>Ga0247817_10000097_pt1 | contig 74172 bp, 69 predicted proteins | sample UWRJL212509R1_FD_178010 | JGI IMG/M metagenome (GOLD analysis project Ga0247817, IMG submission 178010) | Plant litter microbial communities from Arlington Agricultural Research Station in Wisconsin, United States - UWRJ-L212-509R-1 | ecosystem: Environmental > Terrestrial > Plant litter >... | reverse complement strand
TATATGATTCGTTTTGAGAATACAGGAAATTTTGCTGCAGAAAATATAGTTGTAAAAGACATTCTGGATCCTGCAAAATATGACATTTCCTCTTTGCAGATTTTAAACAGCTCGCATCCGGTAAATGCTGATGTAAAAGGAAATATTGCAGAATTTGTTTTTAGAAATGTAAATTTAGATTCTGGCGGCCACGGAAACATCCTTATAAAATTGAGATCGCTTTCAAGTCTGGGTTCAGGAAGCACGGTTTCAAACGGCGTCGGGATTTACTTTGACTATAATTTTCCGGTAAATACCGAGAATGCAAATACGGTTTTCCAGGCATTGAGCATCGGGGAGAAACATTTAGACAGTTCTGTGAAAATTTATCCAAATCCGGCGAATGATTTTGTAAATATAAAAGCGTCAAGCAGTATCAATTCTATTGAAATGTATGACGTTCAGGGAAGAATTTTAATGACAAGTTTGTACAATGAAACTTCGGCAACGCTTGATTTATCAAGACAATCTTCAGGAATTTATTACTTGAAAATTAAAACTGGCGAAGGTTTTAAAGTAGAGAAAATCATTAAAAAATAACTTAGTTGGTAGTTAAGTAAAAAAGGCCTGCGGATAATTCTGCGGGCTTTTTGTTATATTTATATATACTAAATTTGCAAAATTTAAAGAAATATTAACGAAATCGTTACCGTATTACTTTTTAGTTACTATCGAATTCCTTATTTTTGTTAAATTATATTTACTCAATTTTAAATAATTCCCAATAATATTATGTCAAAAACAGCAATATTAGAAATTGATGGCAACAAATATGAGTTCCCAATAATAGTAGGAACAGAGAATGAAGTTGCAATCGATATCGATAAACTACGTGGCGCCACTGGCGCAATAACTATGGATCCAGGTTATAAAAATTCAGGATCATGCAAAAGTGAAATTACTTTTCTTGATGGAGAAGAAGGAATCTTGCGCTACAGAGGTTATTCAATCGAAGATTTAGCTGAAAAAGCTGATTTTTTAGAAGTTTCTTATCTTTTGGTTTTTGGTGAACTTCCAACTGCAAAACAGTTAGAGCAGTTTGAAACTGACATCAGAAAATATACTTTGGTAAACGAAGAGATGAAAAACATCATTGACGGTTTTCCAAAAAATGCACACCCAATGGGCGTTTTGTCTTGCTTGACAAGTGCTTTGACTGCTTTTAACCCAAAATCAGTTAACGTTGAAAACGAGAAAGATTTATACGAAGCAGTTTGCAAAACTATGGGAAAATTCCTAGTAATCGCAACTTGGACGTATAGAAAAAGCATGGGCTTCCCACTAAATTATTATGACAATACTAAAGGTTATGTAGAAAACTTCATGCAATTGATGTTCTCTCTTCCAACCGGACCTTATACTTCAAACCCAACAATCGTTGCGGCTTTGAACAAATTATTCATCCTTCACGCTGACCACGAGCAAAATTGCTCAACGTCAACTGTGAGAATGGTTGGTTCTTCTCATGCAGGTTTGTTCGCGTCAATTTCTGCAGGAGTTTCTGCACTTTGGGGACCACTTCACGGTGGTGCTAACCAAGCGGTTTTAGAAATGCTTGAAGAAATCCAAAAAAATGGTGGCGATGCTGACAAATATTTGGCGAAAGCAAAAGATAAAAATGATCCTTTCCGTTTGATGGGCTTCGGTCACAGAGTTTACAAAAACTTCGATCCAAGAGCAAAAATCATCAAAAAAGCGGCGGATGAGGTTTTAGCAACTTTAGGTGTTGACGATCCGATCTTGAGCATTGCTAAAAAATTAGAAGAATCAGCTTTGGTTGACGAATATTTCGTTTCTAAAAAATTATATCCAAACGTAGATTTCTATTCTGGTATCATTTACCGCGCTTTAGGAATTCCTACAGATATGTTTACCGTTCTTTTCGCAATCGGCCGTCTTCCAGGATGGATCGCGCAATGGAAAGAAATGCGTGTGAACAAAGAACCAATTGGTCGTCCAAGACAAATTTATATCGGAGCACCGTTGAGAGATTTTGTTCCTTTTGAAAAAAGATAATTTTCTGAAATAATTTAAAAAAGCTCCATTTCACGATGGGGCTTTTTTTATTCCAAAATCTGTTAATTAATAGGTTTTTCGACGTAAATAAATAGGAAAAACTCAAAAATATAGGTCCGATTTTCTATATTTGCCAAAAGCCAAAATTGTATGTTGCAGTTAAATGTAAAAAATGAAACCTCAAGATTAAGAGCTGTTGTACTAGGTTCTGCCGTAAATAACGGACCAACTCCAACGGCCGAAGAAGCTTATGATCCAAAATCGCTAGCGCATATTTTAGCCGGAACCTATCCTGTTGAAAAAGATATGGTCAACGAAATGGAAGCTTTCAACAAGGTTTTTGAGAAATATGACGTCAAAGTTTTCCGTCCGGAAATGATTGAAAATTACAACCAGATTTTTACCAGAGATATTGGTTTTGTGATCGATGATGTTTTTGTAAAAGCAAATATTCTTCCTGATCGCGAAAGAGAATTAGACGCGATTCAGTATGTTTTAGACCAAATAAATCCGGCAAAAATCGTTCGTCCTCCAGAAGAAGTTCATATTGAAGGCGGCGACGTAATGCTTTGGAACGACTATATTTTTATAGGAACTTATAAAGGTTCTGACTATAAAGATTACATCACGGCCAGAACAAACATCGAAGGCGTGAATTATATTAAAGAGTTGTTTCCAAATAAAATTGTCAAGGAATTTGACTTGGTAAAATCTAAATTAGAAGCCAGAGACAATGCTTTGCACTTGGACTGCTGTTTTCAGCCCGTAGGAAAAAACAAAGGAATTATTTATAAAAGCGGCTTCCGCCAAGAATCAGATTATCTGTTTTTAGTCAATCTTTTTGGCAAGGAAAATCTCTTTCATATTGACCGCGAAGAAATGTATAATATGAATTCCAACGTATTTTCAATTGCCGACGACGTTGTGGTTTCCGAAAGAAATTTTACAAGATTGAACAATTGGTTGCGAAGCCAAGGTTTTACGGTAGAAGAAATTCCTTACGCAGAAATTGCCAAGCAAGAAGGATTATTAAGATGCTCGACTCTGCCATTAATTAGAGATTAATTTAGCCAAAAGTAAATAGCCAAGAGGCAAAAGCGGGTTGAGAGCCTAAACCCAGAACCTTAAACCCTAAACCTAGTAACAACATGAAACAGACAACAAATTCTATTTTAATGATTCGCCCGGTGGCGTTTAGAATGAACGAGCAGACGGCTGTAAATAATTATTACCAAAAGGTTTTGGACGGATTGCTTCCTGCGACAGTGAACGCAAAAGCGCAATTGGAATTTGATGAATTCGTAATAAAATTGCGCGCTGCTGGAATCAATGTCACGGTTGTGGAAGACACAAAATCGCCTGACACGCCAGATTCTATTTTTCCGAACAATTGGATTTCTTTCCATGAAAATGGCGACGTGGCTTTATATCCGATGTTTGCTGAAAACAGACGTGAAGAACGCCGTGAGGATATTTTGGATGTATTGGAAGAAGACGGTTTTAAAATTGAGAACATCGTAGATTATACTTCTGCAGAAACGGACGGTTTTTTCTTAGAAGGAACTGGAAGTCTGCTGATCGACAGGTCAAATGGAAAAGCCTATTGCGCTTTATCGCCAAGAGCTGACGAAGAATTGTTTATCGAATTCTGTGAAGATTTTGATTTGGCGCCCGTTATTTTTGAAGCGTTCCAGACGGTAAATGGCGAAAGAAAATTGATTTACCACACTAACGTAATGATGTGCCTTGGTGAAACTTTTGCGGTGATCTGTGCGGATTGCATCGATGATAAAAAAGAGCGCAAGATGGTTTTGGACAACTTAAAAGCAGACGGAAAAGAAATCATCTTGATCACAGAAGACCAAGTGAATAATTTTGCAGGAAACATGCTGGAATTAAGAGGAAACGAAGATAAAAGATTTTTGATCATGAGCGATGCAGCTTACAAAAGCTTAAAGCCGGCACAGATTGAAAAACTAGAATACCACTGTGAAATTCTGACCTCAAGCCTTGATACTATTGAAGCCTGCGGAGGCGGGAGCGCGAGATGCATGATGGCAGAAATATTTCTTCCGAAGGAATAATAAGAAATTTATAAAATAAAAAAGGCTTTCAAATCGAAAGCCTTTTTTTTTATGCCGTAATCGGGAAAGTTGCTTTTAAAATGTTGACAACCGAACTGCTGATATATTGCACTCCGATGGCGATGACGATAAAACCTATGATTCTTGAAATTGCCACAATTCCCGAAGCTCCTAAAATTCTAGACAAGTAATGGGCACTTCGCATTACTAAAAATATTACGATTGCAACTGCGACAATAGAAATACAAACTAAAATTTCTTCGTTTAATGCTTGATAATCTTGGTGTAAAGCAATTAAAAGTGAAATCGAACCTGGGCCGGCAAGCATGGGAATTGCCAACGGCGTCAAAGCGATGTCATTTCTTTTTTGCGCGTCATTTTCCACTTGTTTGTTCACGCCGCGTGTTTTGTTGAATCTTCCAGAAAGTAATGCAAATCCTGAATTTAAAATGATCAGGCCTCCGGCAATTCTGAGCGCGTCGATGCTTATCCCGAAGAAATTCAAGACATATTGGCCTACGAAGAAAGAAATTATCAAGATGATAAAAACGTTAATCGCCGTCCAAAGCGAAATTCTGGAACGTTCTTCTTTGCTGTCGTCCTGAGTCAGTCCGACAAAAATCGGAACGGCTCCCAACGGATTTATTACCGAGAAAAGTGCTGCGAAAACATAAATGAAAATCTCCATAGTTTTTGGTGTAAAATTAAATTGAGGAGTATAGCTTGTAGTAAAATTAAGAATAAATAATCATTATCTAATGGCGGATTGCAGTCATTTTTGGAATTCATAAATAAATAACGGAATTGTATATATTTGTAAAAATCAATCAAAAAACGATATGAAATTTAAAAGCCTGCTGTTTTTTTTATTCCTAATTGCTTCTGCGTCGTCGTATTCTCAAATTCTGGAAGGTTATATTCTTGAAAAAGATACAAAACAGCCACTTCAATCTGCGACTGTTTATTTGGATGGAACTACGATTTCGACAATTACAAACGAAGAAGGTTATTTTAAAATCAATGGCGCCGGAAGCAAAAGTACTTTGGTGGTCAGCTATGTCGGGTATGTGACTTCGCGAATTGAAAATCCGTTTCAGTATAAAAAAATCAAGACTTATCTTGAGCCTGAAAATATTTCGATGGAAGAAGTATTTATCGGGAAAAGCGTTTTTACCAGAAAAAGCATGCTGAAATCGTTTCGGGAAAATTTCTTGGGAACTTCGCATGCCGGGCGCGCTTGCAAGATTGAAAACGAAGATGCAATTACATTTTTTTACGACGAAGTCAAGAATACTTTTACTGCTAAATCGCGAGTTCCTTTGAAAATAAAAAATGATTATCTGGGTTATGAAATCTTTTTTGAACTTGTCGATTTCGATGTGCGATTTACAAGAACCAGTCTTTCGTTGGATTTTGTTCGCCAGAGCAGTTTTTCAGGAACAGCATTTTACAGCGATATTTCAAAATCTAAGAAAGAAAAGGAACGAAAGGAAGCCTATCTCGGTTCTGCGTCACATCTCATGCTCGCCATAGCCAATGAAAGCTGGGAAAAAGAAAAATTCGGACTCTATGTCGATAAGTTTCAGGTAGATCCAAAGCTTTATTTTGAAGTAAAAGATACGCTTGGCGTAAAAAAAGTAAATCTTATCAAAATCCCGACGGTGAAATCACCGATTTACAAACCGTTAACTGGAAAAATTGATTATTCAAAACCGATTGTTCCTGAAATAATAGGTTATGAAGATAAGAAAGTGAATTTTAATGTTTTATATGACAAGAAATTTCAATCGGTTGCTGATTTTCATGAAAAAGAATTCATTGTGGATGAAAACGGCAACTTTTCGCCAGTTTATGTGGTGATGTTTGGAGGTTATTTGGGCAAGCTGAAAGTAGGCGACATGCTTCCTTCTGATTATTACCAGACGATAAAGGGCACTTATTAAATTGTTATTATTTTTATAAATCAAAAAGCGATTCCGCTAAATTTTGCTAATTTTACTGCATATAAATCTGTTATGAGAAATAAAAAAACATTAGTACTCGGCGCTTCGTCAAATCCTGCACGTTATTCTTATATGGCGATCAAAAGCCTTACGAATAAAGAACATTCTGTTGTGGCCATTGGCTTGAAAGAGGAAGAAGTGGAAGGCGTAAAAATCCAGACAAAGCAGATTCCGTTTACCAATATTGATACGGTGACGTTATATTTGAATCCGGCACGACAACGCGATTATTACAATTATGTGGTTTCGCTTGCACCAAAAAGAGTGATTTTTAATCCGGGAACTGAGAATCCTGAATTTTACCAATTATTAAAATTGAACAATATCAAAGTGGAAGTGGCCTGCACTTTAGTGATGCTTTCGACTAAACAATATTAAGGAGTAATCTTGTAGAAAATAAAAAAGCCTTCTGGAATTTTCCGGAAGGCTTTTTTATTAGTGTAAATTTAAAATCGTGTCTGTTCGGTAGCTTTTTTGCTGATAAGCAGTAATCCTATAAAAGTAAGTCCGCCATTTAAAATAATAAGTTCTTCAGCAAATTGGTAATTTCCAAATAATGATGCCGAATAAGAACTGATTATAAAGGTAATTGCAGGCGCCAAAAAGCAAATTATTGGAACAAATTTATCTTTGACCGTTTTGGTTTTCATAAATAACCCAAAGCTGTAAAGTCCCAAAAGTGGCCCATAAGTATAAGCTGCAATCTTGAAAATCAAGCTTACTACAGAATCGCTGTTCAAAAGATAAATTACCAGAATTACCAAAAACATCAACAGTGAAAAACCAATATGGACGAAATGTCTTGTGCGGACCATGTTTGGTTTTAAAGCATTTTCAGCTTTGTCCATTCCAAGGAAGTCCACGCAGAAAGAAGTCGTCAAAGCCGTTAACGCTGAATCTGTCGTGGCAAAAGTTGCCGCCGTCAATCCCAATAAAAAGACAATCGACGGAATTATAGTCAGGTAATTAAAGGCAATTTCAGGGAAAAGCAAATCGGTTCGCGGTTTTCCGGTCACGGTATCTAAAGGCACGCTGATTCCGTTTTTTTCTGCATAAATGTAAAGCAGTGCTCCAACGCTCATGAAGAAGATGTTAATGATGACAAAAATTCCGGTGAACGTGAACATGTTTTTTTGGGCTTCGCCAATGTTCTTGCAACTTAGGTTTTTCTGCATCAAATCTTGGTCAAGGCCTACCATTGCAATCGTAACGAAAATACCCCCTAAAATCTGTTTCCAGAAATAATTGCTTTTCAGCCAGTCTTCAAAGAAAAATATTTTAGAATAATTGCTGTTTTTTACCGCTTCAAAAGCCTGCGGAACGTTATAATCCAAGCTATCGCAAATGAAATAAATTGTAAAAATCACGGAAGAAACCAGAAACAAAGTCTGTAAAGTATCAGTAATAATGATGGTTTTCAAACCGCCACGATAAGTATAAGCAAAAATTAATGCCAAAGAACCCAAAACGGTAATCCAAAACGGAACTCCGAAAGCGTCAAAAACATAGCGCTGTAAAACGATCACGACCAAATATAATCGCGCAGCAGAACCAATCGTTCTGCTAATTAAAAAGATAGAAGCGGCAGTTTTATAAGAAATATGCCCTAAACGCTGTTCAATATAGCCATAAATCGAAGTCAGATTCATTCGATAATATAAAGGAAGCAAAACCTTGGCAATTAAAATAAACCCGACGGCATTTCCCAAAACGAATTGAAAATACTTAAACTGAACGTCAGGCGACCCGACTTGTCCTGGAACAGAAATAAAAGTGACGCCAGAAAGCGCCGTTCCAATCATCCCGAAGGCAACCAGATACCATTTTGAGTTTTTATTGGCTTTGAAAAAAGCATCATTTCCAGAGTCTTTTTTGCTGACAATATTCGAAATCAAGATCAATATTCCAAAATAAATAATGATAATTAAAAGTATCGTTAACGGTTGCATTTGTATGTTTTTAGGCGTAGCCAAAATAGAAAAAAAAACTGATAAACTTTGATTCGCTCGGATGAATTGCAAAGGGCTAAAAAAAATGTAAAATTCTAATTTTCAGATTTTCTAAATGATTACTTTTGCAGCGTATGGAATTTTCGTCAAAACTTTTAGAAAAAGCAGTCTATGAAATGTCGCAATTGCCTGGAATCGGCAAGCGAACTGCCTTGCGACTGGTTTTGCATTTATTGAAACAGCCAAAAGAGCAAACTGGTTTTTTATCGCAGGCACTTTTAAATATGCGTGAAGAAATTAAATTCTGCCAGAGCTGCCATAATATTTCTGACGTTGAAGTTTGTGAAATTTGTTCGAATGCCAATAGAAACCATCAGATAATTTGCGTTGTTGAAGATATTCGTGACGTGATGGCCATTGAAAATACGGGACAATTTAGAGGGATTTATCACGTTTTAGGAGGGAAAATTTCTCCGATTGACGGCATTGGACCGAGTCAGCTGAATATCCCAACATTGGTCGCAAAAGTAAAATCGGGAACTATCAAGGAGATAATTTTTGCATTAAGTTCAACGATGGAAGGCGATACGACCAATTTTTATATTTATCGTCAGATAAAAGACATTGATATTGTGACTTCGACAATTGCCCGTGGCATTTCTGTTGGCGATGAGCTTGAATTTGCTGACGAAGTAACGCTTGGGCGAAGTATTCTTCACAGGGTTCCTTTTGAGAATTCATTTAAAAATAATTAGATTTGTTTAACATATTCTGATGGAAAAACTATATTTGTCCACTAAAAAAATAGCAATGCATAAGCCTTTTATACTTTTTATATTAATTGCCGGATTATTTTTAACTTCTTGTGTGCCTAGCAAAGACCTTATTTATTTGCAGAAAAAAGAAAATTCTACATCTGAGGCGATGGTAAATCCAGTAATGGCAAAGCCTTATCGAGTGCAGACAAATGATGTTTTAAGCATAAAAATCAAAGCATTAGACAAAAAATTGGTTGAAATGTTTTCAAACTCAGACGATAATGCAACGGGTCAGAACGAGCAGGTTTTATATTTTGACGGGTATAGCGTTGACGACCATGGGAATATTAGAATTCCGGTTTTGGGTGAAGTCAATGTAGTGGGTTATACGATTGAAGAAATTAGACAAAAAATAGAGAAGCAGCTTCTTGATGAATATTTTAATAAGGCTGCGAATATTTTTGTGACTGTTAAATTGGCAGGTCTGCGATATACTGTAAATGGCGAAATCGGCAGTCCTGGAACAAAAACATTATACCAAGAAAAAGTAAACGTGCTTGAAGCTATTGCTAATTCTGGTGATATTACTATGGTCGGAAATAGAAAAGATGTTACGATTATTCGCCAATATCCGCATGGAACAGAAATGCATTCGCTAGATTTGACTGATATTAATGTGATAAACTCTCCTTATTATTACATCCAGCCAAACGATTATATTTACATTAAGCCGCTGAAACAAAAGTCTTGGGGGACGGGTACTACTGGAATTCAGTCGCTTAGTACTTTAATTACTCTGATTTCACTCGTGGCTACTACAATAGTTCTTATAAACCGATAATTATGCTCGATACAAAAGATTTTTCCTTTTTTGAAAATCAAAACACTTTTGATTTTAAAGGTTTTATAATCAAGATTCTAAGCTATTGGAAATGGTTTCTTGGGAGCTTGATTATCTGCATGTTTGTCGCTTATCAGGTGAATATCCGTAAAGAAAAAATTTATGGAATGGAAAGCTTGATCGCCGTTCGTGAAGAAAGCAATCCTTTTTTTACTTCAAATACCAGCTTGGTTTTCAACTGGGGCGGTACTTCTGATAAAGTCCAGACGATAATTACCACATTAAAATCAAGATCGCATAATGAAATTGCTGTTGCCAGGCTTGAATTTTATATCGATTATTTAAAACAAGGAAAATACAATTTTGTTGACGCTTATGGCGAAGTTCCGTTTAAGATAGAAATCGACAAGTCAAAGGGACAGCTTTCGGGAATGCCCATAAAAATTAAATTTGTTACAGAATCTGAATTTGAGCTTTCTGTTTTGTTTGAATCTGAATCGGCCACTCTTATTAATTATGCTGAAGAAAGCACAAGCCAGATTTCTGTAGGCCAAGAAGAAATTAAAAAAAGATATAAAGTAGGACAGCAGATTTCGCTTCCTTTTTTAAGCGGAAAATTGCAACTTAATCCTGATGCCTCTTCCTATAAAGGAAACGAATTTTATATCAGATTTAATCCGTTTAATAGCGTTGTTGACCGTTATAGAAATATGAATGTTGAAGGCGATGCCAAGGGTAGTTCTATTTTAAAACTGACAATGCAAGGCACAAATAAAGCCCGAATGGTTGATTATCTGAATATGACTGTTGAGGTTTTAAAGAAAAATCAGCTAGACAGCAAGAATCAATTTGCCATCAATACCATTGCTTTTATTGACAGCACGCTTGTGGCAATGGGCAAGGAAATGGAAGGCGCCGAGAGTGACTTGCGCGCTTTTAGAAAAGATAAAAATGTTTTAGAACTTGAGTCAGGAGGAGAGCGAATCTCTGAACAGCTTGCCGGTCTCGACGTGCAGCGTGATGAAATCAACAGAAAGATTTCATATTACAATACGCTTCGAAATTATTTGAATAACAGCGTTGATTATTCAAAACTGCCGGCTCCGGCTGTGGCAGGAATTGAAGATCCAAATATTGTGGGGAATGTTTCAAGGCTGATTGCGCTTTCAATTGAGCGTTCAGAAAGGGCATACGCCGTAAAAAATACAAAATTTTTCAAGGATTTTGACAATGAAATGGAGTCGATCAAAAAAGTGCTTCTTGAAAATATCATCTCGGCAAAATCGGTAATTCAATCTGATCTTGCGGTTTTGAACGGCAAAATTTCGCAAGCGGAAGGAAGTATAAAGCAATTGCCAGAAAATCAGCAAGATTTGGCTAAAATCAATAGAAAATACCAATTGACAGGAAATGTTTTAAATACTTTTCTGGAGAAAAGAAATGAGGCAAATATTGTAAAAGCAGCCAACCTTTCTGATATTCACTTCATTGATCCGGCAAAAGATACTGGCGGTGGATTAATTGGTCCGAAGACAAGTGTGAATTATGTGCTTGCATTGTTTTTAGGGCTTTTATTGCCGTTGATTGTGGTTTTTGTCATCACGTTGGCAGATAATACAATTCATACGACAGAAGATGTTACAAAGCTGACAAAAATTCCAGTTCTTGGAGTTGTCGGAAAAAATAAAGGTTTAAATAATCTGGCGGTTTTTGAAAAGCCAAAATCAGCCTTAGCAGAAGCTTTCAGGGCAATTCGATCTTCGCTTCAATTTTTGTATAAAAAACAAAACATTTCAGGAGCAAAAACCTTGATGCTGACTTCTTCCATTAGTGGTGAAGGAAAAACATTTTGTTCTATAAATATTGCAACAGTATTTGCACTGAGTGAAAAGAAAACAGTAATCGTAGGGCTAGATTTAAGAAAGCCGAAGATTTTTGGAGATTTTAATCTTGATAATAATTTTGGTGTTGTAAACTATCTTATCGGCCAGAAAAGTGTTGATGAAATTGTTCAAAAAACGGATATTCCATTTTTAGATGTAATTACTTCTGGGCCAATTCCTCCAAACCCTGCAGAGCTTATAATTAGTGAAGCGATGCAAGAACTTCTGGAAGACCTAAAGAAAAAATACGATTATATAATTTTAGATACGCCGCCAATCGGGCTGGTTTCTGACGCACTTGAATTGGTGCAGTATTGCGATGCGACACTTTATGTTGTGCGCCAAAATATGACAAGAAAATCAATGCTGGCGTTGGTGAATAGCAAGCATAAAGCAGGTGAATTGACTAATATTAGCATCATCATAAACAGCTTTGAAAACAAAGCGAAGTATGGTTATACTTACGGTTACGGAACTTATGGAAACGGCTACCATGAAGAAGACGAACCACAAAATCGTTTCAAAAAGATATCAAAAAAATGGCGCAAAAAATAATGGCTGAGAATTTATCAAATATAGAAAACAAGCCTTGGCTGTATGAAATAGCTCCAAAAGGGAAATTATTTTCATTGAATTTTTCTGAAATCTGGCGCTATCGAGACTTGTTAATGATGTTTGTAAAAAGAGACATTGTCACGTATTATAAGCAGACTGTCTTGGGGCCGCTTTGGTTTTTAATCCAGCCGCTTTTAACATCGTTAATCCAATTCGTAATTTTCAATAAAATAGCCCAAATTCAGTCTGACGGCGCCAATTATTTTCTTTTTGCCTTCGCCGGAAACACGCTTTGGTTTTATTTTTCAGACTGTTTTAAATCTACTTCAGAAACGTTTAAGACAAATCAGAATATCTTCGGAAAGGTTTATTTTCCAAGGGTAATCATGCCGATTTCAGTGACCATTTCGAATTTGCTTAAATTTGGGATCCAGTTTTTGTTTTTTATAGCGCTTTTGGTTTATTTCATGTGGAAAGGAAACGCGGTCATGCCACGTTGGGAAATTATTTTTACCCCGATAATCATGCTTGTAATGGCACTGATTTCTTTGGGATTAGGAATGATAATTTCTTCAATGACAAATAAATATAGAGATTTGTCGTTTTTGGTCGGCTTTGGGATTCAGCTTTATATGTACTTGACACCTGTTGTTTATCCAGCCTCTTTGGTAATTGAAAAATTAAAACCTTACGGATATGAAAATCTGATTTATCTGAATCCGCTGACAAGTGTTTTTGAGTTTTTTAAGTATGCCTATTTGGGCAGTGGAGAGTTCACCGCTTTCGGATTAATTTACTCTTGCGTATTTTCTGTTCTGATATTCCTTTTTGGATTAATTATCTTTAACAAAACAGAGAAAAGCTTTATAGATACAGTATAAAAAGAGGCCTAAAATTTTTTAATTTTTCGATCGCCAATACATTAAAATTGATGTAGTGCTGTTAAAATTTAAAAGCTTATTTTTGCAAAATAATTAACATGACAAATCACAATGCAAGCAAGTAAGATTTTGATAACGGGAGGTGCAGGATTCATAGGTTCAAACCTTTGTGACTATTTCCTTTCTCAAAATCACCAAGTTGTCTGTTTGGATAATTTCTCCACAGGTCATCATTACAATCTTGCTTCATTTTTAGATAATGAAAATTTTACGCTTATCGAAGGTGACATTCGCAATCTGGCTGATTGTCAGAAAGCGGTTGAAGGCTGTGAATTTGTCCTTCATCAGGCTGCTTTAGGTTCGGTTCCAAGGTCGATTAAAGATCCTGTGACCACAAATGACGTGAATGTTTCTGGGTTTTTAAATATGCTCGTGGCTTCGAGAGATGCTAAAGTCAAGCGTTTTATTTATGCGGCGAGTTCATCAACTTATGGCGATTCTGAATCTCTTCCAAAAGTGGAAGATGTAATTGGGAAACCGCTTTCTCCTTACGCAATTACCAAATATGTAAATGAATTGTATGCTGAAATTTTCAGTAAAACGTATGGAATAGAAACCATCGGCCTTCGTTATTTCAATGTTTTTGGAAGAAAACAGGATCCGAATGGTGCTTATGCTGCGGTTATTCCCAAGTTTGTGATGCAATTGATGAAACATGAAAGTCCAGTGATAAATGGCGACGGTAATTTTTCAAGAGATTTTACTTACATTGACAATGTAATTCAGATGAATGAATTGGCAATGAAAACCCAGAATCCAGAGGCAGTGAACACAGTTTACAACACGGCTTTTGGTGATAGAAATACATTAAATGATTTGGTTGGCTATTTGAAAAAATACCTGGCCGAATTTGACGCGTCAATTGCAGATGTGCAAATAATTTATGGACCAAATCGTGCCGGAGATATTCCGCATTCTTTGGCAAGCATTGATAAGGCTAAGAAATTACTGAATTATGATCCTAAGTTTTCTATAGAACAAGGATTAAAAGAGGCAGTAAAATGGTATTGGCAGAATTTAAAATAGAATCTATAGCATAATATATTCCCCAAAATGGATACAAAGATTACAAAAATATGTTGCATTGGCGCAGGTTATGTTGGAGGTCCGACAATGGCAATCATTGCTCAAAAATGCCCTCACATTCAAGTTACTGTTGTTGACTTAAATGAAGCAAGAATTGCAGCATGGAATGATAAAAATACTGAAAATATTCCCATCTATGAGCCTGGACTTTCAGAAGTAGTTGCAGAAGCGAGAGGAAGAAATTTATTTTTTTCTACAGAAGTGGAAAAGGCAATTGAAGAAGCGGAAATGATTTTTATTTCTGTAAACACGCCTACGAAAACCTACGGTTCTGGAAAAGGAATGGCGGCAGATTTGAAATATATCGAGCTTTGTGCTAGACAGATTGCAAGAGTTTCAAAATCAGATAAAATTGTAGTTGAAAAATCAACGCTTCCGGTCAGAACGGCTGAGGCAATAAAAAATATCCTTGAAAACACAGGAAACGGAGTCCAATTTCAGATTCTTTCCAATCCTGAATTTTTAGCCGAAGGAACTGCAGTTCAAGATTTGATGAATCCAGACCGTGTTTTGATTGGCGGCGATCCCACAGAAGGAGGACAAAAAGCGGTAAAATCTTTATCTGATATTTATGGACAATGGGTTTCAAAAGATAGAATTCTGACCACGAATTTATGGTCGTCAGAGCTTTCTAAATTAACAGCAAATGCATTTTTAGCACAACGTGTTTCTTCAGTAAATGCAATTTCAGAATTGTGCGAAAAAACAGGAGCAGACGTCAGCGAAGTGGCAAAAGCCATCGGAATGGACAGCAGAATCGGATCAAAATTCCTGAAAGCTTCTGTTGGTTTTGGAGGGTCATGTTTTCAAAAAGACATTTTGAATTTGGTTTATATCGCTAAAGCGTATGGCCTTACTGAAGTTGCTGATTATTGGGAACAGGTTATTATCATGAACGACCATCAAAAAAGACGCTTTGCAAATAAAATTGTCAGCACTTTATACAATACCGTTTCCGGAAAAAAGATTGCATTTTTAGGATGGGCTTTTAAGAAAGATACAAATGATACTCGTGAATCGGCTGCGATTTATGTGGCTGATGACTTGATTAACGAACAAGCGTCATTGGTTGTTTTTGATCCAAAAGTTTCAGAAGGACAGATACTTTCTGACTTGAATTATTTAGAATCAAGAAATCCAGAAACGAACAGAGAAAGTGTTGCATCAGTAAATGATCCTTATGAAGCTTGCAATAATGCTCACGCCATTGCAATTTTGACAGAATGGGATGAATTTAAAACGTATGACTGGCAGAAAATTTATGATTCGATGCAGAAGCCTGCTTTTGTATTTGATGGACGAAATCTGCTAGACGGAAAAAAACTTAAAGAAATAGGATTTGTTTATCAAGCCATTGGATCTTAATAAATATAGTATGAAAAAAATATTAATTACTGGAGGAGCTGGATTTATCGGTTCCCACGTGGTCAGAAGATTTGTGAAAAAATATCCGCAAACGCAAATTTTTAATTTGGATGCGTTGACGTATGCCGGAAATCTTGAAAACATTTCAGATATTGAGAATGAAGCCAATTATACTTTTGTAAAAGGAGATATCGTTGATGCTGAATTTATTGATGCGCTTTTTAAAGAACACCAATTCGACGGCGTTTTGCATTTAGCAGCAGAATCTCATGTTGACCGTTCTATCACTGATCCTTTGGCGTTTGTGAAAACAAATGTTATTGGAACAATGAACCTTCTGAACGCTTTCAAAGAAACTTGGAAAGGCAATTTTGACGGCAAGCGCTTTTATCATATCAGCACTGACGAAGTTTACGGAAGCCTTGGCGAAACCGGACTTTTTACAGAATCGACAGCTTATGATCCGAATTCTCCTTATTCGGCTTCAAAAGCAAGTTCAGACCATTTTGTGAGAGCGTATGGCGAAACTTATGGAATGCCTTATGTTTTGACAAATTGCTCTAACAATTATGGACCAAACCATTTTCCTGAGAAATTAATTCCGCTTTTTATCAATAATATCATCAACAATAAGGTTTTGCCAGTTTATGGTGATGGAAATTACACACGAGACTGGTTATTTGTAGAAGATCATGCGGTAGCAATCGACTTGGTTTTCCACGAAGGAAAAAATCACGAAACGTATAATATCGGCGGTTTTAACGAATGGAAAAATATTGATTTGGTAAAATTGCTTTGCCAGATTATGGACGAAAAGTTAGGAAGAGAAGCTGGAACTTCCGAAAAGTTAATTACTTACGTAAAAGACAGACCAGGACACGATTTGCGTTACGCTATTGATGCTTCAAAAATTAACAAAGAATTAGGTTGGAAACCTTCTGTAACATTTGAACAAGGTTTAGAAAAAACCGTAACTTGGTATCTGACAAATGAAGAATGGCTGAAAAATGTCACTTCAGGAGAATATAGCAAATATTACGAAAAACAATACAACTAGATTAAAATGATTAAAAAAATTGCTGTAATAGGACTTGGCTATGTAGGTTTGCCTTTGGCAAGACTCTTTGCTACAAAATATCCTGTGATAGGTTTTGACATCAATAAAAGCAGAATTGAAGGACTTCGCTCAGGAACGGATAGCACGCTTGAAGTCGAAGAAGAAATACTTCAGGCTGTCTTGTCAAAAACCACAGCAATGGAAAAAGGACTTTTTTGTTCGTCTGATTTAGAAGACATAAAAGAGTGCAATTATTACATCGTTACTGTTCCGACTCCGGTTGATAAAAACCATAATCCTGACCTGACGCCGCTTCACAAAGCAAGCGAAACGGTTGGAAAAGTTTTAAAAAAAGGTGATATCGTGATTTATGAATCGACGGTTTTTCCGGGTGCTACTGAAGACGAATGCGTGCCTATTTTGGAAAAAATAAGTGGCTTAAAATTCAATGAAGATTTCTTTGCAGGCTATTCTCCAGAAAGGATAAATCCTGGAGATAAAGAACATACGGTAGAAAAGATATTAAAAGTCACTGCGGGATCTACGCCAGAAATTGGCCAGAAAGTAAATGATTTGTACAAATCTGTAATTACTGCAGGAACACATTTGGCACCTTCGATAAAGGTTGCCGAAGCCGCAAAAGTTATTGAAAATTCACAGCGCGATATCAATATTGCTTTTGTAAACGAGCTGGCAAAAATTTTCAACTGCATGGATATTGATACGCACGAAGTTCTAGAAGCTGCAGGCACAAAATGGAATTTTCTTCAGTTTAAGCCGGGTTTGGTCGGCGGCCATTGCATTGGCGTTGATCCTTACTATTTGGCGCAAAAAGCACAAGAATTTGGATATCATCCCGAAATAATTCTAGCAGGAAGACGCTTGAATGACAGCATGGGAGAATATGTCGCTTCTCAGATTGTAAAGCTGATGATTAAAAAGGAAATCGCGATTCATGACGCAGAATTGCTGATGATGGGCATTACTTTTAAAGAAAACTGTCCGGATGTCAGAAATACGAAGATTGTGGATGTGATTGCCGCTTTGAAAGAATACGGAATTTCAATTACGATTTTTGATCCTTGGGCAAATCCTGAAGAAGTTCTCCATGAGTATAACTTGGTGACTGTAAAAAGCTTACCTTCACAGAAGTTTGATGTATTGGTTTTAGGAGTCGCTCACAATGAGTTTTTAGATTTAGAACTTGATGCTTTGCGCAATGAAAACAGCATTCTATATGATGTAAAAGGCGTGTTGAAAAAAAATGTGGATGGCAAACTATAAAGATAAATTCAGAAACAAAAAATGAAAGATAACAAGCCGAGATTAATCAACCTGCCAAAAATTTTGGACAAAAGAGGAAACCTTTCCTTTTTTGAACATCCAAACCAGCTTCCTTTTGAAATTCAGAGAACCTATTGGATTTATGATGTTCCAGGGGGAGAAATTAGAGGAAGCCATGCTTTTAAAGAGCAACAAGAATTTATAATTGCCTTGTCAGGAAGTTTTGACATTGTATTACACGATGGCGAAAATGAAACCAAATTTTCTTTAAACAGGTCTTATCATGGCCTTTTTATTCCAAATAAATTATGGAGAAGGTTAGAAAATTTTTCTACAAATTCTCTAGCTTTGATAGTATCTGACAAAACTTATGACGAAACGGATTACATTAGAGATTTTGAAGAATTTAAAAAACTGAAGCATGAAAAATAAGCTATCTGTATTTGACTGTTCAGTAATTGATTTGGGAAAAATTAATTTTGAAGAAGGTAATTTGACTGTAGTTGAAAATGACGATTTTCCATTTTCGGTAAAACGAATTTTTTATTTGTATGACATTGCCGGCGGTGAAAGCCGTGGCGCGCATTCGCATAAAGAGTGCCACCAATTTTTAATTGCCGCAAGTGGCAGTTTTGAAGTGCAACTGGACGACGGAAATTATAAAAGACAGGTCTTTTTAAATCGTCCAAATATAGGTTTACATATTCCGCCAGGAATCTGGGCGTCTGAGATTAATTTTTCATCAGGAGCCATCTGTCTTGTTCTGGCATCTCATGTTTATAATGAAAAAGATTATGTTAGAGATTATGAAGAGTTTTTAAAACAATGAACTTGAAGATGGAATATTGGAATGGGCAAATCATAAACCCTGAAAATTTTAGAGGTCCAAATTATTATATAAGTCCATTTTCAACAGATAGTTTAATTGAAATAGATGAGATTTTAAAAGGTGGAAATGCAGTAGAAACTGATTTGTTAGATAAAACTTTTGGACAACATGAATATACGCTTACAGGAAAACATGCTATTTATAAAGCGCTTTCATTCTATGATTTAAAACAAGAGGATGAAGTTTATATCGTTACCGCTTTAAAAAATAGTTATGTAAGTAGTTGCGTGACAAAAGAAATTGAAAAATTTTGTAAATGGTCTAGAACTTTGACAAACAATACCAAATTAATTTTTGTAATTCATGATTTCGGAAAAGTTTCAGATGAAATTGAACAACTTCTTGATTTAAAATTACCGATAGTTGAAGATTTGGCGATGAGCATGTTCTCAGATAATCACGATTCAAAAATTGGAAAATATGGTGATTTTGCAATTTATAGCCTTCCAAAATTTTTTCCTATACAATTCGGTGGAATTCTGAGATATAATAGTGATAAGTTTTTATACGATAATGACTCTAGCAAACAACCTTACGAAGAAAATTTGCAAAAACTTGCAAATCATTTTTTAAGCTTAAAAGACGCTAGTGTTAAAAGACGAATGGAAAATTTTCAGTACTATTCTGAAAAGTTATCGGCTATCGGTTTGCAAACAAGACTATCACTGTCAAATTTTGAAGTGCCTTCAGTCTTTATGTTCTCATCAGAAAGCATAAATTTAGATGAGCTAAAAATTTTTATGCAAAGAAACGGAATTGAAAGCGGAAAATTTTATGGAGAAAACTCTTTTTTTCTGCCAATTCATCAAAATCTGAAAACATTCGATTTAGATTTTATTATAAACCTTATTAAATACTTTATCAGTGAAAACAAGTAATATTTCTATTGGAAAAGACGTAATAATAGACCCTTCAAGCGCTATAAATAATGTGACTATTGCAGACAATGTCAAGATAGCTAAATATTGCAGTATTTATGGTGCAGAATCAAATATTTTAGAAATCGGAAAAGATTCTTACATTGGAATGTTTTCTATTTTAAACGGATATTCCAAAAAAATTAAAATTGGAAAAAACGTTTCGATTGCTCAAAATGTGAACATGATGACTGATTCAGGACCAAATGCGAGTGAAGAAATGCAAGCCTATTTTCCGATTATAAAAGGTGAAATAGCAATAGGTGACCACAGCTGGATTGGAGCAAATGTTGTTGTCATGCCTGACGTAATATTGGGCGAATTTTGCGTAGTTGCAGCAAACAGTTTTGTTAATTCAAGTTTTCCGGCATATTCAGTAATAGGAGGAAATCCGGCAAGATTGATTAAAACGATTGAAAAAAAGTAGATGGAAATTATAAGATACCAACCTGATTATTTATTTGAATGGAATGACTTTAATTCAAAAAGCAAAAATGGACTTTTTCTTTTTCACCGTGATTACCTTGAGTATCATGACGATAGATTTGTTGACCATTCTTTGATGATTTCAAAAAATAATAAAATTATATGCCTTTTTCCTGCTAACGAAACAAATAAGGAAATTTATTCGCATGGCGGACTTACTTTTGGATCCTTGATCATGTCTTTTGATTTGAAAGCTACTGAAGTTTTGGAAATATTTGACCTGATAAAAAAGTATTATTCAGAACTAGGATTTGAAAAAATAATTTATAAAGCCATTCCCTCAATTTTTCATAAATATCCTTCTGATGAAGATTTATATGCGCTTTTTAGAAATGATGCAACGCTGATAAGAAGAGATATTTCTTCAGTAGTTGATTTAAAAGATAAAATTCGATTTTCAGAAACAAAGAGGCAATCCGTCACAAAGTGTATTAAGAATGAAATAATTATTTCTGAAAATGAAGATTTTAAGGAATATTGGACGCTGTTGACTGATGTACTTTCAAAATTTGACACAAAGCCCGTTCACTCGCTCGAAGAAATTGAACATTTGAAAGCGTCATTTCCAAAAAACATAAAGCTTTTTGAAGCAAGAAAAGAGGAAGAATTGTTGGCAGGTATTGTTATTTATGATTATGAAAAGGTTGTTCATACGCAATATATGGCCAATTCACAGGAAGGCAGAAAAATAGGAGCGCTTGATTTTATAAATAATTCATTAATAACTGAAGTTTTTAAAGATCGAAATTATTACAGCTTCGGAATTTCGACAGAATCACAAGGGAAACACCTGAATTCTGGATTAATACAGCAAAAAGAAATGATGGGAGGGCGAGGCATTGCCTTAGATTTTTATTCTATCACATTATAATATATAAACAAATATAAAAGTATAAAATGATTAAATTTTTAGACTTACAGAAAATAAATCTAGCCTATCAGGAAGAAATTGAACAAAGAATGCTCGCAACTTTCAGAAGCGGGTGGTACCTTTTAGGAAATGAAGTTAAGAATTTTGAGGAAAACTTCAATAGTTACATCGGAACTGAAAATAGTATTGGTGTGGCCAATGGTTTAGACGCACTTCGACTGATTTTTAGAGCCTATATTGAATTAGGAATTATGAAAAAAGGCGATGAGGTTATAGTTCCTGCTAATACTTATATTGCTTCAATTTTAGGAATTACGGATAACGGACTGGTTCCTGTTTTAGTGGAACCAGATTTGGAAACTTACAATATCGACGTTTCAAAAATTGAAGAGAAAGTTACTTCAAAAACAAAAGCGATCATGATCGTTCATCTTTATGGGCAGATCGTATATTCAAAAGAACTAGAAGCAATTGCCCAAAAGCATAATTTAAAAATTGTGGAAGACAACGCCCAAGCGATTGGGGCTTCATGGAATGGTATAAAATCTGGAAATTTGGGAGATGCTGCAGGATTTAGTTTTTATCCAGGGAAAAACTTGGGAGCACTTGGAGACGCTGGCGCTGTGACTTGCAAAGACGCGGTTCTAGCGAAAACCATCAGAGCTTTAGCTAATTATGGCTCAAACCAAAAATATGTAAATGTTTACCAAGGTTTTAATAGCCGTCTTGATGAAATTCAAGCAGCAGTTTTAGACGTAAAACTTAAATATATCGATGCAGAAAACGACAGAAGAAGAGAAATCGCAGAAAAATATTCGAAAGAAATAAACAATGCTAAAATCATTTTGCCAGTTCTTCCAACAGAAAAATTACTGCATGTTTGGCATATATTCATAATCAGAACTTCTGAAAGACAAAAACTTCAGGACTATTTGACTGAAAGCGGTATTCAGACACTCATTCATTATCCAATTCCGCCACATAAGCAGGAAGCTTACAAAGAAATGAATAACTTACATTTTCCAATTACAGAGAAGATTCATGAAGAGGTTTTGAGTTTGCCGATTAGTCCGGTTATGACAGATGATGAGGTTAGTAAGGTGATTGAAAGTATAAATAACTATGCTTAAGAGATTCTTATTATTATTCTATTATCGAGCAATCGATTTTAAGAGTCGGCTATTCAATTTTGTGCTACCAAATTTGTTTTGCAAGAATTTGACGATGCATGGAACTTCTAAGTTTTTGCAAAAAACATACATTACCGGTACCGGAAGGGTTGAAATTGGTAAAAACTGTTCATTTGGATACAAATTAGGTGGTTTTCATCGAAGAGGATCTATCGAGTTGCAAGCTAGATCCAATGATTCAATAATTAAAATTGGTGATAATGTTGAGACTAATAATAACGTGTTTATTTGTTCAGTTAATAAAATTGAAATTGGTGACAATACTTTGATTGGTCAAAATGTAACTTTTATCGACTCCGAAGCGCACGGCATTCACCCTGAAAAAAGAAAAGAAATGGGCGAGCTTGGGGAAATTATTATAGGCAAAAATGTTTGGATTGGTAACAATGTTACAATATTAAAAAATTCTTCTGTAGGCAATAATTCTATAATTGCGGCAGGTGCAGTGGTAACAGGAAATTTCGGCGATAATATTATAATCGGAGGCATTCCTGCACGTGTAATAAAAACTATTGAAATATAAAAAAATTGAATAATATTCAATCATCGTATCGGCAAATCTTTAAAGCAACTTCAATTTTTGGAGGAGTGCAGGTATTTAATATAATCATTTCTGTAATAAGGTCAAAAATTGTAGCAACACTTTTAGGACCAGCAGGAATGGGAATATCAGGACTTTTGCTTGCTACAACGGGGCTGGTCAGCAGTCTTACAAATTTTGGTTTGGGAATTAGTGCTACTAGAGATATTGCGGTTGCTAATGAAACAAATAATCCTGATAAAATTGCAAGGGTGATTGGCGTTTTTAGAAAACTGGTTTGGCTCACAGGCCTGCTTGGAATGGCTGTTACCATTATTTTATCGCCTTATCTGAGTGAAATAACCTTTGGAAATAAGGATTATACATTAGGTTTTATATTGCTTTCTTGCACTTTGCTATCTATGCAGCTCATCAGCGGGCAGGACGTGTTATTGCAGGGTATGAGAAGATTAAGCGAACTTGCTAAAGCTAATATGTATGGTGCTCTTTTTGGGCTTTTAACCTCTATTCCCTTATATTACTTATACGGTGTAAAAGGGATAATTCCGGCTATAATTTTAAGTTCTGCTGTGACTTTAGCTATCACTTGGTATTTCGCAAGAAGTATTACCGTCAAGACATCGCGAATGTCCTTGAAACGTAGCATCATAGAGGGGAAACCGATGCTAAGAATGGGATTTATGCTAAGTGTTAGTGGATTGATAACAATGGGAGTATCTTATATTGTCAGAATCTATATAAGTAATACTGGCGGACTTGTCGATGTTGGACTTTATAATGCGGGTTTCGCTATTATTGGAACCTATGTTGGACTTGTTTTTACTGCAATGGCAACTGATTATTACCCAAGGTTGACAGGTGTTGCAAATGATAATAAAAAGGTTGAAGAAGTAGTGAACCATCAAGCAGAAATAGCACTTTTAATTTTATCACCAATCCTATGTGTTTTTCTAGTATTTGTTAATTGGGTAGTTGTTTTGCTCTATTCTAACGAATTTTTAGCGGTAAGTGAAATGATACACTGGGCAGCTTTGGGAATGTATTTCAAGGCGGCAAGCTGGTCGATTGGATTTATCATCTTGGCAAAAGGAGACTCTAAATTATTTCTGTATAGCGAACTTCTGTCAAATTCATATATATTGATATTGAGTATAATCGGCTATAAATATTTTGGGCTTGACGGCCTCGGAATATCTTTTATGGCGACATACGTGCTATCTTTGATACAACTTTATATAATAGCTCGCGGAAAATATGAATTTAGATTTTCTAAAAGTTTCTACAGAGTTTTTACTGTCCAGATTGTACTAGGTCTGGTATGCTTTTTCATCGCAAAATTTGTTGCATCTCCGTGGAGTTATTGTATTGGAGCCATTTTTGTGATCCTGTCAGTCTGGAATTCTTTTATTGAGATGGATAAGCGATTGGGAATAAAAAGCCTATTAATAAATTTAAAAAGAAAAAATGGAGACAGAGGTAAGCAAAAATAAGGTTTCAGTTATCGTATTTACCTATAATTCATCTAGTTATTTGGTACAGACTCTTGATAGTATTAAAAGCCAAACATATAAAAATATTGAATTAATTATAAGTGATGATGGTTCTTCAGATGATACACTAGCGATTAGTAAAGATTGGGTATCTAAAAATGGAGAAAGATTCTGCAGGACTAAAATACTAAGTGTCTCAAAAAACACCGGCGTTTCTGCAAATTGCATCAGAGGAACAACTGAAGCAAATGGCGAATGGATAAAGCTTTTGGCTGGCGACGACATATTAGAGGAGAAATGCATCGAGACTTTTTTGGAGATAAGTTTGGCTAAAAAAAGTGCCGTGCTAATATCAAACCTGCAGTGTTTTACAAGTACTGCACAGTATGACTATGTAAATTTAGATATATCAGAAAATAATTTTTTTTCTCTTTCACTAGATGAGAAATTGGAATATTATATAATGAATCCTTTTTTTTTAAATGTTCCATCGATCTTTTTTAATCGATCAATCCTTGAAATTCCTAATTTATTCAATCCTAAATATCGTCTTTTAGAGGATCAGCCAATGTTTTACAAAATTTTGCAAAGTAAAATCGACATACACTTTGCAGATGTTAAACTGGTGAATTATAGAATACACGATTCAAGTATTACTGGTAAAATAAATCCAGCATTTCAAAAAGCCCTCTACGATTGTTATAAAGAATTTAGAAAACCTTATATAGCTAACAATATGAAAGGAATTTTATTCAAGAGACTAACCGAATTGGCTTTTTATGTAAATATTAATTTTTCTAATTTTTCTTTTAGAGATAGAGCAATTCGAAAAATCCATAATACTTTCAAAAATAGCTTCAAACCATTTATAAAATATTGATTTGTTATGAAGCTCTCTATAATTATTCCAGTATATAATACAAAAGATTTTCTTTACCAGTGCTTTGAGTCATTTCAAAAAAGCATGCGTAAAGATATTGAGGTTATCTTTGTAAACGATGGTTCAACTGACAGCAGTTCTGAAGTTTTAAATGAATTCGTAGTAAATTACGACTTTGTAAAAGTTATCAGTCAAGAAAATCAAGGCTTGTCTGGAGCAAGAAATGCAGGAATTAAGCATGCAACTGGCGATTATTTTATACTTTTAGATTCTGATGACTGGTTAGAGTTAGAAACAATATTTGAAATATTTGAAAAGGCAGTTAAACAAGATTTGGATTTAATTGGATTCAGGCTACAGTTTGTAGATGAAACTTCAACAATCACAGGTAGGTCTGAAAAGCACCAATTGCCTTACGAAGAAATTTTATCAGGAACTGAAGCTCTAATTCAAGGTTATCAGCCCTCATCTGCTTGTTTGTTTATGTATAAAACATCATTTGTTTCGGAAAATAATTTAGAGTTTTTCCGAGGAATAATGCAAGAAGATGTAGAATTTACAGTTCGAATCTTACTTTATGCGAAGCACGTTTTATTTACCGATAAAATAGGTTATAATTACTATAAACGTTCAGACAGCATGACGACCACTTTATCAAAAGAGAGAATTGAAAAGTATCTTTTTGACAGCATATTAGTAGCGAATCAGATTAAAAGTAATATAAGAAATGTAAGCTCCAGTGCAGTTATTAATGCATTAGCAAAAAATTACAACAGTGTAGTTTGGAATCTTCTCTGGAGATTTTTTATAAAACCAAAAGAAGTAAGCCATGATTTTAAACTTAAATGCATTCAAAATTTAAAAAATTATAGTTTATACCCGATAAAAGGGAGTTTGAAAACTTCTTTTCAGGATAAAATTAGATATTTTTTCAATTTTGAAGCTATTTTTGTATTTATTTTAAAAATAAGAAATTAAAAACCAAATTTAATGAATCCAACATCAAAAATATATATTGCCGGCCACAATGGAATGGTGGGAAGCGCCATCTTAAAAAACTTAAAAAGCAAAGGTTTTACAAATTTCGTGCTTAAAAATTCAAGCGAACTTGATCTTAGAGATACTGAAAAAGTGAAATCTTTTTTTGAAAAAGAAAAGCCGGAATATGTATTTCTTGCTGCGGCAAAAGTAGGCGGAATTGTTGCCAATAATACGTACCGCGCTGAATTTTTGTATGAAAACTTGATGATTCAAAATAATGTGATTCACCAAGCACATCTTAATGATGTGAAAAAATTGATGTTTTTAGGCTCAAGCTGCATTTATCCAAAATTAGCGCCGCAACCATTGAAAGAGGATTATCTTTTGACAGGAGAATTAGAATCAACCAATGAACCTTATGCTATCGCAAAAATTGCCGGAATCAAGATGTGCGACGCTTACAGAAGCCAATACGGAAGCAATTTTATTTCTGTAATGCCAACAAATTTATATGGCGAAAATGATAATTATGACTTAAATAATTCTCATGTTTTGCCTGCAATGCTTAGAAAATTTCACGAAGCAAAAGTAAATGGAAGTACAGAGGTTACACTTTGGGGAACCGGAGCACCAATGAGAGAATTTTTAAATTCCACAGATATGGGAGACGCTTGCGTATTTTTGATGGAAAATTACAATGAGCCTGGATTGATAAATATTGGAACAGGAAAAGATTTGACAATTAAAGACTTGGCTGAAAAAATAAAAGGAATTACGGGTTTTGAAGGAAAAATTGTTTGGGACACCTCAAAGCCTGACGGAACGCCAAGAAAATTAATGGACGTTACCAAGCTTACCAATTTAGGCTGGAAATACAAAATTGAACTAGAAGACGGCATCAAAAAAGTTTACGAACAAAAATTCACGCAAGAAAATTAAAAAAAAACAAAATATATCAACAAGAAGATGGGAAAAGTAGCATTAATCACAGGAATTACAGGACAAGATGGTTCATATCTGGCAGAATTATTATTAGAAAAAGGATATGAAGTACATGGAATAAAGAGAAGAGCCTCTTCTTTTAATACTAAAAGAATTGATCACCTTTATGTTGACTTGCATGAGAATAATGTGAAATTTAAGCTTCATTATGGCGATTTGACTGACTCAACTAATATCATTAGAATTATCCAAGAGGTACAGCCAGATGAAATTTACAACTTAGGAGCAATGAGCCACGTAAAAGTGAGTTTTGATTCTCCAGAATATGTTGCAAACGTTGACGGAATCGGTACTTTGAGAATTTTAGAAGCTATCAGAATTCTTGGTATGGTTAAAAAAACCAGAATCTACCAAGCTTCTACTTCTGAATTGTATGGTCTTGTTCAAGAAGTGCCGCAGTCAGAAACTACGCCTTTTTATCCGCGTTCTCCATATGGGGTTGCAAAAATTTATGGTTTCTGGATTACTAAAAACTACCGCGAAGCGTATGATATGTATGCCTGCAACGGAATTTTGTTCAACCACGAATCGCCAAGAAGAGGTGAAACTTTCGTGACAAGAAAAATTACGATGGCAACTGCCAGAATCGCTGTTGGAAAACAAGACTGCCTTTATTTAGGAAATCTTGATGCCCAAAGAGATTGGGGACACGCTAAAGATTATGTCGTTGCAATGTGGGCAATGCTACAGCAAGAAAAACCAGAAGATTTTGTAATCGCAACAGGAAAAACAACTTACGTAAGAGATTTTGTAAGAATGGCTTTCAAAGAATGCGGTATCGAATTAGAGTTTTCAGGAGAAAATGAAAACGAAATCGGTAAAGTAAAATCATGCTCAAATGCTGATTATCAGTTAGAAATCGGACAAACAGTTATTCGTGTTGACCCGCAATATTACCGTCCGACTGAAGTGGAATTATTGATTGGAAATCCTACAAAAGCGAATACGCAATTGAACTGGACTCCAAAATATGACTTGCCGGCTTTGGTGAAAGAAATGATGGAATGTGATTTGAATTTAGTAAGCAAGGAAAATTTCTAATGAGTCTTTTCATAAAATTAAAAAGCATCTTAAGAAATCCGATCAGAACGGTTCTTTTGCACTTTCACCACAAGAAAAATATTTCTTTCAAGCCAAGCGCTTCTAAAAAGCAGATTATCATTTGCTTTGACGGATTTAGCAAGCACGGCGGTTTGGTGGATAGGCTAAAGGCAATGATTTCATTTTATGAAGCTTCAAAACTGACTGGTTTTGAATTTAAAATTTATCATAAATTTCCTTTCATGCTTGAAGAACTTTTGGAGCCAAACCAATACAATTGGATTGCGACAGAAGAAGATATGAAATGGAATCCGTTTAAGACTAGGTTTTTATATGTGATGCTGGATTTTAAATTTAATCCTCTCAAGTTTTTTTCTAATACGAGCAAGAACAAAATATTTGTCTATAATGAAATTGACTATCTAGAAAAAATTCTTCCAGAATTAAATAAAGAGCAGTTAAAAGAAAGATGGTCAGAAACCTTTAATTATTTATTTAAGAAATCAGCATTTTTAAATGAAAAAATTGAAGAGCTGCATCTTGTAGAAAATAGGGTAGCAATTCATTCCCGATTTACTTCAATTTTAGGAGATTTTGTTGACGTTGACGTAAAAGTTATCCCAAAAGAGGAACAGGTTCAGTTATTTAAAGATCTTGAGAAAAAAATAAAGGAAGTGGCGGCACAATTGGCTGTTAAAAATGTTTATATATTTTCTGATAGCATTATTTATCTGAATTATATGAAAGAGAATACAGATTTTATTATTTTGGAAGGAAAACCTTTGCATCCTGAAAATGTTGGCCATGTTTTCACTTTGGAAGAACATGCAAAATCTTTTCTTGACTTTTTTGCCATCGCTGAAAGCAAGGAAATATTCTTGATAAGAAAAGATTTTATGTATCCAAGTGCTTATCCAAGGTATGCTTCATACTTGCATAACGTGAAATTTACTGACATTGTAATCGACTAACAAAGCTTTATAACTTAAAATAAAAATGCTATATTTTATTGACCAGACTTCTGAAAAAGACCATCACATGGTCTTTAATTCGAGTATAATTAGAACGCTTTTGGCACTTTATCCAGAACAGCGTTTGGTTTATTATGGAGTTGGGTCAAGTCAGCAGAGCGTGAAATCACTTCTCAATAAAGAAGAATTTGACAGAATTGAACTGCGCCCAATTGTTTATTCGAAGGCAAAAAGTGAAGCAAAATTTTTCAAGATCATAAACTTCGTAAAAAAAGAACGTTTACGTTTTTCAATGTTTAAAGAAATGTTTAAAAATGCAGGAAAAGACGACTTGGTTTTTCTTTCTATTACCACTTTTATTTCTTTCTATTTTTTTAAGAGGTTAAAAAGAAAATTTAAAACCAATACCATAGCGACTCTGCACGGCGAAATGGATTTTATCTACCAATATTCTAATCTGCTTGAAAAAGTCGATGGAATGGTTCACAAAAAAATATTTAAAATACAAGCACCAAATTTTAGATACTTGGTTTTGAATAAAATTGCGAAGAAAATATTAGTGAAAGACGGTTATTTAAAAGACGAAGAAGTCTTAGAAATAAACCATCCTTTTAGTGCGTTGCGACTTCCATCTCAAAAAAATTTTGAAAACTCGAATGCTTTTTCAGTAACTTTTGGTCACATCGGCAGTATGGAAATTGAGCATAAAAACTCGCATTATTTTTATCAAATTGCTGAAAAATTTAAGCAAGAAATAATAGATAAAAAAGCAGTTTTTAAAACAATAGGCTTAATTACGCCCGTAATGTTGCCGCATAAAAATGAATGGGTACAAGAAGTTGTAGGAAATACAAGGCCAGACAAGCCAGATTATCTTTCTAGAGATGAATATGAAAGTAACGTAGATCAGCTCGATTTTTCTCTATTTTTCTATCCAGAAAATCAATATGTTTTCAGGGCAAGTGGCGCAGTGATTGACGCGGTTGCTTTTAAAACTCCCATTGTAGTTTTAAAACATCCGTTTTTTGACAACTTGTTTGCCCAGGCTGGCCCGATAGGCTACATTTGTTCTGATATGAAAGAATTTGAAGATACAATTAGAAAAATTATTGACAGAGATAATAATTTTGTTGCTGATTATAAGGTGTTTACTGAAAATATAAAAAACTTAAGAGAAAAATTTACAGTAGAACAAATTGTTTCTGATTTAAAAAACCAGCTGAAAGCATAGCCATAAATGATTCCATACATTTTAATCTTTTTATTTGCTTCTTTTTTGTTTTACGGCATTTCAGATGATGCTAAAAACATTAGGATGCCGTATGTCGTCTTTATAATTCTGCTAGCTTCTTTTATTGGTTTTAGAGATATGATTGGAGGTTTTGATGTTTATATTTATGGTGAAATGTATGAAACAACTACCGAGAGGCTTTTGAAATATGAACCCTTTGAAATTGGTTTTCGATATTACTATATGCTGTTGAGGGTTTTTAGTGAGAATCGTTATTTTATGTTTTTTGTCACTGCCTTCATTGTCATAATTGTCCATTTTCATATTTTAAAGACATATTCAAAAGTCGTATTTTTTGCGCTATTTATTTATTTCTGCAAATTTGCGCTCATGAATTTTGTTTACTTGAGACAGATTATCGCAATGTGTTTTATTTGGTATTCTATAAAATTTATCATCAAACGAAAACTGATACTATATTGCTTTTTTGTTTTTATTGCCTTTAATTTTCATAAATCGTCGATTTTATTTTTTCCAATCTATTTTATTTACAACCTAAAAATTAGCACTTTAAGAATGCTATTTGTTCTGCTGGGAACACTTTTTGTTGCATTGACTCCGCTCAGCTTATTTTTGTTTAGTTCGTTAGCAGAATCTGCTGATAATGACAAAGTTAATGTTTACTTAGAAGCAACTGCCGGCGGTGAAGCTGCAATTAATTTTTTCTATTTTTTGGAAATAGTACTGATAATTATAATGATGCTAAAGTTCAGGTCTCAATTTTATAAGACAAAACACGGCACATTCATATTTAACGGAATGTTCGCTTATATATTGATTTCAGCATTAGCATTAACAAATGCCACATTCGTTAGATTTGGTTGGTATTTCTTTATCTTTATAATCATCGGAATGACTAATATTTATACGTATATAGACGACAAAAAACAACGAAAAATATTTAAGCATCTGACATTTCTCTACTTTGCACTCCTTTATTTAAGATTGGTTTTCTTGCTTGATGGAGGTGATTTTATGCCTTATAAAGCGTTTTTTCAAGATTTTGATAGACACGGTGCTTTTGATTGGATGGAATACAGAAATAAATAATATATGATAACACTATTTACGCCCACTTATAACAGAAGCTATCTTCTGTCAGATGTTTATAAAAGCCTATGTATTCAAAATTTTACTGATTTTGAATGGATTATCGTGGACGATGGAAGCACTGATGATACTGAAAATACAGTTAAAGGTTTTATAAACGAAGAAAAAATAAAAATCGTTTACATAAAACAGCTAAATAAAGGAAAGCATTTTGCTATAAACCGTGGTGTTTCTGAAGCAAACGGTGAATTATTTTTAATTTTAGACAGCGATGATAGGCTTCCTGCAGATTCTCTAGAAACTATCAATTCTTATTTCCAAGAGATAAAAGACGATCCAAAAATTGCCGGTGTTGCCGGAAGACGAAATTATGAAGATGGAAAAATTGTGGGAACTGGCGATTTTGTGACTATAAAAACAAATTCCATTGACATCAGATATAAATATAATATCACCGGAGATTTGGTTGAAATATTTAAAACGCCGGTTTTGAAAGAATTTCCATTTCCTGAGATAGTGAACGAAAAATTTTGCCCTGAAGCATTGCTTTGGAATAGAATTTCTGAAAAATATGATCTGTTATTCTTCAATAAGGGAATTTACACAACGCAATACCTGCCTGACGGATTAACGGCAAAAATTGTAAAAATCAGGATGACATCGCCCATCGCTTCGATGCTCACCTATGCAGAATTAGAAAGGCAAAAAATTCCAATGATTCAAAAACTGAAAGCTAACATCAATTTTTGGCGTTTTTCTTTTAATAGCAATTATTCCTTTTCTAAAAAAATGGCACAAGTTGCTGCATCATATTCTTTTTTCGGATTGCCAATTGGCTATGCAATGTATCTTAAAGACAAAAGAAATAACCGATGAAAGTGCTTCAAATAATTAATAGCCTTGATGCTGGCGGTGCAGAAAAATTGCTTTTAGAAACTATTCCTCTTTACAATCAAAAAGGAATTAAAATGGATATTCTCGTTTTAAACGGAAATGATTATCCATTTATGAAAGAATTAAAATTGACAAATTCTTGCCAGATTTTTTCTCTAGGAAGCGGTTCTGTTTATAATCCGTTGCATATTTTCAAGATAATTTCGTATCTAAAAAAATATCAAATAGCTCATGTTCATTTATTTCCAGCGCAATATTGGGCAGTTTTAGCAAAATGGATTTCCTTTTCAAAAGTCAAATTGGTTTTTACAGAACACAACACCCACAACCGAAGGATGAGCAGTCCTGTTTTTAAAATTTGTGACAAGATTATCTACTCAGGCTATAAAAAAGTAGTTTGCATTACTTCAGAAGTAAAGCGAATTCTTGAACAGCATTTGGGAAAATCGGGAGATAAATTTCCAGTGATTGAAAACGGAGTCAATTTAAAAAATATAAAAGAAGCCATTCCTTATACAAAAACAGACATTCTACCTGAAATTGCTGAGGAGGACAAATTGCTAATCCAGGTTTCAGCTTTTAGAGAACAGAAAGACCAAGTTACTTTGATAAAGTCACTTACAGCGCTTCCTGAAAATGTAAAATTGATTTTAGTTGGAGATGGCGCTTTGCGAAAGGATTGTGAAAATCTGGTAAAGGAATTGAAATTAGAAAAAAGAATTTTCTTTTTAGGCTTGAGGATGGATGTTTTAAACCTCTTAAAAACAGCAGATATTGTAGTTTTGTCTTCTAAATATGAAGGACTTTCGCTGTCAAGCATGGAAGGAATGGCTTCAGGAAAACCTTTTGTGGCCTCTGACGTTCCCGGACTTCACGATGTGGTAAAAAACGCAGGAATTTTATTTCCGCAGGGCGACGAAAAAGCTTTAAGTACTGCTATTTTAAAACTTCTGGACGATAAGCAATATTATGAAATGACTGTTCAAAAATGCCTTCAAAGAGCGGAGGAATATGATATTATAAAAATGGTTAACAAGCATATTCAATTGTACTATTCGATTATTAATTAAAAAATGAAAAAAGAAAAAGTTCTCCATATAATCACTGTCTCCTTTGTCATAAATCACTTTTTTGGCAAGCAGTTTTTGTACCTAAACGCCAAAAACGGAAACGAATACCACTTAGGTTGTACTTCGTCAAAAGAATTTTTAGAACTTTCTGAAAAGCTAGGTTACATTCCATTTGAGGTAGAAATTACCCGAAATATAAGTCCGTTAAAAGATCTGAAAGCTATTTTTAAAATCTATAAATATATTAAAAAGCATAAAATTGATAAAGTCGTAGGGCATACGCCAAAAGGCGGAATGGTCGCGATGATTGCTTCTTTTTTTGCAAATGTCTCTGAAAGGGTTTATTTCCGCCACGGAATTATCTATGAAACGAGCAAAGGCTTCAAAAGATTTTTATTGAAAAATATTGATGCAATTACCGGCGGATTCGCTACAGTTGTAGTCTGCGTGAGCAGATCAGTAAAAGAAAGAAGTGAAAAGGACAAGCTGAACGATCCTAAAAAGAACATAATTTTAGGCTTGGGAACCTGCAACGGAATTGATACCGAAGGAAAATTTAATCCTGAAAAAGCAGATTTTTCAAGAGTTGATGAAATTAGGCAATATTTAAAAATCAATGCCGATGACAAAATTATCGGTTATGTCGGAAGAATAGTTAAAGATAAAGGAATCGAAGAGCTGATAGAAGCTTGGAAGATTATAAAGCCACAATTTCCAAAAGTAAAATTGCTTTTAGTAGGCCCGATTGAAGAAAAGGATTCCATTTCAGAAGAAGCCAAAAACATAATTTCTTCAGATGAATCTATACTTTTTACAGATTTTGTTCTCGATTCAGCGCCTTATTTCAGTTTAATGGATATATTTATACTGCCAACGTATCGCGAAGGTTTTCCGACGGTTTCTCTAGAAGCTTCTTCAATGGAAATTCCGGTGATTATCACGAAAGCTACAGGCTGTACCGAATCGATTATAGAAAATAAAACAGGCGTTTTTATTACGCACGATCCAAAAGATATTGCTGAAAAAATTACGTTTTACCTTAATAATGATCAAATTGCAAAAGAACACGGGAAAAATGGACGAGATTTTGTGAGATCTAATTTCGAAGAATCAAAAATCTGGAATCTTATTTCCGATAATTTAAAATATTAGGATGAAAGTTCAAATTACAGGCGCCACAGGTTTTGTAGGCCAAAATCTTTTAAATTATCTTCAGAAGCATGACTTTGAAACTGCGTCACTTTCGCTAAGAAATGGCGATTGGAAAAATTTGGTTGATCTGAAATCAGACGCTTTGATTCATTTGGCAGGAAAAGCGCACGATACAAAAAACACCAGCGAAGCTTCAGATTATTTCAAAATCAATACTGATTTGACAAAAGAATTGTTTGACATTTTCTTGAAAAGCGAGATTAAAGATTTTATTTATTTCAGTAGCGTAAAAGCGGCAGCCGATGAAGTGGCAAATGTGCTGGATGAAAATGTTGTTCCAAATCCAAAAACGCCTTACGGAATTTCAAAATTGAAAGCCGAAGAATATATTTTAGCACAACAATTGCCTGATGGCAAGAGAATTTTTATAATACGACCTTGCATGATTCACGGTCCTGGCAATAAAGGAAATCTGAATTTGTTGTATGGTTTTGCCAAAAAAGGACTGCCATATCCATTGGCTTCGTATGAAAATAAGCGTTCTTTTTTAAGTGTTGAAAATTTATGTTTTGCGGTTGAAGCGCTTTTGAAAAACGATACTGCATCCGGAATTTATCAGTTTGCTGACGAGGAAGCTTTGTCAACAAATGAAGTGATTGAGCTTGCTGGAAAAAGTTTAGGCAAAAAAGCGAAAATGTGGAAAGTGCCTAAATCCCTGATTAATGCCGTGGCAAAAGCAGGCGATAAATTAAAATTGCCACTAAATTCTGAACGTCTTCAGAAACTGACAGAAAATTATGTGGTAAGCAACGCTAAAATTGTGAAAGCTATTGGCAAGCCGTTTCCTGTTTCTTCAAGAGATGGATTATTAAAAACATTTGAATCGTTTCGTAAATAAAATAGGATGAATTATCTAATAATTTTAGTGCTTCTCTTCGCTTTAGAACTGGTCTATTTCAAAATTGCAGACCGTTTTAATATCATCGATAAGCCAAATCACAGATCGTCACACACCGATATTACGCTGCGTGGCGGTGGAATTATTTTTCCAATTGCCATGCTTATCGCCTGTATTTTGGGCGATGCCTCTATTTTGTTTACTGGCGCCGTTTTAATTGTTGGAATAGTAAGTTTTGTAGATGATATTCGGCCTTTGCCAACGGTTCCGAGGTTTGGGGCGCACATTTTGGCAACAATTTTAGTTTCATATGAACTCGGACTTTTTGAAGGAAATTTATGGTTTTTACCTCTGATTTTTATAGGAATGATCGGCTGGATAAATGCCTTTAATTTTATGGACGGCATTAACGGAATCACCGTTTTATACGCTTTTGTTTCCATTGCGGCATTCACTTATATTTTTCAGAATGATGCTGTTTATGAGCTACTTTTATTAATGGGATTGGCCTGTGTTGTTTTTGGATTTTTCAATATTAGAAAAAAAGCCAAAACTTTTGCAGGCGATGTCGGCAGTGTGGCAATGGCAGTTTTTCTAGGATATATGATGTTGAAAGCCATTTTTGGATTAAATAATATAGCCTATATTTTATTATTTTCAGTCTATGGAATTGACGCCGCAGTCACGATTTTATACCGATTGAAAAATAAAGAAAACATTTTTCAGCCACACAGAAGCCATTTGTATCAGTATTTGGCCAATGAAATGCGATGGTCGCACTTGAAAGTTTCATTTTTGTATGCTTTTATACAGCTTTTAATCAATGTAGTGACTGTTTATTTGATCGATAATCATAGAATTTCATGGCTTGAAACCGGAATTATAGTGCTAATGCTGACTGCTATTTATTTTGCAATACGTATAAATGTAAAGAAGAAAATTGCCTGATGAAACAACAGATTTTCATAATTGGAGCAGGAGGACTTGGCCGAGAGATTTTGGCGGTCTTGCAACACACATCCTTGAATGAGCAATTTGAAGTGGCCGGTTTTATTGACGATGCAATCGAATCTGGCATTTTAGTCAATGGAATTAAAGTAGTCGGCGGAATCGATTATTTACTATCTGAAGAAAACCCAAGCATCATTATTGCGGTTGGAAATCCAAAAACTAGGAGAGCAATTATTGATAAGCTTTCAGTAAAAAATTTTAATTTTCCAGCGATAATTCATCCCAAAGTTTCGCTTCATGATCCATTGAGAATCTCAATAGGAAAAGGAACTTATATTTCAGATGGCTGCATTATTACAACTGACGTTTCAATAGGCGATTTCTGCTTTTTGAATGTCGGAGTGACAATAAATCATGATGCGGTTATCGGAAATAATTGCGTCATAATGCCCGGTGTTCGAATAACTTGCGGCATAAATTTAGGCGCAAATTCTTTTGTAAGTGCAAATTGCGTACTTTCGAAAGCAATTTCGATTCCTTCTGACAGCTGGATTACAGATTCGATTTAATAAAAAATGAATGGCAAAAAGAATTTTTGATATTATCTTTTCAATACTACTTTTGCTGTTTTTAGGCATATTTATCTTTTTTGGATTTATTTTGGCAAGTATAGATACGGCTTCTAACGGATTTTTTTCTCAAAAAAGAGTGGGACAATATGGAACGCTTTTTACGATTTACAAACTGAAAACGATCCATCCAAAATCAAGAAAAATTTCAGGTTTAGGAAGGTTTTTCAGGAAATTTAAAATTGACGAATTGCCGCAACTTTGGAATGTCTTGGTCGGAGACATGAGTTTCGTAGGTCCGAGGCCAGATATTTCAGGATATTATGATAACTTGCAAGGAGAAGATCGAAAAATTTTGGAATTAAAACCAGGAATTACGAGCTTGGCATCTATAAAATATAGAAATGAAGAGAAAATTTTGTCTAAACAAAAAAATCCTTTGCAATACAATGACGATATTTTGTTTCCTGATAAAGTAAAAATGAACTTAGAATACCAGCAAAAACAGACATTTTTTGGAGATATTAAAATTATTATCAAGACAATTTTTAGATAGCTAATCTTAGCAAAAGCAAAATGGACAAACCAAAAATATGGCTTTCATCACCGCATATGGGCGGAAAAGAGCTGGTCTATATTAACGAGGCATTTGATACCAACTGGATTGCGCCGGTCGGGAATAATATTGCCGAATTTGAGAAAAATCTTGAAAATTACCTCGATGATTCTCACGTGGCAGTCTTAAATTCAGGAAGTGCAGCTTTGCATTTGGGATTGATTTTGCTTGGAGTTTTAAAAGGAGATGAGGTTTTGGTGCAGTCGCACACGCACATTGCTTCTGTAAATCCGGTACTTTATTTAGGCGCGACGCCAATTTTTATTGACAGCGAAATAGATACTTGGAACATTTGCCCAAAATTTTTAGAACAGGCAATAGAAGACCGCATTAAAAAAGGCAAAAAGCCGAAAGCAATCATTGCCGTTGAATTATATGGAATGCCATATAAAGCTGACGAGATTCATGCAATTGCAAGAAAATACCAAATTCAGATTTTAGAAGACAGCGCAGAAGCATTGGGAAGCAAATATAAAAATCAAAAGTGCGGAACGCTCGGCGATATCAGCATTCTTTCTTTTAACGGAAATAAGATTATTACGACTTCTGGTGGCGGTGCAGTGGTTTCAAAATCAAAAGAAGTTAAAGAAAAGTCTGTTTTTCTATCAACGCAGGCGAGAGAAACGGCACCACATTACCAGCATAAAGAAATTGGCTATAATTATAGAATGAGCAATATTTCGGCAGGAATCGGTCGCGGGCAAATGGAAGTGCTTAAAGAAAGAATCATCCAAAGAAGAGAAATGCACCAGTTCTATAAAAATTATTTTTATAACATCAGTGGAGTTTCTGTTTTTTCAGAACCAGATGAAAATTATTTCTCAAATCATTGGTTAACAGCTATTTTGATTCATCCTGAAAAATGCAATAACAAGACGAGGGAAATGCTTCGTCTGGCTTTAGAAATTGAAAATATTGAAAGCAGGCCAATTTGGAAACCAATGCATTTGCAACCTGTTTTTTCTAATTGTGATTTTTATGGAAGCGATGTTTCTGAAAAAATTTTTGAAAACGGACTCTGCTTGCCTTCAGGCTCAAACTTGTCTGAAAATGATAAAATAAGAATAGTTCAGGTGCTAGATGCATTTTTTAAGGGTTAATTTGGTAGATGCTGTGCTTTTAATTATTTTTTTGTAGATATTGAGGCGGTATAAAGTTAATTTTATTAAAAATTTTGTATAAATAGTAAAAAATTAATATTTAATTAACTTAAGGGTTTTTTACATAACTTTGCATAGAATAACAGTTTAATTTCATTTCCCCGATAAAATTTTAAAAAATTTGAATAAATTTAATCAAAAGAATATTAAGAATGACATGGATCAATTTTTGTCAGGTCTTAAAGTAAGATTCAGCTTTAATAATTTGGGATTTCTTCCCAGATGGCTTGTTCTTTTAATGGATTTGGGAATTGTCTTGTTCTCTGGAGTTACAACATATTTTTTGCTGAAAGGCATTAAGCTTACTTATATCCCACCAGATTATTTGTGGTATGGCGTATTGCTTTATTTTACTATCAATGTTTTCTTTTTCTGGATTTTTAGAACCTATTCTGGTATCATTCGGCACTCTTCATTTATTGATGGCGTCAAGCTGTTTTTTGCTCAAGTTTGTACGCTAATTACTTTAATCACGGTGAATTTTGTATTCTTGCTGGATCACGATTTCAAGATATTTTTAAGTACAGGAATTTTTATCAATGTAGTGCTTTCGTTCACGCTTTTATTCTTTTATAGAATTGTAGTAAAACAGACTTTTGAAAAATATCTTAATATTTCAAAAGATCAAGGAAGGGTAAAAGCTTTAATTTATGGCTTTGACAGTAATGCAATTGCTGTGGCAAATGCGTTGCGTTCAGAAAATCCAGGACGGTTTAAGCTGGTAGGTTTTATTGACAAACTAAATCACAATACATCAAAAAGAATTTTAGATCTTCCAATTCTCCAATTGAAAAAAAAGGTGCCTGTTATTATGCGATCTTTGGGTGTTGAAGCTTTGATTATTGCGGATAAAGGCCTTACAAAAGATGAAAGATCTGCAATTGTTGAAGAATGTCTAGAATTTAATTACAAGGTATATACTATTCCGCTAATTACAGATTGGGAAAATCAAGCTGAAATTTCAAAAAACATAAAAAGCTTTGAAATTCAAGATTTATTAGAAAGAAAACCGATCGTGCTAGACATGAAGTCAATTTCTTCAAAATTATTTGGGAAAACAATTTTGGTAACAGGTGCCGCAGGATCTATTGGAAGCGAAATTGTACGTCAGATAATTAATTTTAATCCAAAAACAATCATCATTCTCGATCAGGCAGAAACGCCGTTGCATACGCTTTCATTAGAAATTGCTGGATTTAATCCAAATATTGAAGTGAAAAATGTTTTGGCAGATGTAAGAAGTAAACAGGTTTTAAAACAGGTTTTTAAATTTTATAAACCGCAGGTTGTTTATCATGCAGCGGCTTATAAACACGTGCCATTGATGGAGGAAAATCCTTCTCAGGCTATTTTTACTAATATTTTAGGAACTAAAAATCTTGCCGATTTATCTCAAAAATATGGCGTAGAGCGATTTGTAATGGTTTCTACCGACAAGGCTGTAAATCCGAGCAATGTTATGGGAGCTAGCAAAAGAATTGCAGAAAAATATGTGCAATCGCTACACTATAAGCACAAAGAAGATTTTGGAGGAACAAAATTTATCACAACCCGTTTTGGAAATGTGCTTGGATCGAATGGCTCAGTCGTTCCATTATTCAAGAAGCAAATTGAAGAAGGCGGTCCGATTACAATAACACATCCTGATATTATTCGTTATTTCATGACTATCCCAGAAGCCTGTCAGCTTGTTCTTGAAGCTGGAGCAATGGGAAATGGCGGAGAAATTTATATCTTTGACATGGGAAAACCCGTAAAGATTATTGATTTAGCCCGAAAAATGATTAAACTGGCAGGATTTATACCTGAAGGTGAAATAAAAATTAAAATTGTTGGATTGCGACCAGGTGAAAAATTATACGAAGAATTATTAAATGATTCTTCAAAAACATTACCGACACATCATGAAAAAATTATGATTGCAGAAGACTATTTTGATGATTTTCAAAATGTTTCTCTGGCAATTCAAGATTTGATCGATACTTCTGAACTTACTACAAATAACGAAATTGTATCAAAAATGAAAGTCATTGTTCCTGAATTTAAAAGCTTGAATTCAATTTTTGAAACACTTGATAAAAAAAATATAAGCCAAGTCGAATAGTTTATCTTCTAAATCTTAAAGTAGTATATTTACACCACTCAAATAAAAATATGAAACAATTCTCTTCACTAAAGCGTCTGTCGTTTATCTTACTGGCTTTTTTACTTTTTTCTTGTGCTTCAAGAGAAAAAATGGCCTATTATCAAAATATTGAATCGGTAATCGGTGCAAATAATTCTTCTGATTTTGAACTTACATTACAGCCTGATGATATGGTTAGAATTGTAGTAATGGGAGATGTTCCTGAAGTTTTAGCGCCATTTAATAAATCGGTTAGTGTTGGTGAAAAAGCTATAAACGCTACAGGGCAAGATTCTGATACCTATTTAATTGACAAAAATGGTTTTATATTATTTCCTGTTGTGGGAAAAATAAAATTGGGCGGACTTACAAAAACGCAAGCAGAAACAGAACTTAATTCGGTTTTAAGGGAATACATAAAAAAACCGTCTGTAAATTTAGCTTTAATGAATTTTAAAGTCACTGTTCAAGGCGAGGTGGGACGACCAGGAATTGTTAACGTTGTATCTGAAAGATTGACGCTTCCTGAAGCTTTAAGTATGTCTGGAGATTTGACAATTTTTGGAAGAAGAGAAAACATCATGATTGTAAGAGAATCAAACGGTAAAAAAACTGTAGAGCGCGTGGACATTACAAAAGCTGATTTTATTAATTCTCCCTATTATTATTTAGCGCAAAATGATCTTATCTATGTAGAACCTAACAAAGCAAAAATGGGAAGTTCTAGGCTCGATCCGAATTTTAATGTTATTCTGTCGTCAGCCTCATTGTTAATTACAATCATTGTACTTATCGTTAAATAATCATGGAAAACCATATAGAAAAAAAAGAAAGCGAATTAAATATCCAAGAGCAGATTGAAAAATATCTGATTCATTGGAAATGGTTTGTATTGACAATAATAATTGCACTGGGAGTTGCTTTTATCTATTTAAGATATGCAACACCTCAATTCAGGGCAAGTACAAGCATCGTTATCAAAGATGATAAAAAAGGGGGAGGTTCCTCAGAATTTGCTGCCTTTTCAGATAAAGGATTATTTGGCAATGCCAAAAATAACATTGACAATGAAATAGAAGTTTTAAGATCAAGAACGTTAGTTGAAAAAACAGTAAATGAATTAAAACTTAATATTATTTACATCAATCAAGGAAGAGTTAAAGATGCAGAAATGTATAGTTATTCTCCTATCTCTATTCTTTTTTCTGGAAATAATGATGATGAAAAGAATAAAACACATTTTTTTAAAGTTGAAGCTGCAACAGCTACTTCGTACAAGCTTTTTGATGCAGAAAAAGAAATCGGTGTTTTTAACTATGGAAAAACCATTAAAATAAAATCGGGTCTTGTTTCTGTTACTAAAAAGGCAGTGCAAGGTGCTTCAGCTTTTAAATCATTTTCTATTGACTGTGTCATCTATCCAGTAGAAGCAGTTGCACAAGGGTACCGCGGAAAACTTGCAATAGCGCCACTTGGCAAAAATACGAGCATGATTGAATTGTCATTAGTTGATCCAATTCCTGCAAGGGCTGAAGATTTTTTGAATGAATTAGTTACAATTTATAATAAAGATGCTGTTGAAGACAAGAATTTAGTTTCTGAAAAAACATCTGAATTTATTTCACAGCGATTAGAGTTTATAACTGACGAGCTTACAGATGTAGAAAAAAATGTTGAAGGATTTAAGCGTCAGAATAATCTGACTGATATTGCATCTGATACAGAAAGTTTCATGCAAAGTGCTACTGATTATGAAAAAAGTATCATTGCAACTGAAACCCAGCAGAATGTAGTTAATTCTTTAATCGATTATTTAAGAAATAGCAAGGCAGATGAAACCTTGCCAGCAAATATTCTTTCAGGAGAATCAGGCGCTACATCGGCAATTGAAGAGTATAACGGTTTAATTATTGAAAGAAGGCGAATTTCTGCAGGTGCTACGGCCAGTAACCCGGTTTTAATAAATCTTGACAATAAAATTCAAGCTTTAAAGGAGAACGTGGCACAAGGACTTGCACGATATAAATCGTCTCTTGCAATACAAAAAAGGGATCTTGACAGACAAGGGAATTTAATAAGCGGCAAAAAATCGCAAGTTCCTGAGTTGGAAAGAAAATTCAGAATTATTGACCGCCAGCAAAAGGTAAAAGAAGCGCTTTATTTGTACCTGCTTCAAAAAAGGGAAGAAACGGCACTTTCATTAGCTGCAACTGTTGAAAATGCAAAAGTCATTGATTCAGCACTAGCTTCTGATATTCCTGTTGCGCCGCAAAAAAATATCATTTTGCTTGTTGCTTTTGTAATGGGACTGATAGTTCCTGTTGGGGTGATTTTTGTGAAAGACTTTTTAGACAATAAATTAAAGAGCAGAAAAGATATTGAAGAAAGGGTGACAATTCCATTTTTGGGAGATGTGCCAAGATCTGAATCGCATTCAGAGCTAATTCAGTCAAACAGTCGCTCAAGTTCTGCTGAAGCATTAAGAATTGTAAGAACAAATTTAGAATTTATGCTGAGCCAAGTAAGTGAAGGTGTTGCGAAAACTGTTTTTGTAACCTCTACATTTCCAAAGGAAGGGAAGACATTCGTTGCCGTGAATCTAGCAGGAACTTTTGCGCTCTCAGGTAAAAAAGTATTGCTTATAGGTATGGATATTCGTAATCCAAAGTTTGATGAATATCTGACGCTTCCGTCAAAAGGCGTGACGACTTATCTTGCCGGAAATGAAGACCTAAAAGACTTGATTATTAAACAGCCTGGCTATGATGAATTTTATGTGCTTCCGGCAGGTTTGATTCCTCCAAATCCTGCAGAATTGCTAATGAGCAAAAAAGTGGATGCACTGTTTGAAACGCTTAAAAAAGAATATGATTATATCGTCGTAGATACAGCGCCAGTTAGTTTGGTGACTGATACTTTGCTGATTGCAAAAAATGCCGACACGTTTATTTATGTGGCACGTGCAAATTATCTTGACAAACGAATGCTAGCCATTCCACAAGGATTGTATGATGAAAAGAAATTGCCTAACATGGCCATACTTTTAAATGACACTTTTACTACAACGAATTATAGCTACGGATATGGTTATGGATATGGTTATGGCTACGGAGTTGAAGTGGAGAAAAAACCTTGGTATAAAAATATATTCAAGAAATAAATAAATTTATTTTCTAAAAAACTCATTATTTTTAATAGCTTCTATTAAAGGTAATGGGTTTTTTATTAATAGTTTTTTTTCAAAACTTGCAATGTGCCTTTCATGATGAACATCAGAGCCAACAAAATCAATCATACCTTCGTCTAAGAGTTTTTGGGCCGTTTCTGTTTCGCGTTTTCCATAATAACCAACTGTTGAAAGTAAGTTGAGTTGAAAAAGACAGCCAGCCTTTTTTAGCTTTTTATATTCGGAAAAATTTTGATGGTAAAAAACATATCGTTCAGGATGCGCCAAAACTGGTTTGTAACCTGCTACTTGCAAATCAAAAATAATGTCATAAAGTTGCATCGGTGCATTCAGATAAGACATTTCTACCAAAACATAATTGTCTTTCAGGGTGAGCAGTTTTTCAGATTTGAATAACTTTGCAAAAGAATCTTCCATCATATATTCTGCAGCAATGCTTAAGGAAATTGGCTGTTTAATATTTTCAAAGCCAGAAAGCACGACTTCTTTAGCTTTTGAAATGCTTTCAGGAGTATTCTCCCAAACGTGCTTGATGATGTGCGGCGTGCCGGTAAATTGAGAAAAGCCAATTTCCTTCAAAGAATTTACAAGTGAAAGTGTCATGTCAAATGACTTAGATCCATCATCAATTCCGGGTAAGATATGAGAATGTATATCTATGAAATCATCTGAAATCAGATCTTTTAATGTTTTTTTTGATTTGAAGAGGGAAAACAATTTATTTGAATTTTATTTATGCAAAATTAACTCTTTTTGCTTGTTTCTAAAGCTAAATATTAGACTATTATCAAAAGCAATAACTGTTAAAAATAATATAATTAATGTAGTGCAGGAGAATTTGTGTCATGCCAAAAAAGATGTATCTTTGGCGTTTAAGCAAAGCTTAAATTGTGCAAAAATGAGTAAAGATGTTATTTTAAAAGCCGAAGGAATTTCCAAGCAATACCGTTTAGGCAAAGTTGGAACCGGCACTATCAGCCATGACTTAAACCGCTGGTGGGCAGGAATTAGAGGAAAGGAAGATCCTTATCTGAAAATTGGAGAAACTAACGACCGTAGCGTAAAAGGAAGTTCAGATTATGTCTGGGCCCTTCAAGATATCAGTTTTGAAGTCAAGCAAGGAGAAGTTCTGGGAATAATTGGTAAAAATGGTGCTGGAAAATCAACACTTCTCAAAATACTTTCTCGCGTAACTGCGCCCACAACAGGCGTGATAAAGACCAAGGGAAGAATCGCTTCCTTATTAGAAGTCGGTACTGGTTTTCATCCAGAAATGACTGGCAGAGAAAATATCTACTTAAATGGTGCCATTCTTGGCATGACAAAAAAAGAAATCAAGTCAAAAATTGACGAAATTATAGAATTTAGCGGATGCCAGCGTTATATTGATACGCCAGTAAAGCGCTACAGTTCAGGTATGACAGTGCGATTGGCATTTGCAGTTGCAGCATTCTTAGAACCCGAAATTTTAGTTGTAGACGAAGTTTTAGCCGTAGGAGATGCTGAATTCCAAAAGAAAGCAATCGGAAAAATGCAGGATATTTCTAAGTCAGAAGGAAGGACCGTTTTATTCGTAAGTCATAATATGGCCGCCGTGAAGAGTCTGTGTACGTCAGGAATCTTGATGGAACACGGAACTATCAAAAAAATCGGAAGTATCGATGAAGTTTTAGACGTATACAATTCTGATGCAGCAAATGTGGCCTCAGCAGTTGAATGGCCAATCGAAAACGCTCCTGGAAATTCAAAAGCAAAAATTACTTCCATCAAATTGGTTGCAGAAAATGACTATTTCTGTATTGAAAAAGACATAGAGCTTGAAGTGATTTATGAAAATCTGATAGACAACCATGTGCTTAATATCTCCATTTCCATCTTTGACGATAAGGAAAACTATATTTTAGCTTCTCCAAATTTGAAAAGAATTCCATTAGGGAAAGGAAGGTATAAGAGTCATTGTGTTGTTCCGAAAAACCTTTTGAACAACGGAAAATATTATTTTACGGTTTTGCTGGTAGGAAATAATTATGAAATTATAACCCAACTTGACAGAGTCGTTTCTGTGGACATGCAGGAAGAAGGAACAGAAAGAGGAAATTATTTTGGATATTGGGGTGGCTCTGTCCGACCATATTTAAAATGGGAAAACATAAGCTATTAACTTATGGAACCCTCGCCATTAAAGATTTTTCTTTATAAGATAAAAAGAAAATGCCTTCGTTTTTTTTCATGGATTCCATACAAGAGTTTGAAAAAATACGATCTAATAATTTATGACGATATTTATCCGCATCCGATTTCGGGATTTCGTTTGGAAGAATTTACTGTTCTGTTAGAAGAGTTTCCAAATTCAAAAATTATCGTGAATCCCTTAGCTTATCCGCATTTAAAAACTCCGATATATCAGCATAAAACAGATATAGAAGCGCTGACGGCAGTAAAAAACAGCCTTTCAGGAAAGATTAAAAGTATTGGAAGATTTACTAATATAAATACAAAACTGTTTTATTGCATATTTTTAAATAACATTTGGGCGAATTTGAACTGGCTCGAAAAATTTAAAATTCCATTTTCATTTACACTTTATCCGGGTGGCGGATTTATGATCAATGATCAGGAAATTGATGAAAAAATGCGCAAAGTTTTTTCATCGCCCCAGTTTAAAAACGTTTTTGTCACCCAAAAGTTTACGAGAGATTATTTGATTTCTAAGAATTTGTGTTCAGAAGATAAAATTCAATTTATTTTTGGATGCGTGGTTCCTCAGATTTCAATGAATAAAGATTTGAGTGCAAAAAAGAATTTCAGAGTCAATAAAGAAACTTTAGATATTTGTTTCTGCGCTGCAAAATATACTGCAACAGGCGAAGATAAAGGATATGATATTTTTATAGGAATGGCGCAGAAGCTTTCTGAATCTTATGATTTTGTGAGGTTTCACGTGGTCGGCGGCTTTTCTAAAGAGGATATCGACGTTTTAAAATTAGGAACAAAAATAAAATTCTATGGCTATCAGAAATTTGAAAAGCTTTCCGAAATTTACAGTGAAATGGATTTTATAGTTTCAGCAAACAGACCATTCGTGTTAAATAAAGGTGAATTTGACGGGTTTCCATTGGGTACTGTTGTCGAAGCCGCTTTGAACGGAGTTGCTGTTTTAGTATCAGATGCACTGAACCAAAATACCATGTTTGACGATAATGAAGACGTAATTATCGTTGAAAATAACGTAGAAAGCGTTTCATGCGCTATCGAAAATCTGATACACAATCCTCATAAAATTAAAGATTTAGGACTTAAGGGAAAAGAGAAGTTCTTAAAAGTATATTCTAATGAAATTCAATTAGAGCCAAGAATTGCAACATTAAAAAAATATTTAAAAAATGCGTGAAGCCATTAATGTAACTCAGACTTTCTTGCCAAGCATGGAAGAATATAACTCCTATCTTACTAAAATTTGGGATAGTAAATGGCTTACAAATAGAGGCGCATTGGTTCTAGAATTGGAAGATAAATTGAAGCATTTTTTAAGCTTAGATTTTCTTACCTTGACTACAAACGGCACACTTCCGTTACAGATTGCAATAAAAGCGCTAGAATTAAAAGGTGAAATTATTACCACACCATTTAGCTATGTCGCTACCACGGCTTCAATTGTTTGGGAAGGATGCAAGCCCGTTTTTGTAGATATTGATCCTGAATATTTGACCATTGACGAGACAAAAATTGAAGCGGCAATCACAGACAAGACTTGCGCAATTTTGGCTACCCATGTGTTCGGAAATCCATGTGATGTTGATACCATCGAGAGAATTGCCGAAAAACACAATCTGAAGGTAATTTACGACGCGGCTCATTGTTTTGGCGTAAATTACAAAGGAAAAAGCCTGCTTTCGTATGGCGATGTCAGTACTTGCAGTTTCCATGCAACCAAAATTTTTCATACGGGAGAAGGCGGCTGCTGGGTTACAAATTCTAAAGAAATTCAAGATAAATTATATTATCACCATAATTTTGGACATAACGGTCCGGAAACTTTCCACGGACTCGGAATCAATGCAAAAATGAGCGAATTTCAAGCAGCAATGGGACTTTCTGTATTTCCGCATCTTGACGAAATTTTTAATTCTAGGAAAGCGGCAGTCGAAATTTATAGAAATGAATTGAATAATCTCCCAGTTGCTACCTTAAAAGTAAGAAGCGAAACAGATTGGAATTACCATTATTTTCCAGCAATTTTTGAATCGGAAGCCATTCTTCTAAAAGTAATGGTAGCATTAAAAGAAGAAAATATTTTTCCAAGAAGATATTTTTACCCTTCCTTAAATACAGTAGAATATACGAAAGGCGATGCAATGCCCATTTCAGAAAGCGTGGCTTCAAGAATTTTGTGCTTGCCTCTTTTTACAGGAATTGAAAGTGAAGATGTTCAGAGAATTTGTGCTATCATAAAAAAATCAATCTTATGAATTCCTTCTATACAAATGAAGAGCTCCAAGATTTTGGGTTCAAAACATTAGGCGAAAATGTCTTGATCAGCCGAAAAGCTTCCTTGTATGCTTCCCAGAAAATGTCCATCGGTTCCAATGTCAGAATTGATGATTTTTGTATTTTATCGGGTGAAATTACCTTGCATTCTTACATTCACATTGCCGCTTATTCAGCGCTTTATGGACAAGCCGGCATTGAAATGGAAAGCTTCACCGGACTTTCGCCAAGGTGTACGCTTTTTTCAGTTTCAGATGATTTCAGCGGTGAATTCTTGATCAGCCCAATGACAAATCCTGAACACAATAACTTAATAAAAGGAAAAATCACTATAAAAAAATATGCCCAACTCGGCACAGACGTAACTTTGTTGCCAGCTGTCACCATTGAAGAAGGCTGTGCAATTGGTGCCAAATCTCTTGTAAAAAAGTCAACAGAACCTTGGGGAATTTACATCGGACAGCCCGTAAAAAGGTTGAAAGATAGAAGCAAAGGTTTGTTGAGATTTAATAGTGATTATCAATAACCGCGTTCATGGGCTTAACAAATAAAATAAAATCTTTCTTATATAAAAATCAAGGCGTTCGCAATTCAAGGCAGTTTTTATATGCCCTGAAATCACTTATTAATGCAAAGAAAAAGCTTGTTGTTTTTGCCGTTCCATTTGGGGATATGGTGAATGGCGGCGTACTTTCTATAAATAAAATTTACAATACATCGAAGAAAATTCTTGACAGCGAGGCTAACGTTTTTTTGTCAACAATGAATGATTCTCAAAATTTTATAAAATTCTCAAAATTTAAGAATGACAGTTTTATCATTAATGTCAATATTGTTTTCTTGTATTTAAAGCTTCGTAAAATTGACGAAATCATCATCCATTTGCCAGAATATTATTTTGAGCCTTTCATGGACGGAGAATTTAAAAGGAATTTAGTTAAGTTTAAAAAAGCAAAAAATATAATCATCAATGTTTTGAATCAAAAGATTGAAGAAATGCCAGGACCGGCAGTTTTTGAAAAATACAGAAATATTTATGGCGAGATCTTTACCATCACTGCAGCCCATAAAAAATATGCAACGACTGAATTTCAAAAGAAATATGATGTTCCTTACCATTATTTATCAGTAGATATTGACGAAAGCTACTATCCAAAACGCAGTTTCGCTGAAAAGGAAAATTTGATATTGATTTCGCCAGATTTGCATCCAAATAAGGAACGAATTGTTTCGATGTTGCAAAAAAGCCTTCCTGATTTTGAGTTTTTTACTATTAAAAATGTTACGTTTGAACAATATAAACAGCTTGTGGCAAAAGCAAAATTCCAGATTACTTTTGGGGAAGGTCTGGATGGCTATTTTATAGAGCCTTATTTTTGCAACAGTATTGGTTTTGCAGTTTATAACGAAGAGTTTTTTACAGAAAAATATCTAAAACTCGAAACCGTTTATGAATCTTATGAGTATCTTGAAAATTCAATACTTTCAGATATTTTGAAGCTTAATGGTTCTGAAAACGAATATGTTGCAAAATGGAAAGCTGGTTTCGAAGTTTGCAAAACAGATTATAATACAGTCAATTTTTTGAACAATCTGAGAGGCTATTATAAAAAAAAATATAAAGTTATTGATTCGAAAGAATTGTAAAGCAATATAGATGATATCAATTGTAATTTGTTCAGTGCGAGAATCTTATTTTGTTTCTTTGGAGAAAAATATCAAGGAAACTATAGGAGTAACAGCCTACGAGATTATAAAAATTGACAATCTGGTAGAAAAGCTCTCAATCACGCAGGCTTATAACAAAGGAATTGAACGGTCAAAATTTGATTTTTTGCTTTTTATCCATGAGGATGTACTTTTTCATACTGTAAATTGGGGAAAGATACTGCTTGAAAATTTTAATGCAAATACTAAAATTGGGCTTATTGGAATTGCCGGAACAGCCTACAAAAGCAATTTTCCAAGCGCATTTTGGCACACTAAAGAAGAAATGCTGCATATCAATTTGATACAGCATTATAAAAATAAAAAAGCAAGCCATTTTAAACTTGGCTTTAACAACGGAAACCTTGAAAAAGCGGTTGCAATTGACGGCGTTTTCATTGGTTTGAGAAAGAATACAGGAGTTAAATTTAACGAAGAAATAAAAGGGTTTCATTGTTATGATCTAGGAATCAGCACAGATGTTTTAGAAAATGGATATGAAGTTGCTGTAACGAACCAAATTTTGATAGAGCATTTTTCAATAGGAAATGCCAATGTCGATTTTGTGAAAGGCGTTATTAATTTCCATAAATTATACCAAGCAAAACTTCCAAAGTATATTTACAAAAAGAATTCTTCTTTAGAAAAATTGGCCTTGAAAAAATTTTTAGAAGTTTGTCTGGAAAACAGATTTGTTCCAGTTAAATTATGGATCTATAATCTAATAGACAGCCCTTTTGATCGATTGAATTACAACATTTTGAAGTTGGCACTTCGTCAATTAACGCATAATAAAAGATTATAAATGCCAAAAGTTTCCATAATAATCCCGAGTTATAATCACGGCGATTTTCTGATTGACAGATTGGAAAGTATTGCAGGTCAGACGTATGCAGATTGGGAAGCGATTATCATTGACGATAAATCAAGTGACGACAGCGTCGAAATCATCAAAAATTTTTTAAAAGAAAATCCGACTTTCAATGTCAAGCATTTCATAATAAATGAGAAAAATTCTGGAGGCGGTTACAAATCTTGGAAAAAGGGAATTGAACTTGCCACGACAGAATTCATTTGGATTGCTGAAACGGATGATTATTCAAGTCCTGAATTCCTAGAAGAAATGGTTGCCATTTTAGAGTATGATCCAAAGACAGCTCTGGCATTTTGCAATTCAAATTATGTTGACAGCAATAAAGAATTTTTATACGACAGTTCAAAAAGAACGTCAATTTTAAATGTAGAAAAAGGAAATTTTAAAATCTTAGAAAGTTCGGTTTTATTGAATTCCATGCCATTGAATCCTTTGATTACAAACGGAAGCAGTGTTGTTTTTAGAAAGCCATCAAATGAAATTCCGCAAGAACTTTTACAGCACAAGCAAATGTCTGACTTATTTTTGTGGACTTATTTGATTAAGAATAACTCTTTTGGATTTTTAAACAAAAATTTAAATTTTTTTAGAAGGCACGAAGATTCTACAACGACAAAAAATCTAGTAGCAAATCAAGAACGCTTGTATGAAGAAATGGTTTTTTATGCCAATTATTTCCAACTTTCCAAAGCAAAATCAAAAGCTATAATTTCGCATTTCATAAATAATTTTTTGCTTTCTAAAAAAACATACGGTTTGTTTTACAGGAAACCTTTTGAAAAAATAAATAACACGACCCAGCTTGAAATCAAGTGGTTTTACATAAAAATTATAAGCCAAGCTTACATTAAAAAAATAATAAAATTTTAAATGCCAAAAGTTTCCGTCATAATTCCTACTTACAGCCGTACTCATTATTTAGAGGAAACGCTGCAGTCTATTATGGCGCAAACTTATCAAGATTTTGAAGTGATTGTTGTGGATGACGGCACTCCTAATGTTGCCAATGAAGCAGTTTGCGCAAAATTCGAAAAGGTAAATTATTTTAAAATTAATAATAGTGGCGGTCCTTCAAAGCCAAGAAATTTTGGGATTAGAAAAGCCCATGGGAAATATATCGCATTCGTTGACGATGATGATTTGTGGCTGCCAGAAAAGCTGGAAAAGCAAGTCACGATTTTAGAATCAAATCCAGATTTTGGGTTGGTGCACAGTTATTGCAAAGTTATTGACGAAAAAGGAAACCTTAAAAATGAAATTATAGGAAGACCAGGAAATCCAAGCGTTAAACACGGAAATGTTTCGATGAAAATGATGGGTAACTGGACGGTCATGATGCCAACTTCATTTATAAGGAAAGAAATCGTTGACAAAGTTGGATTCTTTAATGAAAAAATGCCTGCAGCTGGTGAAGACGCAGAATTTTGGATCAGGTGCTCTTTCTTTACAGATTTTTATTATATTGACGAACCATTGGTTTTGTACCGACTGCACTCTGATAATATTTCTAGCGAAGCAAAAGGCTATGCCAATCTTTCTGTATATTTAAAAAATATTTTGACAGAATATAAATCCAGAAAAATAATCGACGGCAGTCAATACAAATTGCTCTTAAATAATCTTTGTGGCATGCAGTTGAAAATGATAAAAAAGTACAGTTTCAGATCGGTGATAAATCTTTTCAAGTTAAATCCGTTTTGGATGTTTCGCTATAAAAATTTAAAATTGTTAGGTTTTATTCTAATTAAAAGATAATGCGAATAGGCTTTAATCCTCATAAAGACAAAAGGCAAAGCAAGTCTGATTTTTTTCATCAGATGATAATTCCCGTATATATTCCTAGTGAAGAAGGCTATTTTAAAGACAGTTTTACCATTTTTGAGTATTGCCTTGAATCGCTATTTAAGACAGTTCACGCCAAAACATATATTACTGTTATCAATAACGGAAGCCACCGATCAGTAGGCGATTATTTGAATAAACTTCAAGAAAAAGGAAAAATTCACGAGGTTATAAATACCACAAATATTGGAAAACTAAACGCAGTCTTAAAAGGAATCTCCGGCCATGATTTTGATTTTGTGACTGTTTCTGATTGTGATGTTTTGTTTCTAAATAATTGGCAGAAAGAAACTTACAATGTTTTTGAGAAGTTTCCAAAAACTGGAGCTGTTTGTCCAACACCTTCTTCTAAATCGCTGAAAAATTATACCTTTAACATCTGGTTCGAGCTTTTGTTTTCAAAGTCGCTTCGGTTTACAAAAGTAAAAAATCCAAAGGGCCTGAAGGCTTTTGCTGAAAGCGTGGGTAATCCTGAATTGTATAATGCGCACCATCTTGACAGCTATTTGACGGTTTCCAATGGTGATTTTAAAGCAGTTGTCGGTGCCGGACATTTTATTACAACGTATAGAAAAGAGGTTTTTGAAAAGAACGAAACCAAATATTCTAGCTTTAAATTGGGCGGTGATAGTGAGGCAAAATTGCTGGATATTCCGGTAGTTCAAAAAGGAATGTGGCGTCTTTCGACAGAGGATAATTTTGCGTATCATTTAGGAAATGTTGCAGAAGATTGGATGCCGAAAACATTGGAAGAACTAAAAGAGAACGATTTATTTCCAGAAAAAACGATTGCTTTGCAAAAAATAAAATCGTCAAAAATTAGTTTTTTTATAAAATACAAACTGTTCTCAAAGTTAATTACGAGAAAAAAAATATGGCGCTATTGCCTTAAATTAAAAGGACTTTCAAAAGAAGCTGCAGTAAAATATTAGCCATGGATAATTCTGTAAAAGTGATTCTGCTTTCTCAATCGCCACTTCCGTCAGCAAAAATCGGAAGCTGGACAACGCTTTATAAAAATTATCTGCAAGACAGCCATAAAATTGACTGCATTGTATGCCCAAAACCAAATGAGCTTTTCAGTGGCATTGCTTACAGCTTCACAAAATTTACTTTTTGGCACAAGTTGCAACGCAAATTCTTGAAGCGAAAGAATCTTGAATATTTTGAAGCGCTTGACAAACTGATTGTTCCCAATGAAAAATATATTCTTCAGATTGTTGACAATTATGGAATGGTGAAACCGTTGAGAGATTATTTGGTTGCAAAAGGAATTGCGAAACAATGCTACATTCAGTTTTTTTACCATGGATATTCTCCTTACAGTCAGCCAAATTCCACCAAAGATTTTTATGAAATAATTGATGAATTGGTGGTGTTGACAAATGAAAGCTACAAGCAATTTAAAAATAATTGCAATGTTTTGCCAAGTTATTTTTCAGTTTTAAATAACGGAATCGATACGCAGCAATTTCAAAAAGTTACCGAATCAGAAAAGAATACGCTGAAGCAAAATTTAGGTTTTGGCGATAAAAAAGTGTTCATCTGGTGCTCACAAGACCGTCCAAAGAAAGGACTTCATTTAATTTTAAATGCTTGGAAAAACAGTTATAAAGAAGATAAAAATTGTGTACTGATTGTTATTGGCTGTGAACCAAGAGATGCAATGGACGGCGTGATTTTTCTTGGAAGAATTCCAAATGATGAACTTCCAAAATATTACCAAGCTTCTGACTGCTATCTTTTCCCGACTTTGTGGCAGGAAGGTTTTGGGTTGAGTTTGATAGAAGCTTTGCATTGCGGCAATTATTGCATCGCATCAGCAATGGGTGGCGTTCCTGAAGTTTTGCAGTATGGAAAACTCGGAAAATTAATTGAAAATCCGCATTTTGTAGAAGAATGGGAAATGGCAATAAATGATTTTTTAGAAGGAAAACATGAGCTTCACCAAGTTTCAGAAAATTTATATTCGAAAGAAAATTGGAACGAGGAAATGAATAAAATAATTGGGCAGGCAAAATTCAGAATCGTAAATAATACCGTAGCAAAATGAGAATAGACCAGTTGACATTCACGCGATTTTTAGCTGCGGTTTCCATCGTCATCTTTCATTATGGCGGAAAAAGTTTCATTTTCAATCATGAAAGTGTCGCTTTTATATTTCGCGGTGCCGATGTTGGCGTAAGCTATTTCTTTATATTGTCTGGTTTTGTGATGATGATCGCCTACGGAAATAAATTGGTGATTAATGCCACAGAATATTTCAGAAACCGTTTCGCACGAATTTATCCGCTGTTTTTCTTAGGAATTTTAATGGTGCTTTTCCAGCAAATATTGACTAAAAATATCGATTTTTTAGGAATGTTTCTCAATGTTTTCATGATTCAAGCTTGGATTCCAGGAAAAGTGCTGTCGTTCAATTCGCCCGGATGGTCGCTTTCTGTAGAATTTATTTTTTACGCTATTTTTCCTTTTGTATTCATTAAGATTTTTAAGAAAATACCGTTCAAGCAATTTGCTTTTTATGTTATTTTGCTTTGGATTTTTAGCCAAATTGCTTTCAATGTGCTTATGTCAATATATGGAAAATCTAATTTGACAGACATAAAAGATATTTTAAATTACAATCCATTGATGCATGTCAACCAATTTTTAATTGGAAATTTAGCCGGAATTTTTTACCTGAAAAATCTCCAATATAAAAGAGGAAACTATGATTTTCCAATTTTGATTTTTGCGGGCTTGGTAATTTTGGCATTGAAATTTCCAATGAACCTGAACTTTCACAATGGATTACTGGCCGTTTTTTTTATTCCACTGATACTTTTGATTTCCTTAAACGACGGCTTTATAACGAAGCTGTTCCAAAAGAAGCCTTTCGTGTTTTTAGGAGAAATCAGCTACGGGATTTATATCTTGCAATACCCAATTTATTCGCTGATAAGCGCTTATAGCGTGAATAAATACCTGCATATTAGCGACGTAACTGCGGTGTTTTTTATAAGACTGGCTATTTTAATTGTATTTTCAGCCTTCGCCTATATTTATATTGAAAAACCAATGCAGGAAAAATTAAAAAGCAGAAAGAAACTGGTTTCCATTTCACAAAATCCTGTTTGATACCATGAAAAACATAGCCATTATCCCGGTACGAGGCGGTTCAAAGCGATTGCCAGGAAAAAATACGATGCCATTAAACGGAATCCCATTGCTGGCACACAGTATTTTATATGCAAAAGCAAATTCTGAAATCATTAGCGAAATTTATGTTTCCACGGATGATGCTGCAATCAAGCAGATTGCCATTGAATTTGGAGCCAAAGTAATTGACCGTCCAGAACATCTGTGCGGAGATTTAGAACCTACGGTTTCTGCCCTGAAGCATGTTTTAGAAAATATAGAACCGGTTGGAAATATAATTTTACTGCAGGCTACAAATCCATTGCGACCAGAAAATTTATTGAAAGAAGCCTTTGGAATTTATACGAATGAAAATTGCGACAGCTTGTTTACGGTAACTAGAAATCATCAGAAATTCGGGAAAATTGCCGGCCAAAAATTCATTCCGTTTAATTATGAAATCGGCCAGCGAAGCCAAGACCTCGAACCGATATATTTTGAAAACGGATTGTTGTATATCTCAAAAAGCAGTTTAATTTTACAAAATCAAATTTTAGGAGAAAATGCCTATCCTTTTATAGTTGACCATCCGTTTGCAAACGTAGATATTGATACTAAGGAAGACTTTGAATACGCATCTTTTTTAGCAGGCAAAAGTGAATAGGCAAGTGGCAAAAAACTCAAATCATAATTCAAAAATCATAAATATAATGAATCCATATATCGAAATCGCTGGCAGAAAAATCGGCCCAGATTTTCCGCCTTTAGTCATTGCAGAAATCGGGATTAATCATGAAGGTTCGCTTCAAGTCGCCAAAGAAATGGTTGACGCAGCGCAAAGAGCCGGAGCTGAAATGGTAAAACACCAGACGCATATCGTGGAAGACGAAATGAGCGGTGCCGCCAAAAAAGTAATTCCAGGAAACGCCGATGTTTCGATTTATGATATTATGGAGCGCTGTGCATTAAACGAAGCCGACGAATTAGAGCTTAAAAATTATGTGGAAAGCAAAGGCATGATTTTTATTTCGACGCCGTTTTCCCGCGCTGCCGCAGAAAGATTGAAAAAGTTTGATATTTCGGGCTATAAAATCGGGTCGGGAGAATGCAATAATTATCCGCTTTTAGAACATATTGCTTCTTTTGGAAAGCCCGTAATCATGAGCACGGGAATGAATACCATTGAAAGCGTGCGCAAAGCGGTTGCCGTTTTTGACAAATATAATGTTCCCGTTGCGTTGTTGCATACGACAAATTTATACCCGACGCCGATTCATCTGGTGCGTTTTGGAGCGATGACACAAATGCACGAAGCATTTCCTGAAAAAGTTTTTGGGCTGAGCGACCATACATTAAACAATAACGCCTGCCTTGGCGCTGTGGCTCTTGGCGCTTCGATTTTGGAGCGTCATTTTACAGACCACATGAACAGAACAGGTCCGGATATTGTTTGCAGCATGGATGAAAATGCCTGCCAAGAATTAATTGTTTCGAGCAATGAAATCTGGCAAATGCGTGGCGGTACAAAAGAACCGGCAAAAGAAGAGCAGGTGACAATTGATTTTGCGTTTGCGACAGTCTGCACAATTAAATCCATCAAGAAGGGAGAAGTTTATACCAAAGAAAATATCTGGGTAAAACGTCCTGGAACTGGGAAGATTTTGGCGGAAGATTTCAATTCTATCTTAGGAAAAACAGCGACGCAGGATATTGAAAATGACGAGCAATTAACTTGGGAAGATATTCAATAAATGAAGAAAATTCTATTTTTAACAGGTACTCGCGCTGATTTTGGGAAGATAAAATCTTTAATCCAAATTTTAGAAAAATCATCTGAATTTGAGGTTTTTGTTGCCGTAACCGGAATGCATTTGCAGCAGGAATATGGCTATACTCTAATCGAAATTGAGCGTTGTGGCTTTAAAAATATCCATACTTTTTCAAACCATACGCATGAAACCACGATGGATCTTACGTTGGCAAAAACCATCGAAGGACTTTCTGCTTTTGCAAAAACCGTCGAGCCTGATATGATAATTGTTCACGGGGATCGCGTGGAAACTTTGGCGGGCGCCATCGTCGGTTCGCTGAATAATATTCTTGTCGCCCATATTGAAGGTGGCGAAGTTTCTGGAACTGTGGATGAATTGATCCGCCACAGCGTGAGTAAATTGAGCCATATTCATTTTGTTTCTAATGAAGAAGCGGGAAAAAGGCTGTTGCAGATGGGCGAAATGAACGAATCTGTTTTTACGCTCGGTTCGCCCGATGTGGATATAATGTTTTCAGAAGAACTGCCGACTTTGGAAGAAGCCAACAAGCATTATGGTTTAGAGTTTAAGGATTTCGCCATTGCGATGTTTCATCCGGTGACGACCGAAGCAAAACACATGGCAGATTATGCGAAAGATTTCGTAGAAGCATTGCTTCATGACAATCATAATTATGTGGTAATTTACCCGAATAATGATTTGGGCAGCAAATTTATTTTGGAAGCCTACAAAAAATTAGAAAACAATTCGAGATTCAAAATATTTCCGTCGCTTCGATTCGAGTATTTCTTGGCTTTGCTAAAAAATGCGCAATTTATTATCGGCAATAGCAGCGCTGGAATTCGGGAAGCGCCTTATTACGGAATTCCGATTATAAATATTGGAACACGCCAGCAAAATAGAGCCGTCCATGCAGATATTGTAAATGTGGATTATGAAATGCAAAGTATCAGCGACGCATTGAAAATAATCGACAGCCATAAAATCAGCCAGACAGATCAGGATTTCGGAGATGGAAACAGCGCTTCATTATTTTTAGAATTCTTACAGAATGAAAGCGTTTGGAAAATCAACCAGCAGAAACAGTTTAAGGATAAATAGAAAGTGTCTAACATTTGGTTTTGGAAAGAATAGCTTCTGATACAAGAAACATAGACTTAACACAATATAATAGTATGAATTTAAAGATTGAAGTTTACTTATTGAAGTTTTTCAAAATTGTTGCTGTTGTTTCTTTTATAATCGGTTTTTTTTACATGGTTCGAAGACCAGAAGGTAGTGGAGATGAGCTGTTATTTTTACATGATCTAGAATATATTAAAAGTAATGGTTGGATTGAAGCGATTAAAAAGGGAATATCTATCCCTTACATGATATTGTGTTATCCTCTTAGCTTTATTTTGCCAAACTTTATTGCATTACGCTTGGTAAATGTCTTGATTTTTATTTTTTTACTGGTTTATTTTAAGAAATTCGGACAGATTAAAAATAAAAATTTCTATTATTACTATTTGTTTTTTAGCGCTAGATGTTGGTTTTTGCTCGGAACAAATGATACACTTTTTATTGTTTCGCAAATCGTGTTTTTTAATGAAGTCTATAAAATTTTAGAGAAAAAAGATGATATAAAGTTGCAACTCATGTGGGGGGCATTGGTGATTTCATTTTTTACAAGAGAGCTTGCATTAGTATATTTACCAATTGTGATTATTGGAATATACCTTGCAACTAAGTCGAAAAGCGATATTTTTAAAAATATTTTTTATCCCTCAATCTTAGCGTTAGTTTTAATTTTCTGCAATTTACCTTCCTTGATGGCAAATCATAAATTTTCATTTGATTCGAAATTACCACCAAAGGAAGTTCAAGCCACCTGGCCGCAACGTCAATATTTAGCGCAAATACTGGTAAATGAAGGAAAATTACAAAACATGTCACATCCCAGTTGGGAGGAAACGGATTTGTATTTAGAAAAGAATGGTAAAAACTCGTTGCCATCTTCACTATCTCAATCAATTTTTTTCAATTTTAAGCTCACGGTGATGGAGTTCTTCAAAAATTTTTCTGAGGTACTTCAAGATTCAGTAAGGCAGACAGGATTAATTACAATTATAATCTTCCTCATTTTTTTCTATGAAATCTTTAATAAAAGATTAAGTTTGAATCTTTTTTTGCCTTTTATAAATATTTTAATGGTTTCGATATTTTCTTTTATTATCATTTCTTACGTCGAAACAAGATGGCTGATTTCTGTTTTTATTTTAGGTATATTATATTTTAGCGATTTAGAAAAACTAAATAAAATTAATAGAAATCTTATTTTGACAAATCTATTTGTATTGGTTTTGATCAGTTTTTATGGAATATACAAGATGATGTTGAAATTTTAAAGAAATTGAATTAGTACTTTAAAATTATTTTGTAAAAATTAAATTTTATTAAGTTAATTTCGTTAATCGGCGCCACTGCTCAATTTAAAATTCATGCTAACAGTCAGTAATTATCATTACATAAGAGAAAATTTTGAAAGCAATTATCCAAGTATTTTTGGCGTAAAACCTTCAGAATTTAAAAACCAGCTTGAACTTCTTAGAAATGAAGGTGATTTTATTACACCAAACGGACTAGTGTCTAATTTACAATCTATTTTAGAATCAAAAGAGAATTTTATTTTGGTTACTTTTGACGACGGCCTGAAAGAACAGTATGAATTGGCACTTCCGATTTTAGATGAAATGGAAATTCCGGCGATTTTCTTTGCCAATTCTATGAATTCTCAAGATAAAAAGGTGACTGTTGTCCATAAAATTCATTTGTTGCGATCGATTTTGGCACCAGAAATTCTTTTGGGAAATATCGCAAAATTTAATTCGGTTTATCTTTCAGAAGAGGAAAAAGTCAAAGCCCAAAATATTTATAGATTTGATGAGCCAGAAAGTGCGGCTTTGAAATACCTTCTCAATTTTAAAATGTCTTTTTCGCAGCAGGAAGTAGTGATCAATGAGCTGTTTAAAGATTTTTTTGACGAAAAAGAAGTTTTTAAAGATCTTTATATGAATGATAGTGAATTGATTTCTTTGGCAGAAAAAGGATATTTGGGAAGCCATTCGCACAGCCATTTCCCGATTGGATTATTAGACGAAAAGACAATATATTTTGAATTGGAAAATTGCAAATCATACTTTGAAAATCTTACGAAATCAAAAATTGAGTTGGTTTCCTATCCTTATGGAACCGAGGAAGCGGCAACATTGCAAGTAGCAGAAATTGCGCAAAAAATTGGCTATAAGGCTGGTTTTACTACAAAAAAAGGAATAAATAAATCAGGCCAAAATAATTTGCTGTTGGATAGATTTGACTGCAATGACTTGGTCGGAGGAAAAAATTATACGAAATAAATGACTACTAGAGAAGCAACCACAGCCGATTGGGACGAACTTTATAAGTTTTTTACCAAGATTTACCGCAAAGACCATCCGTTGCAAAATAAAGAATTTTGGGAATGGCAATATGGTGATGAAAAATTCGGACGCTCCTTTATCTGTCTGAATGAAAAAGGCGAAATTGCCGGACATGTGGGTGCTAATTTTCAAGGCGAAATTGCTTGGATTATCAATGTTTATTTGAATGAAGAATGCCGAGGAAAGGGAATTTTAGGTAAATTATACAACTTGGCCAGAGATTATTATCCGCTTGCGGCAACGGCTGCAAATGAAGCAGGATTGGGTTTGTACAAAAATATGCGCTGGATCAGATATTATGATTTGGTTCGCTATGTAAAAATAAATCCGAATTTGGAAGAAAAAACTTTTGAAGCAGTCTGCCGGCCAATTGAAGTTGAAGTCGATGCTTTGATTAAAAAAGATACGCATTATTTTCAACAGCCGTCACTAAAAGGGCTTGTTTTAAATGATGGTTCACGTGCCGTAAGCCAAGAAAATGTTGGCGGTTTGAGAGTTGTGGAATTTGAAAATTTAGAAGCCTTAGAAAATGAAGCTTGGAATTTAGGCTATCTTTGGATGGATTATATCACGTCTTGGAACGATTTGAAAACTAAAGATTTAGAGAAGAATGGCTGGGTTTTAGATTATAAAAATGTGGTTCCCTGGCGATTAAATCCTTTGGAAGAGAATTATTTTTGCGATATTACTTTCCTTTCTGAAAATCCGTTAGATAATGAATTTGTGGTCGCCAGAAACTGCTCTGACCACGGAAGAATTGGAAGCTTAAAAAAATAAAAATGAAAATACTTCTGGTTGTTCCCGATGGAGTTGGCGTTAGAAATTATTTATATTCAAGTTTTGTAAAAGAGCTGGAAAATAAAGGAGGGGAAGTCATGCTCTATCATCAGATTTCTGACAATGCAATTTCTGAAGTTGAAAAAGTACAGAAAAATATAAGTGTGGTAAAGAGATTTCCAAGCTATATTGAAAGTCCGAAGGCAAGAATATTGAGAGAAAGTTTAGCTTATGCAAGGCTTTTAAGGAATAAAAAAGTTTTAAAAAATGATACGATTCTGTTTTTTTGGGGCAAGAACCCTAAGCAGTTCAAACAGAAAGTTTTGTATAAATTATCAGAGACTTTAGGCTGGTTATTTTCAAAATCATACAAATTAATCCTTTCAGCGGAAAAAGTGTATGAAAATGAAGTTTCAAAAAGCAAGACAATCCAAAATATTGAAAAAGATTTTGATGCTTTTAATCCAGACATCGTCTTGAACCTTCATCAAAGATCGCCAATTACAGCACCGATTATCAGCGTTGCAAAAAGAAGAAATATAAAAACGGCAACCGTAATTTTCTCATGGGACAATGTGCCAAAAGGAAGGCTCATTTCACGGTATGATGACTATTTTGTTTGGTCTGAATTAATGAAAGACGAGCTGGCTCTGCTCTATCCCGAAATAAAAAAAGAAAGTATCCACGTTGTCGGCACACCGCAATTTGAGTTTTATTTTGACCCAAAATTTAAACTTTCAAGAGAAGATTTCTTTGCACAACACGGATTAGATCCGAATAAAAAAACGATTTGTTTTTCAGCAAATGACCTTACTTCGCCTTACGAACAAAATTATTTTGCAGACGTGTGCGAGCAAGTTGCTAGTATTGAAGAACAAAACCGACCGCAGATTCTCTTACGAAAATGTCCTGTTGATAAAACTATACGATTTGATGCGACAATTGAAAAATATAAAAATTTGGTTTTTCCAATTGATCCCGATTGGCGATTAGATAAAAGTGATAATAATAGTTTTACCAGTATTTATCCGGCTTTTGAAGATATTTCATTGTTGGTAAATACGATTTTGCATAGCGAATTAGTAATAAATTTAGGCAGTACAATGGCGCATGATTTTGCTGTTGAAGACAAACCTTGCTTATATTTGAACTATGATCCGGTGGAAAATTCTGTTTTTAAGGTAAAAGACATTTATAATTTCCAACATTTTAAAAGTATGGAAAATCTGGATGCTGTGGTTTGGATAAATTCCAAAGCAGAAATCGCTGAAAAAATCGAGCAGGTTTTAAGAAATCCAAAAGAAGCTGGAAAAGACAAAAAGCTTTGGATGAAAAAAATCGTCAATTATCCGTTAGAAAATAATTCAAAATTAATCGCCGAAAAAATAGCCCAATAATGCACATTTGCTTCATCACCAATGAATATCCAAAAACAGGTTTTCCACATGGAGGCGTAGGAACTTTTGTGCAGACTTTTGGCAAAAGCCTGGTTGATTCAGGACATAAAGTTTCGGTTATCGGGATGAATTATATTGGCTTAAATGAAGAAGAAAATGACGGCGGAATTTCAATTTACAGATTAAAACCGTCAAAAATTAAAGGGCTGACTTGGTTTTTAAATGCTCAGAAAGTAAATAATAAAATCAAGGAAATCCATAAAAAAAATGCGATTGACATTATTGAAACCGCAGAATTGGGACTCGCTTTTTTGAATAAGTTAAGAGGAATAAAATATGTAATACGACTTCATGGAGGCCATCATTTTTTTGCTGAAGCTGAAAATAGAGGCATTAATAAATGGAAAGGATTTCAAGAAAAAAGATCATTTTCAAAGGCAGATGCGTTTATTGGAGTTTCAAATTTCGTGAAAATACATACAGAGAAATATCTGAGCTATTGTCAAAAACCTTTGACGATTATTAGCAATCCGATTTCGATTTCAAAGTTTTATATTGCAGATAAGAACAAGAAAATTCCATATTCTATAGTTTTTGCGGGAACGGTTTGTGAGAAAAAAGGAGTACGCCAACTGGTTCAAGCATTGTCGTTAGTACTAGAAAAATTTCCTGAGACGCGCCTGAATATTTATGGAAGGGATTGGCTTTTTCCGGATAAAAGTTCTTACATCGAACTTTTGAAAAAGCAGACACCTTCAGCAATTCTTGAAAAAATCACTTTTCACGGTACCATAAATCATGATTCGCTTCCAGAAGCTTATGAAAAAGCATCTGTTTGCGTTTTTCCTTCCCACATGGAAACGCAAGGATTGGTTGCTCCAGAAGCGATGGCAATGGAAAAACCAGTTATATTTACCGCTTTAGGTCCGGGACCAGAAATTATTGAAGATTTAAGAACAGGACTTCTGTGCAATCCTTTAGATCCAAAAGATATTGCATCTAAAATTTTGTGGGTTTTTGAAAATAAGGAAAAAGCGTCTGAAATAGGAAAAAATGCCCGATTAGAAGCGATTAAAAAATTCAGCGAAGAGAAAAGTATCCAAAAAAACATTGAATTTTATACCCGAATCCGATCATGAGTTTTATTATAAAAAAAATCAAGAAGAAAACAGGAGAATTCAAAAAATACTACTCTCAAATCAAGTATTACAAAGAAAATGAGCCTGTCATTTATTTGAATCTGAAGCGAAATACAAAAGTTCGGACATATCTCAATTTGATTTTTCAGATAAAACAGACGTATCCACAGCCGATCGTCATCTCTTTTTCTTTCCTGAATATTTTGCTTTTGAGCCGCTGGTTTTCTGAAATCGATAATTTGTATTTGGCTTCTCCTTTAAAAAAAAATAATATTTTTAGGAAGTTTTCTTATAAAAAGAATGCTGATTTTATTGTGGATTATAAGTATGAAAACGTTTATAATAGAGATGCTTATGCGCCAAACGTAGTTCCTTATATCATGCATCCGCAGAACTACCAAACACCAACAGCAGTTCACGATAAAAAACACATCGGAATCATCATCAGCGGTAATTTTGAAGACAGAATTTATAATAATAATGAACTGTTGGAACGTTTTGGAGTTGTGAATAGAGCGTTGATTTACAAAGTACTACTTCGCAATTCTGAAGCTGTAGAAATTTCTGGCAAAGAATTAATGCAAGATTATCTGTCAAACTTATATTTGCAGAAAATGGTTATCATGAAATGGCAATCAGGCGCAATTCCGTCGCCGAAATGGCGCTATTATCTTTCGGCTGCAAGATTCATTTTTTGTGCTCCGGGAATGACGATGCCTTTATGCCATAATATAATTGAAGCTTTGTCAGTCGGCACAGTTCCTGTTTTGAACTATAAAAATTGGATGAATCCGTCGCTAGAAGACGGTGTAAATTGCTTAGTTTATGATGATGAAAATTCTATGGATGCTGTGATCAAACTTGCACTTTCTCTCGATGAAGTTGCTTATGAAAAAATGCGACAAAATTGTCTTGAATATTATGACAAGTATTACAAGCAGTTTGACTTTGAGAAAAATAGATATAGCAACATTACTTTGGTAAATGAAGACAAAAACGATTTGCCTGACTTGAAAATGAATTAATTTCCATCCTTTTTTAGGAATAATTATCCAATATTAGCAATACATTTGCCAAAGAAAATTTAATCATGACATTATTTGCCTACATAAAATCTGACTATAAAAAATATAAAAAATACGGAGGTAATTTTTTTATAATCGTATTTTTTACGCAGGGTTTTTGGGCACTGTTTCAGTACAGAATTGCTTCGTATCTTTATAGGAAAATTTCTGTAAAACCTTTGAGAATGCTAACGCAGCTATTCTTATTGCCGTGGCAAAAAACCATCGAAATTATGACTGGCATCTCAATTCCGGCTTCGGCACAAATTGGTAAATCTTTTTACATTGGGCATTTCGGAGGTATTATACTGAATGCAAAAACGATAATTGGCGACAACTGCAATATTTCTCAAGGTGTGACAATAGGTATTTCTGGATTGGATGAAAATAGGGGAGTTCCAGTAATTGGAAACAATGTGTATGTTGGCGCAAATGCCGTCTTGGCCGGAAAAATCAGTATTGGAAATGACGTGCTTATTGGAGCTTGTTCGCTCGTAAATAAAAGTTTTCCTGACTTTTCGATTATTGGGGGCGTTCCCGCAAAAATTCTTTCAGACAAAGGTTCAATCGGATATATATAATGAAATTATTAGTAGTTTCTTCAGCGCCATTAATTTTCAAGGAAAACAAAGTTTTTGCCTATTCGCCTTATGTCAATGAAATGGCAATTTGGAGCAAATATGCAACAATTTCTTTCGCCTGTGTGGAATGGAAGGAACCAAACGGACTTTTGATTTCAGAAATTCCGTTTGAAATCGAAAGGTTTTTCAAGTTGGCAGATTTTAATATCAAGTCTAAAAAGAATATTTTCAGTGCCTTTTTTAATTCCATTGCCAATATTTTTATCTTGATGAAAGCCATGAAAACGGCTGATCACATCCATTTAAGATGTCCTGGAAATATGGCTTTACTTGGCTGTATTGCTCAAATTTTCTTTCCAAGAAAAATTAAAACTGCAAAATATGCGGGAAATTGGGATAAGAATAGCAAGCAACCTTTGAGCTATAGAATTCAAAAATGGATTTTATCGAATACATTTTTTACAAAAAACATGCAGGTTTTGGTTTATGGCGAATGGAAAAACGAATCAAAAAATATAAAGCCTTTTTTTACGGCAACTTATTCAGAATCAGATAAAATTTCTGTTTTAAAAAGGAATCTTGGCGAAACGATAAAATTTGTTTTTGTGGGAACGCTTTCTTCCGGGAAACGACCGCTCTATGTTTTAGAACTTTTAAATAAATTACGTAAAAAAGTACATAACGTTCAAATTGATTTTTATGGGGAAGGCGTAGAAAGAAAAAATTTAGAAAACTACATTCTGGAAAACAATCTTTCTGAAATTGCTTTTTTGCATGGCAACCAAAACGAGATGGTCGTTAGAAATGCGTACCAAAAGTCCCACTTTTTAGTCCTTCCTTCTAAGAGTGAAGGTTGGCCAAAAGTAGTTGCAGAAGCTATGTTTTGGGGTTGTGTGCCAATTTCCTCACCTGTTTCTTGTGTTCCAAATATGCTTGATAATGGAAATAGAGGCATATTACTTTCGTTAGAAATTGAAAAAGACACAGCTTCTATTTTTGATTTGCTTCAGAATGACCAATCCTACTTTGAAAAATCTTTAGCCGCAGAAAACTGGTCTAGAAAATATACTTTAGATACCTTTGAAGCCGAGATAAAAAAACTTTTGCAGTCATGAGAATTTTGCAACTTATTGATTCTTTAGAAGCTGGAGGAGCTGAGCGAATGGCTGTAAATTACGCAAATGCGTTGTACAAAGAATTTGGTTTTTCAGCCCTTTGCGCCAGCCGAAAAGAAGGTGCTTTAAAGAATGCCCTGTTACCAGAAGTAGAATATCTTTTTTTAAATAAAAAAAAGGCTGTTGATTTTAAGGCACTTTTTAAACTGCGTTCGTTTGTAAAAAGCAATAAAATTGAGTTTATTCATGCGCATAGTAGTTCCTTCTTTTTGGCTGTTTTATTGAAATTCTCTTATCCGAAAATTAGAGTTGTTTGGCACGATCATTACGGGAACAGCGAATTTTTAGAACAGCGAAAGAAGATGGCATTGAAAATAATGTCCTTCTTTTTCTATGCTATAATTTCTGTAAATCAGGCGCTTTTGAATTGGGCAATTGGAAATTTAAATTGTAAAAATGCTATTTATTTGCCTAATTTCGCCTCATTAGAAAATACGTCGGATGAAAGTACTGTTTTGCAAGGAATTTCAGGGAAGAGGATACTTTGTCTAGCCAATCTCAGGCCACAAAAAGGGCATATTTTTTTATTGGAAATTGCAGAAGAAATCAAAATAAATCATCCAGATTGGACATTTCATTTGGTTGGAAAAGATTTTAAGGATGCGTATTCTTTAGCATTAAAAAGAGAGATTAAACACAGAAACTTAGAAGAGACTGTTTTTATTTATGGTTCTAGAAATGATGTGAAAAATATAATCAGGCAGTCAGATATTTGCATCTTGACATCCAAATCAGAAGGTCTTCCTGTGGCAATTCTTGAATATGGGTTTGAGAAAAAACCTGTGCTTTCAACTGATGTAGGAGAAATTCCGAATGTTATTGATCACATGTTAAACGGACTTATAGCGCCATTTGAAAGTGCTGTATATTCTAATTTGCTAGAAAATCTTATTGAAGATGCTACTCTACGAGTTAATTTAGGAGAAGAACTGTATTTTAAAATGAACGAAAATTTTTCTGAAAGCGCAGTAATCAAAAATTATCTAAAGCTTCTGTCAAAATGAAAGAAATAAACATTAAAAAATATCTGACGCTTATTTTAATTCATGTATTGCTTGGCGTAATGATTTTTGCTGTTCCGGCAATTTGCAAAATTTACAATATTTTGATTTTTATCGTGGGTCTTGGCGTTATCATAAAATCCCAAAATAAGAATCAAGAAGTCATCATGGTTGCCGCTTATGTTGTAAGCGCAGAAGTAATCATGAGGATGACCGAAGGTATTATTTTCAACGAGCTGGCGAAATATGAAGTGGTGTTTTTTATGATTATTGGTATGATTTATAGCGGTTTTTCCAGAAATGCAACGCCCATTTGGATTTATCTTTTGTTGCTAGTTCCCGGTATAATCCTCTCAACAGTAACATTAGACATCACGACTGACATTAGAAAAGCGATTACCTTTAATATTGTCGGGCCGATTTGCTTGGCCATCAGCGGGATTTATTGCTATCAGCGAAAACTTACGCAAAATCAGATGGATTCCGTTCTGCTGACAATGTGCTTTCCCATTATTACTACTGTAACTTATATGTATCTTTATACACCAAACGTAAAAGATGTGGTGACTGGAACCAGCTCTAATTTTGCAACTTCTGGAGGATTTGGACCTAATCAGGTTGCCACGATATTAGGCTTTGGAATTTTCCTTTTTTTCATCAGGACATTATTCTATTCTCGAAATAAAATTGTACTCCTCATCAATATATTTTTATTGCTTTTGGTCACTTTTAGAGGAATCGTTACTTTCTCACGTGGTGGCGTTATTACTGGCGGTGTAATGATTTTACTGCTAATATTGAAAATTTTTACTGTTACAAATGCTAAGGGAAGAAGCAAATTGCTTGCGTTTGCAGGTGTCGCTTTTTTCGCATTAATAGCCGTTTGGACTTACAGCTCTTATCAAACCGGAGGCATGATTGAAAAAAGATACGCTAATCAAGACCCAGCAGGAAGAGAAAAAGAGAGCCAGCTTTCAGGTCGTGAAACGCTTATAGAAACCGAACTTCAGATGTTTCTTGACCATCCAATTTTAGGAATTGGTGTTGGAAAAAATAAAGAATACCGAGAAGAATTAACTGGAGTTGCCTCCGCATCGCACAATGAAATTTCTAGAATGCTTGCCGAACATGGAACTTTAGGGATTTTTGCATTTTTGATACTTATTTTTACGCCTGTATTTCTTTCTCTTGAAAATAAACAGCACCTTTATCTCTTTTCATTTGCGATATTTTGGTTGCTGACAATCAATCACGCAGCGATGCGATTAGCTGCGCCAGCCTTTATTTATGCGCTCTCACTCTTAAAAATCGATTCATTTGAAAAGCCTGCTTTACATAGGGAATAAGCTTTCTGTCCACGGTTATACACAGACGACTATCGAAACTTTAGGACCTCTTTTTGAATCAGAAGGTTACAAAGTTTATTATGCGTCTTCTAAAAAAAATAAAGCCATTCGGTTTTTAGATATGCTTTTAAAAACATTACAATTTAGAAGTGAAATTTCTTATGTAATAATCGATACTTATAGCACTTCAAATTTTTGGTATGCCTTTGCTGTAAGCCAATTGTGCCGAATTTTAAAGCTGCAATATATTCCGATTTTACACGGAGGAAATCTTCCGGAAAGGTTGAAGAAAAATCCAAGAATTAGCGGAATGATTTTTAACAATGCCTATAAAAATGTAGCACCGTCTAATTATTTGATGCATCATTTCAAAGACGCAAACATTAAAAATTTGGTTTATATTCCAAATAGCATTGAGATTGAAAATTATCCTTTCAAGATTCGGGAAAATATTGGTCCAAAATTATTGTGGGTGCGTTCCTTTGCAAAGATTTATAATCCAAAAATGGCTGTGGATGTTTTCAATAGTATTAAAAAAATATATCCAGATGCCAAATTATGCATGGTTGGGCCTGAAAAGGATGGAAGTCTGGAAGAAACGAAAATGCACGCCAATAATTTAAAATTAGATGTTTATTTTACTGAGAAATTATCTAAAAAAGAGTGGATTAAGCTTTCTGAAGAATATGATCTATTCTTAAATACAACACATTTTGACAATATGCCGGTAAGTGTTATCGAAGCTATGGCTTTAGGAATGCCAGTTATAAGTACGAATGTGGGCGGTATTCCTTTTTTATTGGAAGATAAAATTACGGGTGTTTTAGTGAATGATAATGATGAAAAAAAGATGTCTGAAGAAATTAAAAATCTTACTGAAAATTCTCAATTCGCAAAGTCTTTGACTCACAATGCCAGAGGTTTAGCTGAAAGCTTTGATTGGAAGGAAGTTAAAATTTCTTGGATGAAAATTTTAATTTAAAGTGTGCAAATTGAGATAAAAAAAAGTTAAATTGCACCGCTTTTAACAAACACGCCAAATAAGATGTCATCGTCAAAGAAAATCCATTTTGAAGTCTCAGAAAGAAAAATTCTTTTGAGGATTTTTGATGTCCTGACGGTAATTTTTGCGCTTTATTTCGTCGGATTAATTTTTAAATTCAATTACTTCTATATCTCCAAAGCTAATTTCATTTGGACTATTGTCTTGGCTTCTTACATAAATATTTTGGGAACTGTTTTTGAAATGTATAATCTTCAAACTGCTAGTCACCAATACCAGATTATTAAAAGTATTTTGCTAACTTCATCAACGACGGTACTTTTCTTCCTTTTAACGCCTATTTTAACTCCGATTTTGCCTTCAAACAGGCTTCAGATTGTTTACTTTTTTGTAGCAATTACTATTTCGCTTTTTGCTTGGCGCTTGTTTTATCAATCATTTTTGGCTTCGCACCGTTTTGTGAAAAAAGTAGTGATGGTTTGTGACAGAAGCCATTTGAAAGAGCTGACAAAAACATTAGAAAAAGCTGATCCGCATTATAAGATTTTGGCTTATGTAAATTCTGATTCGAAATGTAAATTAGAAAATCCTAGAAAAGATATTGCTGATATTTCTGCGCTTGAACTAGAACAATATGTTAGAAATAATGGTATTTCAGAAGTGGTCATTGCTTCAAAGAAAAAGGACGGAATCACAGTTGACGTCTATAATGCACTTTTAAAATTGCTAGAAAAAGGTTTTATAATCCGAGAATATACGCAGGTTTATGAAGCAATAACGCAACGAATTCCTGTGCAATATGTGGACAAAGATTTTTATCGCTATTTTCCATTTAGCCGAAGCAATCACAATAAATTGTACCTGATTTTAGCAAGAATCATTGAGGTTTTTATTTCTTTATTCGGAATTATTGCAGGCTTGTGTTTCCTTCCTTTCGTCTTAATCGGAAATTTTTTAGGCAACAGAGGTCCGTTATTCTATACCCAAGAAAGAGTCGGAAGAAACGGAATTCCTTTCAAGATATTGAAATTCAGAACAATGGTAAAAAATGCAGAATCTGGAACAGCAGTTTTTGCAACCCAAAATGACGTGAGAATTACACGTTTTGGAAAGTTCTTGAGAAAGTCAAGATTAGATGAATTTCCGCAATTCATCAATATTTTAAAAGGCGACATGGCTGTTATCGGACCAAGACCGGAAAGGCCATTTTTTGTAGATCAAATTGCCAAAGAAATGCCTTTCTACCAAACACGGCACGTTATAAAGCCAGGACTTACAGGCTGGGCACAAGTAAATTATTCCTACGGAGATTCGATCAAAGACAGCTTAATCAAGTTGCAATATGATTTGTATTATATCAAGCACCGAAGCATTTCGCTCGATATTAATATCACAATCAAAACCATAAGCACAATCCTTTTCTACCGCGGACAATAAATTATTTCGAGATTTTTTGTTTGTAATTTCTAACAAATTTCACCAATATCACTGTTGAGGTAATCGTTATTGGAAGAAATAAAAGCAGTTGCGCTTTGTTGATTACAATTAAGATGAATATCAAAATACAAGCTAGATTGAACATTGAAAGATAATAAATCCACTTCGCATTGTTTTTTTGGTAGAAGTAAAGCCAGACCAAAAGCGTCGGGTTAAAAAGCAGAATATTGTAATTCCCGCTGACTTCTTCATGGAAAGAATAAAAACCTACAAGCGATAAAAATGTACCGATTAATCCAAGAATCGCAAAGTAGAAGCAATAAATCCTGTTTTTTCTAAAGACCAAAACCAATAAAACCACAGCAGAAAATACATAATAATTGTCCCAAAGCGAAACGGATCTTTTTGATGTGTCAGCTTCAAAAATAGTTTTCGTATCTGAAACCAAAGGCTTTCCTTCAAATTGCAGCGTTTTCAAAACTTCCATCAGCTCTAACGGAAGAAATAAAACTTCGGCTTTTTTATCCGTTTTTGCACCAAAGATTATATTAATTCCCAATTTCTGGAAAAAAGTATTTCCTAAATATGTATTTAAAAGCTCGCGGTAAGTAATTTCTACTGGCTTTTTTGTTGTAATTAATTTGCTCCCCAAAACAGCATTGACTTTGTCAATCACCATCGTAGTGCAATTTTTATCAATAAATTTATAAGTATAATTTCTGTTTTCAGAAAACAGATTCTGGTGTAGATTGTCTGAAAGTTCTTGTTTTTTTGCTAAAGAAAGATTCAAAGTCTGCTCATAAATTGAGCGGTTTTCCATCCTATAGCTGTATTCGAAGTCCGCATATTGATTTGTAGCCACAAAATACTGAAGATCGCCTTTTACAAATTTTGCCAGAAAATAAGGCGTGTCAAAATCAAAATAGCCAAAATTATAGACAATATCAATGCCTCTTTTTTGATCTGAAATACGAATTCCAGTGTGGCCATAAAGCGTGTGCGATTCATTCGCAGTGCCAATTGTCAATATACTTATTTTTGAATCTTCCGACAAAATACCACCTTGCCCAAAACTCTTGAATATCGGATTTACAAGTAAAAATAAAAATAGGAGGAATCTGATTCTTGACATTTCTTAAGAATTAAAGCACAAATATCTTCAAAAGATTTGAGTTTGTAACATAGGCACCAAAAGTTTAGCACCAAAAGAAATAATTATAAGCTTTAAAGTCCAATAGGGCCATTCAATTTGAAGACTTTTAAACTTTCGACTAATTTATCTCCTGAAAATTCCCAAATCGACTTTCACAGAGAAAATATTAGAATACAAAGCCGCACTTTGGTCGCCAATATCGGTCAACGCATAATCCACCTGGATTCCTTTATATTTAAAACCCACGCCGATATTTGGCTGGAATCCGACTTTTTCGCCTCCGTCCAATTGCGTTACATTTTGGAAATTTCCAACGCCGGCTCTCAAGAAAACCAAATCAGTATAGCCAAATTCCAATCCCAAAGCAGGATCAATACTCACAGCTTCCGTAGAAATAATATCATTTGTTCGAGAAAATCGCATGTTCAAATTTGCCGCTGCTAAAATGCTGTAATCATATCTGATGATGAATTTTTTCGCCATTCCAAGCTGTGCTGTCGGCATCGTAATTTCAGAATCTTCCGGAATTTCTTGGTTCTCTCCCGGAATCGCATCCTTGATTTTATTGTATTCGTCCTCGTCAATATTCCAAATGTTATAAGTAGTCGTCACATCGCGAACCATCAATCCAAATTTCCAGTCGTTGCGCTCAAACTGAATCCCGACGTCAAAACCAAAACCCCAAGAATTAGCAAAATCACCAATAATTCTTCGGATAACTTTTGCATTCACGCCATATTGAAATCCGGGAA
>Ga0247817_10000094_pt1 | contig 76882 bp, 70 predicted proteins | sample UWRJL212509R1_FD_178010 | JGI IMG/M metagenome (GOLD analysis project Ga0247817, IMG submission 178010) | Plant litter microbial communities from Arlington Agricultural Research Station in Wisconsin, United States - UWRJ-L212-509R-1 | ecosystem: Environmental > Terrestrial > Plant litter >... | reverse complement strand
TGGATATAGTAATTTAGCTTCCAGTTAAAGTTAAGGATAAAAACTTATTTTTAACTTATGAAACGAGAGAGAAAAATTTATGATCCGGCTTTTAAGACAAAAGCCGTTCAATTAAGCAATGAAAGAGACAATATCTCTGAACTGGCTAGAGAACTTGGCATAAAAGTTAGCTTGCTCTACAAATGGCGAAAAGAATATGAAGAATTTGGAGAAGGCAGCTTTCCTGGAAAAGGAAATCTGAAGCTCACACCAGAGCAAGAGAAGATTCATGAACTTGAGAAAAAACTCAAGGATGCAGAACTGGAGCGCGATATATTAAAAAAAGCAATCGGCATTTTTTCCAAGAACGGTCGATGAAATATAGGTTTATTAAAAATAATGAATACCTATTTCCGATTGAAAAAATGTGTAGTGCCTTAGAGGTCGGTTCCAGTGGATATTACAAATGGAAAAGCAAACCTATTTGCAAAAGCACACTTCTAAAAAACCAAATAAAACAACAGATAACATCCATCTATTTTGCTTCAAAACAGCGTTATGGAAGCCCAAGGATTACGATTGAATTAAATGCTTCAGGCTACAAGGTTTCAAGAATAACGGTGGCAAAATATATGAGGGAACTTGGCTTAAGAAGTAAATTGAGCAAGAAATTTAAAGTTACAACAGATTCAAGACACAATTATCTAGTGGTAGAAAATGTGTTGGACAGAAACTTTATAGTTGCCCATCCATCAAAAGTTTGGGTATCTGACATCACTTATATCCAAACCAAAGAAGGATTTTTATACCTGACAGCCATTATTGATTTATACGACCGAAAAATAATTGGCTGGAGTTTAAGCCATGGGATGAATACTGAAGAGACGACTCTTGTAGCTTGGAAAATGGCTGTAAGAAACCGAAGCTTTCAAAAAGGATTGATTTTTCATTCAGACAGAGGTGTCCAATATGCAAACAAAAAATTTGCCAATACAATTGGATCTTATAAGGTTATCAGAAGCATGAGCAGAAAAGGAAATTGCTGGGATAATGCAGTAGCTGAAAGCTTCTTTAAATCATTAAAGGCTGAATTAATTTATGGCAGTAAACTCATAACAAAACAAGAAATGGAACTAGAAATCTTTGAGTATATAGAAATCTGGTACAACAAGAAAAGAAGGCACAGTACATTGAATTACAAAACAATTGAAGAATTTAATAATCAAAACAACATTTGCAAAAATGTAGCTTAACTTAAACTGTAATTTTTATTTGCATATCCACACATTCTAAGTTTCCGCAATTAAATGTAGAATTATTAATTAATGATTTATCAAAAAAGAAATGAGAACATTAAATTATTTAGGATTATTTTTATTTATAGGATGTGCAATAAAAAACAATTCCAAAGAAAATAGTATTACCCAAAGTTGTAATATTGTCGAAATACAAGAATTTGAATATTCTTTTAGATTTAAAGCTATAAAAAAATCAGGAGACACTATATTAATTATATCATTAAAAGATAAGTTTTATAGTAAATATAAAATAATTACACCCATAGGCAATGAATTACAAAAAATAGAGCTTAACAAAGAATATAATTTTAAATCGGTTCAAATTAAACCTCGAGTATCAACAATGGAGCAATTAGGAGCATTTATAATTATAGAAAAAGATACTCTTTGGAAGGCACAAAGTTATAAAGATATTCCGCCATCATATAAATCAGTTAATACAATTGGTTCTTTTGTAATAAAAGATTAGTTATAATAGAAATGATTAAATCAAAAAACCGACCATCTGGGAAATATCAGGCTGAGATATGGCTGGGATATGGCTGAGGCCAGGCTGAAGATCATGGAGGAGAACCATTATTATCCTTTTGGGATGAAGCACGCGAATTACAACACGCATACGCTGAGCGCGATGAAGATGGAAGAAGGCAGCGAGATGACATTGAAGGCGATGGCGGCTCCGAGTACTCCAAAGCCTGTGATGGGGTATAACTATAAGTTCCAAGGACAGGAGCGGCAAGACGAGTTAGGGCTTAACTGGGACAGCTTTAAGTGGAGGAATTATGATTATGCGATTGGAAGGTTTATGAGCATTGATCCTTTGGCCGAAGAATACAACACATGGTCGCCGTATGCATTTAGTGGAAACCGCGTTATAGATTCGAGAGAACTTGAAGGTCTTGAGCCTCGCTCAGTGCATACAACTATGGATGCAGCAGCTGAAAATTTCGGTACTTATTATAATGCTACTTCTATATCCGTTAATCAAGAGTATGGCTCAACTATTTACCAAGTAGCTACTCCCAGTGGAGGCATTGGCTATACTTATTCTGTAGCTAATATTGGAACAACAGGGGCTACCGTAGCTGTTAGTCCTGCTCCTACTGGAGCTGTTTCGACAGGAGATATTCATACTCATGCAGCTTACGACCCCGCATATAAAAATAATATCTTTTCAGGCATACCTAGAACTGGCATAAATATTGACTCAACAACTGGTGATATTGGAGATAATAATGCCACGGGGCTTACTGGCTATATAGTTACTCCAAATGGTTCATTACAAAAATATGAACCAGCGACAGGAATTATTTCCACATTGAGTACTACTATGCCTAATGACCCGAACGACCCTACAAGCCCAAAACCAGTGCCAACAACACCCACGCCAACTGGAACACTTCCGTCTGTGGCCCCCACTGAGGCAACTTCGGCTACCCCAACTTCTTCAACACCTATAATAACACCTATAATAACACCTAAACCAATTATACCATAATGAAAAAAAGTCTAAATTTTAAATCTGTACTAATATTTATACTGCCATTTGTTTATCTTGCGTGCACAACTGTCAGAAATATGAAAAGTGAAAATAACTTTAGCTACGTTCCAAATGAAGAAACAGCGATAAAAATTGCAGAAGCAATATGGTATCCTATATACGGAAGTAAAATTGAGAATTCTAAACCATATAAAGCTCATATAAAAGATAAGGATAGCTTAGTTTGGATTGTTGAAGGAATTCTCCCAAAAGGAATGAAAGGTGGCGTTCCATATATTGAAATAAATAGAAGCGATTGCAAAATTTTAACTGTCTCACATGGAAAATAATTTTATTTAATGTTTTAGTAGTTCATTATACGTAATTTCTACATAAAATAATTTTTGCATTGTTGCATTCAAAAACTAAACAACCTTTGGGTTGTTTTTTTATTTTAAAACGTTTTCCAAATCCATAGAACACTAACGAAAGAATCACCACCAAAGCAACAATCATCTGCAACACCGCACCAAACCCAAATAAAAACTCGAAAGGAAAAGGATTTGAAACAGAAAAAAGGGTTGATTATGAAGGAGCTTGGGCCTTAACCTGTACGACTACGGGCGAGGAATTATGATGCTGCGATTGGAAGGTGGATGCATATGAACCTCTGCTGAACAGGATCAACAAATTTTAATAGACAATAAGCAGTCTATATTAGGTGTTGCACAAGGAATGTATCTATTGCTGAAAATATTCAACATCTAATCATCAGCAAGGGAAAAACTTATGAAGCTGATGAAATGTGCACTTATAGCGCTTCGTCATTTTGCAAAGATTGGAGGCATGAATAATTATCTTAATTTTGTTTTGGCAGTGATTGCATTAATAGTGATTACAAAATTGCAATGTATGATTTTATGAAAATTACCAAAAAGCACATTTATATTTTAGGCAGTATACTTATACTATCAGCCATCGCAAGTCAATATTTTGCAAAGGAAAGAGGCAGAGAAAGTTATAGAAAATTTAATGAAGCAAAGATTGATACTGTTTTGAAAGCTGATTCATATATTTTTGCTAAAGGCTCAGGAATAAAATTAACTGACGGTTCTGCATATGTTTTCTATCCTCACACAGATAAAATGCTAAATGACAACAAAATTTTTTATCAAGTAGCAAAGAGAGGTGATAGAATACTAAAAGATTCAAAGAGTGACACGCTTTTTCTATATAAAGGAAACACAATTTTGAAATATACATTTGTGAAAACTCACTGATGCGTTTTATAAATCCATATATCTTAAAATTTATAGTTAAGCCCAGCTAGAATCATGTTTCTTTCATAAAAATATCAATCTTAATTATATGAATTTAATTTTTATAGATTGCGCGCGCGGATTCTAAATCAGTGCTATCAGAGCATTTATGGTTATTTTCCAAAAACAAATATAAAACAGCAGAATGTACAGGATTATAAAAACATTCAATATGAAACTACAAATATTATTAAAATCATTTTATATTATTCTATTTTTTTTATTAACTATTATTATAGTTATACTTTTTACCAATATTTATTTTGATAAAAATTATTTGATATCTCCTACTCTTAATATAATAAAGTGGACAGGGATAAATATTATAATAATACATTTTCTATATATATTTATATTAATAGGATTAATGATTTTTAAAGTCCGATTTATAATTTCTAATTTTTATAGCAGTTATATTGCATTAATACTAATTAGTATTTCTTTAGTTTATTCAATTGTTTATTTTTATGATTTTTTAAAATATTAATTATTCTCGATTGCGTATTTTATAATAAAAAGCAAGCCAATAACAACCAAACTACAACTCATGAGTATTTTCAAAAATCTATTCAACAAAAAGGAAGAAACCGTTAAAAACTATTCTGAATTCTGGATCTGGTTTCAGAAGAACGAGCAAAAGTTTTTTGACGTAATCAAAAGCCAAAATAATATAGAAAGTGATTTTTTAGACAGGCTTGCGCCAAAACTAGCCGAACTTCGCGAAGGTTTTTTCTTTTTGACCGGAATGCTCGACGACAGCACGGCCGAATTGATTTTCACCTCAGACGGCAATATAAAAAATATTGTTTTTGTGGAAGAACTTGTCGAAAGCGCGCCGCAGTTAAAAAACTGGAAATTTACCGCACACAAACCTGCTACAGACATCAAAAATGTTGCTATCCAAATGGCGGGCCATACTTTTGAAGCCTCGAATATCCATTTTTATCCAATAGAAGATGCCACATTGCCTGACAAGATTGACATTGTGGCCGTTCATGATGATTTGAACGAAGAAAACCGCCAAGAAATCACGAACGGGACTTATATTTTCTTAGACAATTTCTTGGGAGAATTGAATTTTGCCACCACGATTGACCATTTGGAAGTGGTTGGAAAAGACGAAAATCATCCTGAATTGATTGCGGTTGAGAAACTGAAAGATTATCTGATCTGGAGAGAAAAAGAATTCATTGAGAAATATGAAGGCCTTCGCCGTGATTCTGAAAATGACACTTTTTCGATGTTCGAAGTGACTTTGCAAAGCGGAAATCCGTTGCTGGCCGTTATCAACACTGACTTGTTAAATTGGGACAGAAAAGCGTCGCATCCTTGGATCATGCGTATTGAAATTGCTTATGACGGCTCAGAAAATAACGGAATGCCGGGCGAGAAAGACTATCATTTGATGAATGCCATTGAAGACGAGATGCTAGAAAGCCTGAAAGATGCCGACGGCTATTTAAACGTAGGCCGAGAAACCGCAGAAGGCATTCGAGAGATTTATTTTGCCTGCAAAGACATCAGAAAACCATCGAAAGTTATGGCTTCATTAAAGGAAAAATATGCAGGACAGCTTGAAATGGATTATGTGATTTACAAAGATAAATATTGGGAAACCTTTGACCGTTTTATGGGCGCGACTGAGGAATAAAATTAAAATAAATAGTCATGAAAAAGTTCCACAATCCACTGCTTTTGCTTCTTTTTATGTTGTCAACCAGCATAGTCAGTGCGCAACTTGGTCCGATGGAAATCGAAGCGCCAAAAAAATTGCCGAAACAAAAACTTGTGGCAACATTTAAGATCAAAACTTTTACTTACCAAGTTTATGAGCGCCCGGTTTCTGAAAACGATAACGACGGTTACGACCTTGGCGAAAGAGGGATCGACTATTATCTATACCAGATTTTTAAAGGAACAATGGTGGAGCAAGTCAAATTTTCGAAACAAATCAGAAACAATTCTGGTAAAATTTCTCGGGAAGGATTTTATAAATTCAATGGAGAAACCGTGGAAATTTCTGAAAACGACTACACTTACCATTTTGGTTCATCAGGAAGAATACGAATTATAAAACCCGGCATCAAAGGCAGAATGGAATTGATTTCTGAAAAAGATTTAAAAATTGATGCTGAAAAATTAAGCGATGATTATGTCAAAGCCGCCGAACAGCAAACGATTTATGATCCGCGTTAAATCTGCAAAACATGAAGCTCAGCATCCTATTTTTATTGCTTTCCAGCTATTGCTTTTCGCAAAATTCGCTTCAGATTCGAAACCTGAAACCTGATTTTGACGAAAGTAAATTCCCTGAGATTTTATACAAAGGAAACCCGAAAGTTGCAGAAAAAATAAATACTTTCTTGCAATTGGAACACTTGGAGCATCTTCCTGGGATTTATAAAAAGCATCCTTTCGAGAAAGTGGCTTATGACGGTGAAAATTGCTGCAGCAGCGTGGCTTTTTATGCTTGGAAAAAATACAAGACTCCGAAAAACATCGTCAGTTTTACGATGGAAGGAGTGGCAACCGGCGCTTATCCTGAAGAATTTAAAATCTACAAGAATTTTGACTTGCAGACCGGCAATCCGATTCTTATCAAAGAGATCTTTACGCCAAAGGGATTGCTCGCTGTCAATAAAATGCTGAACCAAAAAGTAAAAAAGGAAATTACTGATTATCTGTTTCAAGCTGAGAAAGACAGCAAATCTGCAACTTTGAATGACGGGGAAAAGCAGTATTTTTCAGAACAGCTTTCAATGTACGAGGAATGTCTGGAAGGTATTGAAAACAACACGATGGATTATTATTCTTTCTATTTTTCTGGCGACAGCATCATCTTTTCACGAGGAAGATGCTCGAATCATGCAAGGCATTCGCTCGATGATTTAGATGTTTTTCTGAATAGCTTTCACCTTTCGGAAATAAAAAAACACCTTTCTGCGTATGGAATTTCTTTGATGGAAGGCAAAGATTTTCAGTTCAAGTCAAAAACCTTAGATTGGAAAATATACAAGGGAAAAATCAATTCCAAATATCCGATAACAGCGCTGATTTCTGAGATTTACGACCGCGGCATGCTGAATATGAAATATTGGTATGACAGGGTAAAAACGCCAATCGATTTGCAGGGTTATGTCAGAGACGGAAATTTTGAAATGACAGAATTGCAATATCTGGAAAGTTCGCAAACACTACTTCCGATGGCGCAACTTCAGGGAAAATACAGTGACGGAAAATTAATTGGCACTTGGACGAATGCGGAGACTAATGAAGTTTTGAAATTTGAATTGGGAATTTACTAGAGAATTTTTTATATTTATATAAAAACCTTAAATTATGCTAAAGAAATTCGCGACCCTTTTATTATTTTCAATGATATTCGCTTGCAACAGCGATGACAACGCAACGACTGCGCCTGGAGAAACCCAAAAAGTTTTACTCACAAAAATTACGCAGACTGTTTACTATTCGAGCAGTGAAAATGTAAGCGTCACTAAATTCAATTATCAAGGCGACAAGCTTGTAAACATAAGCGATGAAACATTAGTTGGCCGACTAGAATTTGTTTATGAAGGCGATAAAATTGTGAGAGCTAATCAGTTTAACAATACAGAACTACTTGGATACAATACCATTTCTTACGAAGGAAATAAAATTAAAATAGTACAAGGAAGTAATGCCCAAAAAACAGAATACACTTACACTAATGACGTTTTAAACACTTCAACTTTTTTTACTTTTTATGACAATACTTGGACACAAGTTAAGAAAAGCGAATACACTTTCACCAATCGAAATGCGACTCAAATTGTAGAACGCAGAAATTTTGCCGAAGAAGAAGCGGTTTATAAAATTATTTATGGTTTTGATTTAAAAAACAATCCGATGCGCGACATGAATCCTTACCTAAAAGTACTGCTATCAGAATTTGAAGGATTTTCAGCTTTAAACTTAAATAATACTATTTCGCAAAAATCATACAATGGCTTAGACGCAACTATTCCTTTAGAAGAATATAGCTATGAAATCATTTACAATAGCGATAACTTTCCTACACAAATCATCAGAAAAGTAACAGGAAGCACTACTCCTATTTCAAAGACTGTTTTTGAATACAACTAAAGATGAAAGATAAAAAAGACTATTCTTATCTCGGATTCATAGAAATAATTCTAGAATTACTTATAGCATTATTCTAATATAAAAAACGGCAAGATTTACCTTGCCGTTTTTTTTATATGCCTATTTTTGCTTTCTTCACTCTTATTAAAACATACACCATCGAGCAAAAAACCATTCCGGCGCTGGCGTACATGACCATCGGAATTTTAGCAATTACATCTTGATACATCCAACCAGCGAAAAGCGCGCCTAATCCAATTCCTGCTTCGAGGGCAATGTACATCGTGGCCATCGCCTTACCTCTGCTTTCTGGAAAACTCATGTCCACCGTCCAAGCGTTTAAAGCCGGCGAAACGATTCCTGTGGAGATTCCGTATAATGCTGCGCCGAGCATTAATCCGGCTACGGAAGTTGAAAAACCTACGATCAAAAGTGAAATTATTAAGAGAAAAAGTCCCAAACCTATCAAGTGAAGTCGTCCATATTTATCAGAAGCTTTTCCGGCTCCAAAGCGAATTAAGAGCGATGCAATCGTGAAAACCATGAAAAATAATCCTTTATTCGTAATTCCCAAATGCTGGCTCCAATCTGGAATCAGCGTCAGAATCACGCCGTAAGCCGTATAGGAAAGAAAAGTCACAATCGCCGCCGGAAGTACTTCCACCGCAATAATATCTTTTCTGGAAATCTTTAAAACGTGTAGGCTGAAACGGTGCCTGTGTTGCAAAGTTTCCTTCATGTTCATCAAAATCAATATCGATAAAAGCGCAAAAACCGAGGAAGCATAAAAAAGCATATCCATGGAAAAGTGCAATTTAATCGTACTTCCGATTGCGGGACCGATGGCCATTCCGGTTGAAAAACAGAGTCCGTGAAAACCTAGCGCTTCGCCCCACCTTTCCCTTGGAATTATGTCGGCAACGTAAGCGGCGGTCGCTGTGGGCTTGAATCCGGTAGAAAATCCGTGGATCAATCGTAAGAATAAAAATCCGGAAACGGTGCCCAGAACCGGATATAAAATACCGCAGATAAAACATACGATAGAACCCACCGCCATGACTGGAACTCTTCCCAAAGTATCGGTCAATCTGCCACTGAAAGGTCGCGAAATTCCTGCCGTCAAAGTAAAAAGCGCAATGATCAGACCTTTGTATTCCGCACCTCCCATATTGCTCAAATATTCTGGCAATTCTGGAATCAGCATATTAAAACTCGCTGAAAACAGCAAGGAACTTAAGCAAACCAGTCCGAATTGAAGATTATAAATAGGATGAACGGCTTTGATTGAAGAATCCATGGGAAAATTTTTGAAGGTGCAAAGATAACGAAAACCAAAGATTTTCTGTGATAACAAATGATGAGGTCGCATTCTTCCACGAAAACGAAATAGTTCTACACAAATTATCAAAATATTATGCATGCATAGTTTTTTATTTGGATAAAAATTCTTAATTTCGGAGCCTAAAATAAATCAACACTATAATTTTATATAAAATGAAAATATTAGTTTGCATCAGTCACGTTCCTGATACTACTTCAAAAATTAATTTTGCGAATGGCGATTCAGAATTTGACACAAACGGAGTTTCCTTCGTAATTAATCCTAATGACGAATTTGGTTTAACAAGAGCAATTTGGTTCCAAGAACAGCAAGGCGCAAATGTTACCGTAGTAAACGTTGGCGGTCCAGAAACAGAAGCAACTTTAAGAAAAGCATTGGCAATTGGCGCAAACGAAGCAATTCGTGTAAACGCAAATCCAACAGACGGATTTTTCGTAGCAAAACAATTGGCCGAAGTAATCAAAAACGGAGGTTATGACCTTGTAATTGCCGGAAAAGAATCTTTAGATTACAATGGAGGAATGGTTCCTGGAATGATTGCTGGAATTACCGGAATGAATTTCTTAAATTCTTGTACCGATATTAAAGTGGACGGAAATTCAGTGAAAGCGTCAAGAGAAATCGACGGCGGAAAAGAAACAGTAGCTACAGAATTGCCATTAATTATCGGCGGCCAAAAAGGTTTAGTTGAAGAAAAAGACCTTAGAATTCCAAACATGAGAGGAATCATGACGGCAAGAACAAAGGCCTTGACAATTCTTGAGCCAGTTGATGCTTCATCCAACACAAAAGCGGTGAAATTTGAAAAACCAGCTCCAAAATCTGCTGTAAAATTAATCAGCCCAGACAATTTAGATGAGTTGATCAACCTTTTGCATAACGAAGCTAAAGTAATTTAATTACGAATTAAAAATTACGAATTACGAATTTTTGAAATCTTTAAATCCTTAAATTTTTCAATCTTTAAATTTAAAAAAATATGTCAATATTAATATACGCAGAATCTGCAGAAGGAAAATTCAAGAAAGTTGCTTTCGAATTGGCTTCATACGGTAAAAAAGTAGCAGCATCTTTAGGAACAACAGTTACCGCAGTTACCATTAACGCTGGTGATGTTTCTGAATTATCAAAATATGGAGTAGATAAAGTCTTGAAAGTAAACGATGATAAATTATCAAAATTTACGGCAAAAGCATACGCTGACGTCATCAAGCAAGCTGCTCAAAAAGAAGGAACAAAAGTGGTGTTGCTTTCTTCAACAACAGACAGTCTTTATTTGGCACCGCTCGTTGCTGTTGGCCTTGACGCTGGTTATGCCTCAAATGTGGTTGGTTTGCCAGTAAGCACATCTCCTTTCCAAGTGAAAAGAAATGCGTTTTCAAACAAAGCTTTCAACATCACTGAAATCAGCACAGACGTTAAAGTTTTAGGCCTTGCCAAAAATTCTTACGGCGTTTTTGAAAGCGCTTCTAACTTATCTCAAGAAGATTTTTCACCATCAATTGGCGACAATGATTTTGGCGTAAAAGTAGAATCTGTAGAAAAAGTAACCGGAAAAGTAACTATCGCTGACGCGGAAGTTGTAGTTTCTGGAGGAAGAGGATTAAAAGGACCAGAAAACTGGGGAATGTTAGAAGATTTGGCAGCTGTTTTGGGCGCTGCAACCGCTTGTTCAAAACCAGTTTCTGACTTAGGCTGGAGACCTCACAGCGAACACGTTGGTCAGACCGGAAAACCAGTAGCGACAAACCTTTACATCGCAGTTGGAATCTCTGGAGCCATCCAGCATATTGCGGGAATCAACTCTTCAAAAGTAAAAGTCGTTATCAATGCAGATGCTGACGCGCCGTTCTTTAAAGTTGCCGATTATGGCATCGTTGGAGACGCTTTTGAAATTGTTCCAAAATTGACCGAAAAATTAAAAGAATTCAAGGCGAATAATTCATAAATATTTTTTTAAATTTGCCCATATCAGGGCTATCTAAATTTAGGTAGAAATATCAAGGTTTAGATAGCCCTTTTTGTTTTTTAGAGCGAATGGTTAGGGCTTTTTCAGTGATGGCAATTCCTGCTTTCCGTTTCAATCTTTTTTGGTGAAGAAAAATCACCAAAAAAGGATTTTCTCTGCAATCAGGGCTAGAAAGCAAACCATTTTGCCAATCGTTGTCAAAAATCTTTGAGCAATAAAAAATAAATAGCAATTTCAAAATAACAAACACCAAATATATTTCAGGTTTAAAATCTGAAATCTGAAATCTAAAATCTGAAATGAGCTTAGTAAAACTAACCATAAAAGGAATTTCTTACAGCCAAACACAAAACGGTGCCTACGCATTGATTTTAAATGAAGTGGACGGAGAGCGAAAACTGCCAATCGTTATTGGTGCTTTCGAGGCGCAATCCATTGCAATTGCTTTAGAAAAAGAAATAAAACCGCCCCGCCCGCTGACTCATGATTTGTTCAAAAATTTTGCAGAACGTTTTGACATTGTGGTAAAACAAGTCATCATCCACAAGCTTGTCGATGGCGTTTTTTACTCTAGCATTATTTGTGAAAGAGATAAAATTGAGGAAATTATCGATGCGAGAACTTCAGATGCCATTGCTTTGGCGTTGCGTTTCAGCGCTCCAATTTTTACGTATAAAAATATTTTGGACAAAGCCGGAATCTTCCTGAAAACAAATCCGCAAGAAGGCGACAACGAAAACCAAGATTTAGATGATATTCTTTCTGCACCAGAAACTTTTGGGATGGAAGACGACAAAAATGATACTTCAAACGCATACGCAAAATTAAGCTTGTCAGAATTGCACGAACAGTTGGAAAGTGCCGTTCAGAATGAAGATTATGAAAAAGCAGCGAATATTCGTGATGAGATTTCGAAGAGGGAATCGTAGGAAGGTTCATGGAATTGGGTTCAAGGTTTAAGGACTTTGCGCTTAGATTTTGATTGAGATTATTTTTTAAATGCCATACAAAACTATATATTATGAGAAATTTCAAGGAACTTGAAGTTTGGAAAGAAGGTCGTGTTCTTGTGAAAGACATTTATCTTTTGATCAAATCTTTACCCGAAGATGAAAAATTCGGATTGACATCACAGATAAAAAGATGTGCAATTTCAATTCCTTCAAATATTGCAGAAGGTGCAGCAAAAGATTCACAGAAAGATTTTGCTCGATTTCAACAAATCAGTTTAGGTTCTAGCTTCGAATTAGAAAGCCATTTAATTTTAAGTTTAGACCTAGAAATAATAAATACCGAAAAGACAATCATTTGTCTTGAAAATATTCAAAGATTACAAAGAAGAATTTCTTCTTTTATAAAATACATAAACGCCCAAGCTTAAGACTAAAGGTTTTCCCTTAGACCCTTAACCTAAAACCCTTAACCCAAAAAAAGATGCAACAATATTTAGACCTAGTAAAACACGTTCTTGAAACAGGAACACAAAAAGGAGACAGAACCGGAACCGGAACAAAAAGTGTTTTCGGCTACCAGATGCGTTTTGATTTATCAGAAGGCTTTCCTATGGTTACTACTAAAAAATTGCATTTGAAATCGATCATTCACGAACTGCTTTGGTTTTTGAAAGGCGAGACAAACATCGCTTACCTAAAAGAAAACGGAGTGAAAATTTGGGACGACTGGGCGGATGAAAATGGAGAATTAGGTCCGGTTTATGGGCACCAGTGGAGAAATTGGAACAGTGAAGAAATTGACCAAATTACAGAGTTAATCGACACTTTAAAAACAAATCCGAATAGCAGGAGAATGCTGGTTTCGGCTTGGAATCCTTCGGTTTTGCCAGATACCTCAAAATCTTTTGCGGAAAATGTGGCGAATGGAAAAGTAGCTTTGCCTCCGTGCCACGCTTTCTTCCAATTTTATGTTGCCGATGGAAAATTATCTTGCCAGTTGTATCAAAGAAGCGCTGATATTTTCTTGGGAGTTCCGTTTAATATTGCTTCTTATGCTTTGCTAACCTTGATGATTGCTCAGGTTTGTGATTTAAAACCAGGCGATTTCATCCATACTTTCGGTGATGCGCACATTTACAACAACCATTTTGAACAATTGGAATTACAGCTTTCCCGCGATCCAAAACCGTTACCAAAAATGGTCTTGAATCCTGAAGTTAAAAATATTCTTGACTTTAAATTTGAAGATTTTACATTGGAAGGCTATGAACCTCATCCTCATATTAAAGGTGCGGTTGCGGTTTAATTTTATACAAAAAAAACACATGAAATCAGTTTTACTGTCACTCCTTTTCTTGATTGCCCCTGTTCTTACATTTTCGCAAGAAAATGACAAAACGATATATTTTGATTCTTCTTGGAAGGAAGCGAAAGCGTCAAATCATACCTACTACAGAGTCATTAAAGACTATTCTCAAGATAAAGAATTCTATGCTATCGAAGATTATTATAAATCTGGGAAACTTCAAATGACCGGAAAATCTTCGAACAGAGAAAAATTGGTTCAGGAAGATGAATTTACCTATTATTTCGAAAATGGAAATAAAAAAATAGTTGCCAATTATAAAAATGGAGTAATTACAGGAAAATACAGCGTTTGGTATGAAGACGGAAGCAAGCAAATGGAGGGCGAACATGTGCAAATTCCAATTAACGAATTCATCCCTACAACTCTTAAGATTCACCAATTTTGGAATCCGCAAAGAGAACAAACGGTGATTGACGCGAATGGTTTTTATGACGCCGTCGGAGCCGAAGAATCTGACAAAGGCCATATCAAAGATGGTCTGAAAGACGGAGAATGGACAGGAAGCAATAAAAAATTGAATTATACTTATAAAGAAACTTATAAAAATGGAACCTTAGTTTCTGGGGAAAGCATTGATAAGAACGGAAAAACGCAAACTTATATCGTACAGCAACTTCTGCCGACGCCAAAAAACGGCATGCAAGATTTTAGAAATTATTTAGGCAGAAATTATAAAGCTCCTTATTCAAAAGAAGACGTTGACGGCTCGATAATCCTGAACTTTGTAGTAGAAAAAGACGGCAAAGTAAATGATATCGAAGTAGCACAAAGTTTAGGAAATAAATTTGACCGTGAAGCCATAAAAGTTTTGAAATCGTATGACGAATGGCTTCCAGGGAAAGTTCGCGGCATTCCCGTGAGAGTTTCTTTTAGCTTGCCGATTCGAATCAAAGTAAAAAGCTAACATGAAAAAGCTATTTTTTTTTGCTGTAGATAAAATCTTATATTTAAGACAAAAAAAATTATCATCCAATTCTCCAATTTTATGAAATCACTTTTTTCTATGACGTTATTTTTAGTAATGTCGTTAGTTTCTTTTGCTCAAAACAGCAATGATAGAATTAGTTTTTTAGATACAATTCAAAAAATTAACAACGAAGAATCGCACTATTTAAGAAAAGTGAAAGACTATTATTCAAAAATTCCGAGTTATGAATATGTTGTGGAAGATTACTACAAATCTGGAAAAATTCAGATGGTCGGCAAAACTCTAAATAAAGAATATCTTCTTAGAAATGGCGATTTCATATATTATTATGAAAACGGTAACAAGGAGAAAATGCTTAAATATGACAGTTCCATTCCTGTAGGGAAAATCTATCAATGGCATGAGAATGGAAACAAAAGACTCGCTGGAGAATATTTTCCAAATGCTGATAAATTGGAAAAAAGCGAGTTGAAAATTTATCAGTATTGGAACAAAGACAATGTTCAGAAAGTAACTGATGGAAATGGATTTTATGAAGAAATCGACAGTCAATTCAAAACAATCGCATCTGGAGAAGTAAAAAACAGCTCAAAACACGGCGAATGGACTGGAAAAGACACTAAATATCAATTTGATTTCAAGGAATTATATGAAAATGGAAAATTGATATCTGGCGAAAGTATCGACTCATTAGGAACAAAACGCACGTATAAAAAAGTCATTCAAAACCCTGAACCAATTGGCGGAATGGCAGATTTTAATAGCTATGTTGCCAAAAAATATAGATTTCCATCAGACCTTATAGTTCATGCTGATGTTTTAATCGTACTATCTTTTGTCATCAACAAAGATGGCGGTATTCAAGATGTCAGAGTTCTGCAAAGCGTAAGAAAAGATCTCGATGATGAAGCTATTCGCGTCTTAAAATCTTATGAAAAGTGGAAACCAGGATACCTCAGAGGACTTGCTGTTAAGGTTTCTTATAACCTGCCAATGCGGCTTATGAGAAATGAATAAGTTTTAACTTATCGATTATAAATTAAATCTTACCTTTAAGCCAAAATAGCTCTCAAAGCCAAACACATGAAAAAACTATTTTTCTTTTTGCTTTTCTGCGGATTTACAGGCTCCGCCCAAAACGCTACAATCGGAACAATTGCTCCTTATCCTGCACTTTTTCCTGTTTTCCCGGGATGTGAGGAATCTTCGCAAAACCAGATGATGCGGTGCTTTCAGGAAAAATTAAAACAGCACATCAGAGACAATTACAATTATCCGACCGAAGCCCAAAAAAACGGACTCAAAGGCTCGGCAATCGTCACCTACTCTATTGAAGCCGACGGTTTTGTCAAAATCACAAAAGTAGAAGGCGAACACCAGATATTAAACGAGGAAGCAAAACGGATCATCCAGCTTCTTCCCAAAATGGATCCCGCCTACCAAAATGGAAAACCAATAGCTTTTCCGATGACGGTTCCCATTAAATTTTAGACTTACAATTATTATAATCCATTCAAAAAAAATTACAAGCCATGAGCGAAAGCATCATTTCTTTTGCCGCACACCATGCGGTGATTGACATTCATTATCACCATTGTTTTCAAATAGTTGTCAGCATTCATAATACTTTTGACTGCAAAATCGCCGACACTAATTACTCTAATTTTAAAGGTTTTGTCATCAACCAGCGCCATAAACATTCGTGCATGGCAAAAGACAGCAGCGTTATCGTCTTTTTAATTGATGCTGAAAGTAGCATCGGACAAAACATTAAGAAACTGCTGAACGAAAAAATTTTCTTAAATATTGAAGATGTATTGATCGCTGAACAGTTGCAATTGCTTCAGGTGATTGAAAACGAACGATTTGATATTGAAATTTTATCTGAAAAATATGCGCTACTTTGCCAAATGCTTTTTCTCGATAATTTAGAAATTCAACCTTTAGACAGTAGAATTGAACAGGCGATAAAATATATCGAAACCAACATCAGTCAGAAAATCGAACTTTCAGAAATTGCCGATCTCACCCATCTTTCGGGTGAACGCCTGCGCCATCTTTTTGCCGAGCAAATCGGGATTCCGTTTAGCCAATATATTCTTTGGAAGCGAATCAAAAAAGTAATTTACGAAGTTTTAAAAAAGGACATTTCTTTAGCAGATGCATCGATACAATATGGATTTTCAGATGATGCGCATTTTTCTAAAACTTATAAGAGAATGTTTGGCGCATCTGCAAAACCTATGTTAAAAAATAGCCGTTACATACAATTTTTAAATCCTTCTTTATAATACCTTGCTCTAAAAATTAAAAAAATGAGAGCATTGCAATATGAAGAATTTGGAGGTATTGACGTACTTCAATGGAACGAAATTGATATTCCAAATCCGAGCATTGGACAAATTGTAGTCAATATTAGAGCTGCAAGCTTAAATCCAACCGATTCAAAAATAAGAAGTGGCGAACTGCGATTTCCAGGCCCTGAAAAGTTCCCAAAAACAATGGGAATGGATTTTTCAGGAACGGTTTTAAAAATCGGCGAAGGCGTTTTCAATTTCAAGCAGGGCGACGATGTCATGGGCTATCTTGGCGCTGCAGGCGGTGCGTTTGCAGATTTTGCTTTGGCAGATGCTAAAAATACTTTTCACATGCCTGAGAATTTGACTTTTGAAGAAGCAACAACGCTTCCGATGAATGCCGCAACTGCTTTAAAAGTAACTACTAATTATTTAAAACCTAAACCTGGCAAGACTATTTTGGTCAATGGCGCGTCTGGCGGTATCGGACTTTTTGTTGTACAATATTGCCTTCTTGCGGGCGCGAAAGTTTCGGGAACAGCAAGTGGAGAAGAAAGCATTGGTATTTTAAAAGAACTCGGCTTGCACGAAATCATCGATTACAAGCAACAGAACATTCTAGAATCAGATAAAAAGTGGGATGCTATTTTAGACACTTCAGGGAAACTTGATTTTGACGATGCCAAAACACTTCTTGCCGAAAACGGGGAATTCAGCACAATGGTTCCAAACGCAGCGCCGGGAACACCCGGAAGAATTGACGGTAGCAAAAAGGAATTTCCTGTATTTGCGATTCCTGAAGCGGAAGAATTTTCTAATTCTCAAAAACTAGCTTCTGAAGGAAAAATAAAAACATTTGTCGGAAAGAGATTTTCAATGAATGACGCAATTAAAGCCCTATCGCAATTTGAATCTGGAAAGATGAACATTACCGGAAAAATTGTATTGACACAATAACACATTCATTCACAAACATAAAGCTATAACTTTTTATACCAAAAAGGCTGGCATCCTAAAACCAAACAAAAGAATTTTAAACGTAAATTATTTAAGAATGAAAAAAATGATGAAAACAACTTCCTTATTACTATTGACCGTAATTATGTCAGCAAATGCACAGGAAAAAAAGCAATTAGGAAAAGAATATCCGCCAGCCGATGAAGCACAAACTATCGTCGACTTAAAAAACGGAATTGCTGCCACAACAAAAACACCGCTTGGCCCAAATGGATTAGCAATCAGAACAGCTCACACTTGGTCTCACGGATTGGTAAATGCAAAATTTGTAATTGAAAAAAACCTTCCGAAAGAGCTTCAAGTCGGAGTTTTCAAGCCTGGAAAATCATACGAAGCTTTAGTGCGTTTTTCAAACAGCACGCCGACAGCTCCAAAACCAGATGACGCCACTGCTGACGCACGTGGAATGGCAGTTAGGCTTTTAAATGTGCCCGGAAAAAAGTTATTGAGTGATGACAAAAATTCAACTGACCAAGATTTCATGACCATGTCACATCCTACTTTTAACTCTACTTCGGCTGCCGAATTTACAAAATTCATTACCACTGTTGGAAACCCCGACAAAGCTGTAGTCGGTGCTTATTTTGCCGATCCTGCAAACCGACCGTTTTTTGGGCGAGTTGCAGAAGCTAATATTGTAGTTGAAAATGTTCTAAATATTCCTTATTTCAGTACAACACCTTATCGTTTTGGAAGTGACAAAAGCAAAGCTGTCAAATATAAAATTCAGCCTTCAAAATCTAAAAAATTAGAGGTTTTATCTACGACTTCTCCAAATTACCTGAGAGAAAATCTAGTCAATAATTTATCCAAAGAAGATGTCAGTTTTGATTTTTTAATCCAATTTCAAGAAGATGCAGATACGCAACCAATTGAAGACCCAACTATCGAATGGAAGACGCCTTTTGTAAAAATTGCAACAATTATTATCCCAAAACAAGTCTTTGATACGCCAGAAATGAATAAAATGGCAGAAAATATGACCTTTAATCCGTGGCATTCTGTAAAAGCACACCAGCCATTGGGCGGTATCAACCGTGCTAGAAAAACAGTTTACGAAGCGATGCAAAAAATAAGACATCAGCAAAACGGAATTCCAACTAAATAATCAATATCTAAATTTTCAAAAACAGCCGGCAAAAGCAACCGGCTGTTTTTTTGCAATAAAATTTTAACTTAAGAAAAGTGGAAAGAGAAACAGGTCGGATTGAAGCTTTCAGCGACGGAATTTTTGCCGTAGCAATCACGCTTCTAGCATTAGAAATCGGCATTGAAGAAACTCCGAATGTACATATTACCAATGCTGGTTTTTGGCAGGAAATTTATGCACTTTGGCCAAAATATTTCGCATTCTTCAACAGTTTTGCATCAGTCTTATTAATGTGGATGAGCCATCACAAAATTTTCAGCCTCTTAAAAAGCACAAATACTTTTATTATTCTGGCTAACGGTTTTTTATTGCTAATCACAGCATTGGTGCCTTTTCCGGCAAAGACAATCGGGGAATACATTAGAACTGATGCGGTTTCAGCCACCGTTATTTTTTACAACAGTTATTCGGTTTTGATGTGCTTTTCTTTTTGGCTCTTGTCTTTCACAATTTTAAAAAATAAAACGCATCTCTTGCCAAGAAAAAACAGCTTCAAAAAAATGGGTGCAATTTACAAAGGAATTTGCATTGGATTTTTTTGCATGCTTGCAATTTTGGCTATTAGCTTTTTCTTCCCTTACATCGGACTTATACTGAATTTTTTAATGTGGATTTTCTGGGCAACTTTAACTTATCTGAGTGAGAAGAACGAAGAACTTGCACAAGAATAATTACAACTATTTTAAACCAAAAATTATGGAAAAACAATTTGACAGAACCACAACCGAAGGCGCCGCGAGATATTTTCAAAATTGCATCAGAACAGGAAATTTAGACGAAGCGATGAGTTGCTTTGACGAAGAAGCAATATACGTCACCGAACCAGGGAATTTTGTAAGAGGAAAAAAGCTGATCCGCATTGCTATTGAAAAATTTATCGCCATGAAACCTGACTTGCAAGCGCAAAGAGCTGCTGGTTTTGAAATCGGAGAAATTGCATCTTGGGTTGATGAATGGAGTATGAAAGCATCATTTCCGGATGGCACGACAATAGAAATGAAAGGCATTTCTAGCGACATCTTAAAAAAACAGGCCGATGGAAATTGGACTTATTTAGTTGACAATCCGTATGGTGCCATTTATTTAGACAAATAATTTGATACGCAAATACGCCTTTCTCTTACTTATTTTCATCCCTTTAAATTGCTGTTATGGACAGCTGATTGTAAGCGATTCTGCAAATTTTGATATGAAAGCAAGCATTGGTGGCAGTTTAAATGACGGTAATTTCCAACGACTTGGAATCACCAGCAATGCAGACATTGCTTTTAATACAAATGAAGGAAAATTTGGATTTGTAAATCATAGTCAATACAACTATACTAAAACTTTTGGCGCTGTCGCCGAAAATGACGTTTTGACGCGAACGATTTTTTATACAAAATTTAAAAAGAATTGGTATGCATTGTTTGTATTTTGGTTTGAGACAAATAAATTACGGCAATTGCAACCTCTTTTACAAATCGGCCCAAGCCTTCAATATGCATGACTATCAGAAAAAGAAAATTCAGGAGCATTTTCTCTCGGCACAACATACGAACACAAACATTACAAGAGTTCGATTTTTAATGAACCAAGATACAATCACAACAAAAACATCAACATAGCTCGATTTTTCGCAAGGCTTCACGGAAAGAATCAAATTGGAATTTCTAAAATAGCATTGACTTACGACATCTATTTCATGCCTTCTTTTGAATATTATAAAAATTACAGGATACATTCAGAAATGACTTTCGAGGTTCCGATTTCAAAAAATTTCAGTCTTCACGCGGGCATGAATTACAACTATGAAAGTATTGTTATTTCTGGCGTAAAACCAACAGATTTTTTTACGGAATATGGCTTATCAATCAACTTCTAATTAACATAAATACTATTATTATGAACAAAACAAGAATTTCTACCTTAAAATTGACGGTTATTGCAAGTGCGATAATTGCTGTTATGTCTTCCTGCAATGAAGGAAAAACAGAAAAAAGCAGTGTCGAAAAAACAGCCAAAACTTCAAAATTTGCATACGAAAAATCATTCACAACTATTTTCAAGCATTATTCTGCAAATGCAAATGGCGCCAAAATTCATTATGTGAAAGGAGGTACAGGCGACGTGATTGTATTGATTCACGGCTATCCTGAAACTTGGCACACATGGCATAAAATGATGCCTGAATTAGCAAAAAACCATACTGTAATTGCGGTTGACATGCGCGGACTTGGCGAATCTGAGGTTACCAAATCTGGTTATGACAAAAGAAATATTGCAGAAGATATCCATCAATTATTAGAAGGATTGGGAATCAAAAAATTTGATTTGGTAGCACACGACTGGGGCGCAAATGTGGGTTATGCTTTAGCAAATGCTTATCCTGAAACGGTTTCGAAATTTGCTTACGTAGAATCTGCAATCCCCGGATTTGGACTAGAAAGAGCGATGGACGTAGCAAATGGCGGTTTATGGCATTTTGGATTTTTCATGTCGCCTTATGCCGAAATGCTTACTGCTGGAAAAGAACGCGAATTCCTAACTAAATGGGGATATAAAGGTGAGGAAACATTTCAGAAAGACAGTATTGACCAAGCCGATATCGACGTTTATATCGCCGCTTACACAAAACCAGATGGAATGACGGCCGGATTTAATTATTACCGCACCGCTCTTGACGATATAAAATACAACCGTGAACATATGGTGAAACTGAAAATGCCTGTTTTGGCAATTGGCGGCGATCATAGTTTTGGAGAAGGCGTGGCAATGAGCATGAAATTTGCAGCAGATAATGTTCAGAGCGTAGTAATAAAAGACTGCGGGCATTTTGTCAGTGAAGAACAGCCCGCTGCTTTTACAAAAGTTCTACTTGATTTCTTTGACAAAAAGAAATTTTAAAAATAATTCAAACTTTAAAAAAAATGAAGAAAAATATATTGCCATTTATAGCGATAATTGCCGTAATGCTGAATGCTTGCGACGACACAGTGAAGAAAAACGAAAATACAGCCGAAATTGCTGCTTCGGAGAAAATAACCAACAAAGAAAAAGCCATCCAGCTTGTAGAAAATTATGATGCTTCAAAAAACCATGTTGATTTAAAAAATGTAAAAATTCACCAAGCTGACGTGTCGGAAGATGAGTCTGGAAAGGCATTTTTTTTCAATCAGGAAAGCCGTGGCAAAGTAAAAATCTTGCATGCTCTTGAAGACGGAAACAAAGTTGCAATACACTACAGTAGCGAATTAAATGGAAATAAGTCTGTTAACTGGGCAGTATATAATTTTAATAAATTGGGACAAATAGACGAAGTTTGGACAAACAAAAGTCCTGAAATGAAGCCAAATGCTAGCGGAAGAACGATGATTGACGGAACCACTCAAATTTCTGACTTAGACAAGACGAAAGAAAATAAGTCATTAATGGAAAACTTTTTCAGCGATATAATTATTGGAGGTAAATTTGAACTTGCAGCAAATTATTATGATGGTGACAAATTGATTGAGCATGATCCAAATGCTGGTGATGGCGCAAAAGCCTTGATAGATTATGCAATGGGTCTTGCAAAAGCAGGAAAACCACAGATTTTCAATAAAGTGCACCTTTTAATTGCAGAAGGTGATTTTGTATTGGTTGCAACAGATTATAGCCAAGCAAAAATACCAGGTGCTTATTTTGAGCTTTATCGTTTAGAAAATAAGAAAATTGCTGAGCGTTGGCTGGTCAACGAAACGATCGCTACTCAAGAAAACTGGAAAAACAAATGGGGTAAATTTTAAAATAAAGGCTTGTAGAAATACAGGCCTTTTTTCATAACAGTCTGCAAAACAAAGATTTTTTAAAATTGCTTATAGAATATTGGCAGTAGAATTTTTTAATTTTAAAATAAATCCTACCTTTAAATCAAAATAGCATTTTATGGAAAACAACCAACATGAATTATATGAGTATGCCCGCCGAAGAATGAAGCAGAAAAAACTACTCTACTTCCACTTTATTCTTTTTTTTGTAGGGAGCCTATTTTTTATTTTAATCCGCAGAGTACTAGCTCCAGAATTTTATCCTGAAGTTCATTGGGATCTTTGGGCGATTGTCATTTGGGGATTTCTATTTGTATTGCATTTTATCCGAGTCTTTATAACTGACAGCTTTATGAATAAAAACTGGGAGCGCGCGCAGATTGACAAGATGGTTGCGAAACAAGAACGCAAAATGCAACAGCTTCAGTCAAAAATCAACAACGATTCTGAAAACAATACTTTATAAGAAATGATTACAATGATTGCCGCTGCCGCGGAAAATAATGCGCTTGGAAAAAACAACGAAATGCTTTGGCACCTGCCAGATGATTTTAAAAGATTCAAACAGCTGACTTCCGGACATTATATTATCATGGGAAGAAAGACTTTTGAAAGTTTCCCGAAACCGTTGCCAAACCGCACCCACATTGTCATCACAAGACAAAAGGATTACAATCCTGAAGGCTGTATTGTGGCTGACAGCATTGAAAAAGTCATTGAAATTGTTCCAAAAGAGGAAGAAGTTTTCATTATTGGTGGCGGTGAAATTTATAATCTCGGACTTCCATTTGCTGATAAAATTGACCTAACTCGCGTTCACGATACTTTTGAAGCAGACGCTTTTTTTCCGGAATTTGACTTAAACGAGTGGAATTTGGCTTTTGAAGAATACCATGAAAAGGACGAAAAGCACAAAACTGATTTTACTTTCCAGACGTATATCAAGAAATAAATCTAAAGCAAAAAAGGCATTCAGGTTCATGTTTTTGTAATCGAACAAGAATAGTTTATCTTTGATCCAAATTATTGAAAATGTCAGAGAAGATCACTCCCTATAAAGATTCTACGCTAGGAAAAAAAGAGCAGGTTGAACAAATGTTCGACACCATTTCAGGAAATTATGATGGATTGAACCGTGTTATTTCTTTTGGAATTGATGCCAAATGGAAGAAGAAAATACTGAAAATAATTGCTGCAAAAAATCCAAAAAATATTCTTGATATTGCAACAGGAACCGGCGATTTGGCCATTTTAATGTCACAAACCAAAGCTGAAAAAATAATAGGTTTGGATATTTCTGCCGGAATGCTAGAAGTGGGAAGAAAAAAAATCGAAGCGAAAAATCTTTCTGGTAAAATTGAAATGATTCAGGGCGATTCAGAAAATCTTCCTTTTGAAAATAATACTTTTGATGCAATTACTGTTGCATACGGAATCAGAAATTTTGAAACTTTAGAAAAAGGATTGGCCGAAATTCTTAGGGTTTTAAAGCCAAACGGCATTTTTGTAATATTAGAAACTTCAAATCCGACGAAAACTCCATACAAACAATTCTATAAATTCTACACTAAAAATATTTTGCCGCTCATTGGAAGAATGTTCTCAAAAGAGAAAAATGCCTACGGATATCTTTCAGAATCAGCCAATGGTTTTCCTTATGGTGAAGCGTTAAACAATATTTTGAGAAAAATTGGGTTTATAGATGTTGCAGATTTGCCACAAACATTTGGCGCCGCAACAATTTATTCTGCCTCTAAAAAATAGTATGAAAAAAATAGTAGCCATTTTACTTTTATGCTTTTCACTGAACAGCCAAGCACAATTTGCAACCGGATTGTTCAGCAAAGATCCGATTATTCATCTTGAAAACTGGGACAAACAGCGTGTTCACTGGGGTTATTATCTTGGTTTCAATGCTTATGATTTTAAATTTGACTATAAAAATCAGGGCGAAGACATCGAAGTTAAAGGAACAACAGGTTTTAACGTAGGTTTGATTGGAAACTTGCGATTGATCGAACATCTAGACCTTCGTTTTGAGCCAGGACTTTATTATACGCAGCGAAATTTAAGATTCCCAGGATTTGCTGATGAAAGCGACCAGCTTCGCGAAGTGAAATCTACATATATCCATTTTCCGATTTTATTGAAATTTTCAGCGTTGCGAACTGGAAATGTGCGTCCGTTTTTAGTGGGCGGACTTTCGACTTCTTTGAACTTAGGAAGCAATTCTAAATCACAAGACGACAACTCTGCAGAACGATTCAGAATGAAGCAGTGGACGAATAATTATGAGCTTGGTTTTGGCGTGGATTTGTATTTGGAATATTTCAAATTCTCTCCTTCCATCCGTGGTGTTTTTGGCCTTGACGATGAAATCATCCGTGATGCTGACCCAAATTCTCCTTGGACAGGAAATGTGGGTTCAATGAAAACCAGAGGCGTTTTTGTCAACTTTACCTTTCAATAAACCTAAGAATTACGCTTAAATTCACTTAAGATTATTGCCGTTGCCGTTGCCACATTCAGGCTTTCTGTTTGTTGCAAATCGCCAAATCTTGGAATAGAAATTCTATTTTTCACCGTTTTTTCAATCGCTGGAGAAATGCCGTTGGCTTCATTTCCCATGATGATAATTCCTTCGTTCGGAAGTGCCGATTTGTAGATATTATCGCCGTCCATGAAGGTTCCAAAAACCGGCAAAGTCGTTTTACTTATAAAATTTTCAAGATTTACATAATTGATATTCACGCGGGCAATCGAACCCATCGTGGCTTGAACTACTTTTGGGTTAAAAATATCGACCGTTTCTTCAGAGCAGACCAATTCGGTAATTCCAAACCAGTCGCAAAGCCGAATTATTGTTCCCAAATTTCCGGGATCGCGAATATCGTCTAACGCAACGATTAGTCCTTTTTCATTAATCTGCTGGCTTTCTGGAATTTTAAAAACAGCAAGACAATCATTTGCTGTTGAAAGCGCGCTGATTTTTTTCAATTCTGCTTCTGAAACTGTGTTTACTTTTGACGGATTTACTCCAGAAAATGAGGAAGCCGTTGTAAATAAAAGCTCTAATTGAAAGGAAGCTTTCAGCAATTCATGAATCACTTTTTTGCCTTCGGCGAAGAACAATTTGTGTTCTTTGCGATATTTTTTCTGTTGTAAGCTCGTTATTAATTTTATTTGGTTTTTACTAACCATAAAAAAATGTATTTTTGAATTAAATATGCCACATCCTTTGAAAAAGATAAGTACAAAAATATCACTATTTATTCTAATTGGAATACTAATGGCCGCTTGTGACACTGTAAAAAGAGTTCCAGACGGGAAAAGGCTTCTAAAAAAGAATGAAATCTTGGTGAATGACAAGCCTGAAAAAGATGAAAACGTAGAAAATCTTCTTTATCAAAAACCCAACAGTTCCATTTTAGGATACAATCTGCGTTTGCAAATGTACAATCTTGCCAAACAAAATCCCGATTCTTCTTTCAAAGCCAAGATGGCAGCAAATCCGAAGAAATATGAAAGGCTTTCAAAACTGCTTTCTAAGAAGCAGGTGGACCGTCTTGGGCAGTCTTTTTTCTATTCAGGAATTCACAATTTTCTAAAACGAACTGGTGAACCGCCTGTAGTTGTCGACGAAGCCAGGGCAAAAAAATCAACGGCCAGGCTGAAATCGTATTATTTCAACAATGGATATTTCAATGCCAAAACTTCGTATAAAATCGACACGCTTCCGAATAAAAAAGCGGCGATAAATTATTCGATTATTACTGGCGAACCTTACTTTTTAGATTCCCTTTCAAGAGAAATTGCAACGCCAGAACTGGATTCTTTATACGAAAAAAACAAATCTAAAAGTCTGATCATAAAAGGACAGCAGTACAAATCTGCTAATTTTGAAGCAGAACGCGAGCGAATTACCACAAATTTCAGAAACAACGGCGCGTATTATTTTCAGCCTACCAATATTAATTTCGTAGGAGATTCGATCGACACGAAACACAAAGCAAATATGGTTTTGAAAATTTCAGACCGAAGTGTTCGCGTGGGCGATACGATTATTACAAAACCGTTCAAGCTTTATAAAATCAGCCAGGTCAATATTTTCACTGACAGCCCGTCGAATAAAGGCGTGAAAGTGGCTGACAGCGCGACTTACAACAATTTCAATATTTACAGCATTGACAAATTAAGATACCGACCAAAGGCGCTGACCGATGCCGTTTTTATTTCCAAAGGAAGCACTTATGCCGATTTCAGAAGAACTTTGACCTCGCGAGCTTTGAACAACCTGCGTGTTTTTAATTCGCCGACGATTCAGTATGTAGAAGATTCTACTGACGTTTCTGGAAGTTCGCTGATTACAAATATTTATCTGATGCCGAGAAAAAAATTCAGTTTTGGTTATACGGCAGACGTTACGCACTCCAATATCCAGTCTTTTGGAATTACAGGAAGCATTACCGGAACTTTCAGAAATGTCTTCAGAGGCGCTGAAACTCTAGAACTTTCGCTTCGTGGGAATATCGGTTCTTCCACAGAATTGGCAAATCCGAATGATGTGTTTTTCAATCTTTCAGAATATGGCGCCGACATAAAATTAAATTTCCCGAGAATGTTTCTTCCTTTTAATACGGAGAAAATTATTCCTAAGAATATGATTCCGAATACGGTTTTCAGCCTTGGTTTTGCAAAACAGCAGAACATTGGTTTGGATAAGGAAAGCTTGACGGGCGCGATGTATTATACTTGGAATCGAAAAAGAAATATCACCGAGCGTTTTGACCTTTTCAACATTCAATATGTAAAAAACATCAATAAGGCGAATTATTTCAATGTTTATCAGTCTTCTTATGGAAGGCTGAACACTTTGGCACAAGGTTATGGCGCGAATCCGAGTTATTTTGATCCGAATGGAAATTTGATTATTGAAAGCGGAACGAATGGATTTTTAGACGACGTGATTTTGAACCAAACCGTAGTTCCGTCAGCTGAAGATTACCGAATTATCAACAGCATCAAGGAAAGAAAGGACCGATTGACAGAGAACAACTTGATTTTTTCTTCTTCCTATACTTTTACGAAAACGACTAAAACAGATCTTTTAGACAATAATTTCTGGATTTTCAAAACCAAGCTGGAATCGGCAGGAAACTTTTTAGGACTGCTTTCCCGCTGGGCAAAAACCAAGGAAAATGAAAACGGAAACCGAACGATTCTGGAAGTTGAATATTCACAATATATCAAGTCAGAAATTGATTTTATCAAACATTGGGATTTAAAACGTGGCAAAGTTTTGGCCATGCGCGCTTTTGCAGGAATTGCGATTCCGTATGGAAATTCGAATAATATTCCCTTTTCAAAAAGTTATTTTGCCGGAGGTTCCAATGACAACAGGGCTTGGCAATCGTATGGACTCGGACCAGGAAGCAGCGGTGCGATCAACGATTTTAACGAAGCTAACTTAAAATTGCTTTACAGCGCCGAGCTTCGTTTTAAGATGCTGGGTAAATTAAACGGCGCTATTTTTGGCGATGTGGGCAATATTTGGAACGTTCTTGATGATATTGATGATCCAAAATCAACATTTACAGGAATTCGCTCGTTGGAAAACATTGCATTTGGCTCAGGATTTGGCTTCAGATATGATTTCAATTTCTTCGTAATCCGTTTAGACATGGGCTTTAAGACTTATGATCCGGCAAAAGAAGTGGGCGAAAGATGGTTTAAGGAATACAATTTTGGGCACTCCGTATTAAATATTGGAATTAATTACCCATTCTAATTTTAGAAATTATTATTTTTGTAACCTTTAACTATAAACAAAAAACACGATGGCGCACAATATTAAACCAGGCGTTGCAACAGGAGATCAAGTCCAGGCAATTTTCAAATATGCAAAAGAAAAAGGATTTGCACTTCCAGCAGTAAACGTAACTGGCTCAAGCACAATCAATGGCGTTATGGAAACGGCTGCAAAATTAAACGCACCGGTTATTATCCAATTCTCAAACGGAGGATCAATTTACAATGCAGGAAAAGGTTTGTCAAATGCAGATGAAAAAGCAGCTATTTTAGGCGCGATTGCAGGAGCAAAACATATTCATACTTTGGCTGAAGCTTATGGAGCGACAGTTATTCTTCACACTGACCACTGTGCAAAAAAACTTTTGCCTTGGATCGACGGACTTTTAGATGCTTCTGAAAAGCACTTTGCTGAAACAGGAAAATCTTTGTTCAGTTCTCACATGATCGATCTTTCTGAAGAGCCAATCGAAGAAAACATCGAAATCTGCAAAGAATATTTGAAAAGAATGAGTAAAATCGGGATGACTCTTGAAATCGAACTTGGAATTACAGGTGGCGAAGAAGACGGAGTTGACAATTCTGATGTTGACAGCTCAAAATTATACACACAGCCAGAAGAAGTTGCTTACGCTTACGAGGAGCTTTTGAAAATCAGCCCTCGTTTTACAATCGCTGCCGCTTTTGGTAACGTTCACGGAGTTTACAAACCAGGAAATGTAAAATTGACTCCAAAAATCCTTCACAATTCTCAAGTTTTTGTTCAAGAAAAATTCAATACCGAAGCAAACCCAGTAGATTTCGTTTTCCACGGAGGTTCAGGTTCAACTGTTGAAGAAATCAGAGAAGCAATTGGTTATGGAGTTATCAAAATGAACATCGATACTGATCTGCAATTTGCTTTCACTGAAGGAATTAGAGATTACATCGTAAAAAATGTTGATTACTTGAAAACTCAGATTGGTAATCCAGAAGGAGAAGAAGTTCCAAACAAAAAATACTACGATCCAAGAAAATGGATGCGTGAAGGTGAAGTTACTTTCAATACAAGATTAGAGCAAGCTTTCAAAGACTTGAACAACGTTAACACTCTTTAATTATGAGTTATGAATTATGAGTTATAAGTTTCGGCTTAAACTCATAACTCATAACTTTAAACTCATAACTTTAATTATGGCTTGGTTTAAAAGAACAGAAAAAGGAATCACGACAGCGACGGAAGACAAGAAAGATGTTCCAAAAGGACTTTGGTATAAATCTCCAACCGGAAAAATTATTGATGCTGACGAACTAGCAAGAAATCTTTTTGTAAGTCCAGAGGACGGATTTCACGTTAGAATCGGAAGTAAAGAATATTTCTCAATTCTGTTTGACAACAATGAGTTTACAGAATTAGACGCAAAAATGACTTCAAAAGATCCGCTTCATTTTGTGGATACAAAAAAATATTCTGACCGTTTGAAAGACGCCATGGACAAAACCAAATTGAAAGACGCGGTTAGAACAGCTGTTGGAAAATCAAAAGGAAGAGATTTGGTAGTTTGCTGTATGGATTTCGCCTTCATCGGCGGTTCTATGGGCGCTGTTGTGGGAGAAAAAATTGCAAGAGGGATCGACCATTCTATCAAAAACAACATTCCGTTTGTGATGATTTCAAAATCAGGCGGTGCGAGAATGATGGAAGCCGCTTATTCTTTGATGCAGTTGGCAAAAACTTCTGCAAAATTAGCGCAGTTGGCAGAAGCTAAAATTCCTTACATTTCGCTTTGTACAGATCCAACAACAGGAGGAACAACAGCATCTTACGCAATGTTAGGTGACGTAAATATTTCTGAACCAGGAGCTTTAATCGGTTTTGCCGGACCAAGAATTGTTAGAGACACGACTGGAAAAGATTTGCCAGAAGGTTTTCAAACAGCAGAATTTTTGTTAGAGCACGGTTTCTTGGATTTCATTACGCCGAGAAAAGAACTGAAAGACAAAATTAATTTATACCTGGATTTGATTTTAAATAATCCAGTTAGATAATAAGTTTATCAAAATAATTTAGCCACAAATTCACGAATTTTATTTCTGAATTTGTGGCTTTTTTATTTAAAATTTTAAACGAAACATAAATGAATAGTAGGATCAGATTATTGCTCAAACTTGTCATTCCTACGAAGGAGGAATCTCGGCAGACATAATGCTTAATGGAGATTCCTCCTTCGTCGGAATGACAAAAAACATCTCAAATAGTATCATCATTAAATGCTACATTCCTGTACGGATTGCTTCCACCGGATCTAATTTTGAAGCAGAAATCGCAGGTAGAATTCCGGAAATCAAGCCGATCATCATTGCTAATCCTGTTCCTAAAAGTATATTTCCAAAGCTTAATACAAATTCAAAATCCAATGCTTTTGTTAATCCAAAGGCAATAATCCAGACTAAAAACAATCCGATTAAACCGCCGATCAAGCAGAGAATTATCGCTTCGAATAAAAACTGAAGGAGAATAAATCTATTTTTTGCCCCTAGTGATTTTTGGATTCCGATTAAGTTTGTCCTTTCCTTTACAGATACGAACATTATATTGGCAACACCAAAACCTCCGACTAAGAGAGAAAATGCGCTGATTGCCCAACCTATTCCGTTCATTACGCCGACAATCTGGTCAATCATTTCGGTAAATCCGGAAAGCACGTCGATGAAAAAATTATCCTCTTGACCGATTTTCAGTCCGCGTTTATTTCTTAGTTTCTGAATAACCTCTCCTTTAAATTCGTCAACATCTATGCCTTCATCAGGCTTTATTATAATTATTGGAGTCATGGAATCGTTGTGATCACCAAATTTATTTCGCATAAAATTTACAGGAATACAGACAGCGGTATCGTTACTATCGCCAAAAGTTCCTTGCCCCTGTTTTTCAAGAACGCCTATGACAGTAAATCTTTGTCCGTAAAGACGGATTTTTTTCCCGATCGGATCAGCATTTTCAAAAAGACTGTTGGCAATTTCATAACCTAACACAACAACTGCCGTACCTGAATTTGATTCAGATTCATTAAAAAACCGACCGCTTTTAAATTTCATCGGCTGGATTTCAACAAATTCATGCGTAGCCGGAATTACGTTTACGTCGCTAACCGTCTTTTTATCATATTTTATAATTTGTCGTGCCGTAAATAATTGGTAAGTTGCCTTATCCATTCCGTTGACTGAATTTTTCAGGTATTGGAATTCGTCATAAGTAACATCTGGAAATTGTTCTCGTTTCCAACGCGGAATTTCGGATGGTCCAAACGAAAAACGCTTTAAATACATCGTATTTTTATCAAGCGAACTCATGTCGCTCTTGATTTTCTTGTCTAGAGAATCGACTGCCGCAAGAACGGCAATGATAGAAAAAATTCCGATGGTGACGCCGAGAAGCGACAAAATGGTTCGCAGTTTATTATTGCGCAAGGCATTCATGGCAAAACCAAGGCTTTCTCGCAATAACCGAAAATATAAAACCATACTGATAAATTTGTGTTGTCGTAAAATTCAGTAATTTAATTTCAATTTCCTATAAAAAGTTAAAGATTGTTGCAGCATTTTAGCCAACAATTCTAAAAAATAGCACCGCAGCTTCAAAGATTAAAAAATCAATTAGAAATCTGTGAATCTGCGGTAAAAAAAACTTCAAAAATTAAGAAAAACATATGTGTAATGTTTTGAATGTTAAAGTTTGAATAACTACTTTTGCACCTTTAAACACAACTACACAATGAGCACTTCAAAAACTATTAAATCGGCATTGATTTCTGTCTTTTCAAAAGATGGATTGGAGCCAATCGTGAGAAAATTACACGAGCAAAATGTTACTTTTTATTCTACTGGCGGTACAGAAGATTTCATCAAAAACCTTGGAATTCCTGTAATTCCGGTTGAAGATGTGACTTCTTATCCATCCATTTTAGGCGGAAGAGTGAAGACTTTGCATCCGAAAATTTTTGGTGGCATTTTAAACCGTCAAGATCACGAAGGCGATGTGCAGCAGATGGAAGAATTTGCGATTCCACAGATTGATTTGGTGATTGTTGACTTGTATCCTTTTGAAAAAACAGTTGCTTCTGGCGCTTCTGAAGCTGATATTATAGAGAAAATTGATATTGGCGGGATTTCTTTGATTCGTGCGGCGGCAAAAAACTTTAAGGATACTGTGATTGTGGCTTCGGTGGATCAATATGCAGATTTTTTAGAACTGATTACGAAGCAAAACGGAGAATTGACAATTGAAGACCGAAAACTTTTTGCTACAAAAGCATTCCACGTTTCGTCTCATTATGATACTGCGATTTTTAATTATTTCAATACTGACGATACAATCTATAAGGAAAGTGTTGAAAAAGGGCAAATTTTACGTTATGGAGAAAATCCGCACCAAAAAGGATTTTTCTTCGGAGATTTTGACGCAATGTTCAGCAAACTTCACGGAAAGGAATTGTCTTACAACAACTTGCTTGACGTTGACGCAGCGGTAAATTTGATTTTAGAATTTAAAAACAACGAGCCTACTTTTGCCATTTTGAAACACAACAACGCTTGCGGATTAGCCACAAGAAGCACCATGAGAGAAGCCTATCTTGATGCTTTGGCTGGAGATCCAACTTCTGCTTTTGGCGGTGTTTTGATTGCAAACGAAAAAATTGACGCAGATACGGCGAGAGAAATTAACAAGTTATTTTGCGAGGTTGTGATTGCACCAAGCTATGACGAAAGTGCGATTGAAATTTTATCTGAAAAGAAAAACAGAATTATTTTGGTTCAAAATGACGTGGAGCTTCCTCAAAGACAGGTTCGTACATGCTTGAACGGATTATTGGTGCAGGATAAAAACAATGTGACAGACAATAAAGAGCATTTAAAGACCGTTACTACAACTCCCCCATCTTCGGAAGAAATCGAGGATTTGTTGTTTGCATCTAAAATCTGCAAGAACACCAAGTCAAATACAATCGTATTTGCAAAAAACAGACAGCTTATCGCATCTGGAACCGGACAAACGTCTCGTGTTGATGCACTGAAACAAGCGATTGAAAAAGCTAATAATTTTAATTTTGACCTGAAAGGCGCTGTGATGGCGAGCGATGCTTTTTTCCCTTTTCCTGATTGCGTGGAAATTGCTGATAAAGCCGGAATCACCGCTGTTATTCAGCCAGGTGGATCTATAAAAGACGAATTGAGTATTGATTATTGCAATGAAAATAAAGTTGCAATGGTATTTACAGGAACACGTCATTTCAAACATTAATTTATGTAACTTTGCACGTTACTTTTTATAAACATTTTTAAAGCCTAAAAATACGTATGGGATTTTTTGATTTCATGACTGAGGATATCGCGATAGACCTTGGTACCGCTAACACACTGATTATTCACAACGACAAAGTTGTGATTGACAGTCCATCAATTGTAGCTCGTGACAGAGTATCCGGCAAAATCATTGCTGTGGGAAAGGAAGCCAGCTTGATGCAAGGTAAAACCCATGAAAACATAAAGACCATAAGGCCACTGAAAGATGGAGTAATTGCGGATTTTGACGCGTCTGAAAAGATGATCAGCATGTTTATAAAAAGCATTCCTGCATTGAAAAAAAGAATGTTTACGCCAGCCTTAAGAATGGTGGTTTGTATTCCTTCTGGAATTACTGAAGTGGAAATGCGTGCGGTTAAAGAATCTTGCGAAAGAGTAAACGGAAAAGAAGTGTATTTGATTCACGAACCTATGGCTGCCGCAATCGGTATTGGTGTTGATATTATGCAACCAAAAGGAAATATGATTGTGGATATAGGTGGTGGAACCACTGAAATTGCGGTTATTGCTCTTGGCGGAATTGTTTGCGACAAATCAGTAAAAATTGCAGGTGACGTTTTCACGAATGACATCGTATATTATATGAGAACACAGCACAACCTTTTCGTTGGAGAAAGTACTGCTGAGAAAATAAAAATTGAAATTGGTGCTGCGACAGAAGATCTTGAAACACCGCCAGACGATATGTCGGTTCAAGGTCGAGATTTATTGACTGGAAAACCTAAGCAGGTGGAAGTTTCTTTCAGGGAAATTGCCAAAGCCTTAGACAAATCCATTCAAAGAATCGAGGATGCGGTTATGGAAACCTTATCGCAGACACCGCCAGAATTAGCAGCCGATATTTACAACACAGGAATTTATCTTGCCGGCGGAGGTTCAATGTTGAGAGGATTAGACAAACGAATTTCTCAAAAAACAGACCTTCCGGTTTATATCGCCGAAGATCCTTTGAGAGCTGTAGTTCGAGGAACAGGAATGGCACTTAAAAACATACCAAAATTCAGAAGCATACTAATAAAATAACAGCATAGTTCATGCAGCAAATAATAAATTTTATATTTAAAAACAGCAATAAGTTGCTGTTTTTGCTGCTTTTGGGCATTTCGTTAGTGCTTACAATTCAATCTCATTCTTATCACAGAAGCAAAGTTGTGACTTCTGCCAATTTTATTTCTGGCGGCGTTTATGAGCAGATTCACAGTGCGCAAGAATATTTGAACTTGAGAACTCAGAACGAACAGCTTGCGAAAGAAAATGCAATTTTGAAAAAGATGCTTTACAATGCTAAAGATTCTACGGCAATTGTCGTAAAAGACAGCTTGAAAGGTTACAAAGGAATGAACACGATTATCGCCAAAGTCATCAAGAATTCTTATAACGTAAAAGAAAACTACCTGACTCTAAACGCTGGCGCAAAAGCCGGAATCAAGCCTGACATGGGTGTTGTGAACAGTTTGGGAATCGTGGGAATTGTGGAGCATACTTCAAATAATTATGCAACGGTAATCAGCATCTTAAATATAAAATCTGAAATCAACGCGAGAATTAAAAAGTCAAACCATTTCGGAACTTTAAGATGGGACGGAAAAAGTACTGGTTTTGTGCAATTGATTGATGTTCCAAGGTTGGCAAATGTTCGCAAGGGCGATACCATCGTAACTGGAAATGAGTCGGTGACTTTCCCTCCAAACGTGAATATAGGCATTATCGACAAAGTTTATACTGATAAAGAAACCAATTATTTCACGCTGAACATCAGATTATTCAATGACATGACGAATTTGGGTCATGTTTATGTGATCGAAAATTACGAAAGAAAAGAAATCGAGGCAATCGAAGCTAAAACGGAAGCAGCAAATGAATAGTACGTTATTATTAAATATCGCTCGATTTTTGCTTTTGCTCGCGGCACAAATCCTTATTTTCAATGAAATGGATTTTTACGGTTATATCAATCCGTATCCTTACATTTTATTTATCCTTTTATATCCGGTAAACGGAAATAAATTCGGACTTCTTTTGGCGAGTTTCTTTCTGGGAATTGTCATGGACATGTTCTGCGATTCCGGTGGCGTTCATGCTGCAGCTTGCGTCGTTTTGGCTTATGTCAGGCCAACATTTTTTAAATTTTCTTTTGGTGTAAGTTATGAATACCAAACCGTTAGAATCAATGACAAGCTGACGCCAGAACGTTTTTCATTCTTATTAATTTCTGTACTTACGCATCATATCATACTATTTTCATTAGAAATATTCAAGTTCAGTTTTATCCTGAATATACTTTTGAGAACACTTTTAAGTTCTGTATTTACATTAATCTTATGTATCGTCACCATTTATATATTTAAGCCAAGTTCAAAAAGATGAGAAAAGCATTCCTTCCTTCTTTAATTGTTTTAGTCACAATTATCATTGTGGCCAGGCTTTTTTACCTTCAAATCATAGACGATTCTTACATAAAAAAATCAGACAACAATGCTATCAAGATCAAATATGAATATCCTGAAAGAGGCTATATGTTTGACAGAAACGGCGTGTTACTAGTTGCAAACCAGCCTTCTTATGACGTGATGGTTATTCCTAAAGATGTTAAAGACATTGATACTTTAGGTTTTTGCAAATTATTAAAAATTACGAAAGAAGAATTTCTGAAGAAAATTGAAAAGGCAAAGGTTTACAGTCCGAGACTTCCTTCTGTTTTTTTGCCTCAATTGAATAAAAAAGAATATGCAGGCTTTCAGGAAAAAATCAGAAAATTTCAAGGATTTTATATCCAAAAGCGTTCGTTGCGCGACTATCAGGTAAATGCGGCAGGAAATGTTTTTGGCTATATCACGCAGGTTAACGAAGCAATCATCAAGAAAAATCCCTATTATAAAAGTGGCGATTTAATTGGAAAACAAGGCGTTGAAGAAGTTTACGAAGATTTTTTGCGCGGTACAAAAGGCGTGAAATATGTTCAAAGAGACCGTTTTAACCGCGAAATCGGCTCTTATAAAGAAGGAATTTACGATACGATTGCAGTTCAAGGTGAAGACGTAACGCTTTCCTTAGATATTGAACTCCAAAAATACGGCGAATCTTTAATGGTCAACAAACGTGGCGGTATCGTGGCTTTGGAACCAAAAACGGGAGAAATTCTGGCTTTGATTTCTGCTCCGACTTATGATCCTGCGCTTTTGGTAGGCCGTGACCGTTCAAAAAACTACACAAAATTAGACCAAGATACTTTAGGAAAACCTCTATACGACAGAGGACTTTTAGCCGAATATCCTCCAGGTTCGCCGTTTAAAATCATGACGGGTCTGATTGGCCTTCAAGAAGAAGTGATTGATGTCAACTCCAGTTTTGTCTGCCATCACGGATTTTCTTATGGCCGAGGTGCGTTTATGAAATGCCATGACAGTGGTACGAATAATCTGCACACCGGTTTTGCACATTCTTGCAATACTTATTTTGCAAACGTGTTCAAATTGACCATTGACAAATATCCAAAACCTACTTATGGCGTTGACGCTTGGAGCAATCATTTGAAAAGTTTTGGCCTTGGTGATTTTATGGGCTATGATTTGCCAGCCGGAAGAAAAGGGCACATTCCCGACTCGCGTTATTATAAAAGATGGTATCCGAACGGTGGCTGGAGAAGCACGACGATTATTTCCAATTCCATCGGCCAAGGAGAGGTTTCCACAACTCCGATTCAGCTGGCAAATATGATGGCGACAATTGCCAACGAAGGCTATTATTACACACCTCATATCATCAAGAAAATTAAAGACCATACAATCGATAAAAAATATACGACAAAGCACGTAACAACCGTTGACAAAGAACATTTCAAGCCGGTAATTGAAGGATTATTTGGCGTTTATAATGAAGGAACTGCGCGATCTTTGCGAGTAGAAGGCATTGACATTTGTGGAAAAACAGGTACTGCAGAAAACTTTACAAAAATCAATGGCGTAAGAACACAGCTTACCGACCACTCTATTTTCGTGGCTTTTGCACCAAAAGACAATCCGAAGATTGCGATTGCTGTTTTTGTGGAAAATGGATATTGGGGAGCACGTTGGGCCGGACCAATTGCCAGTTTGATGATTGAAAAATACCTTCGAGAAAAAATTACAAGAACTGATCTTGAAAAAAGAATGCTCGAAGGAAGTCTAGAATCAGAATATGCAAAAGTGACTAGCGGACAGCCGTTTAGCATCAATAACTAAGGAAATGAAAAATCAAAGCGTCACAAATAACATCGACTGGATTACAATCGTACTTTTTATTGCTTTGGTGATAATGGGGTGGCTGAACATTTACTCCGCTTCACTTCCTGATAATCAGACTTCTATATTTGATATTGACCAGATTTATGGCAAGCAGATTTTATTTATTATACTGACAATTCCCTTAATTTTAGTAGTTTTAACTGTTGATGCAAAACTTTACGAAAAATATGCCTTTGTCTTTTATGTCATCGGATTAGTTTCACTTCTGGGACTTTTTGTCTTTGGAAAAACTATTAAAGGCCAGACAAACTGGTATAGTTTAGGCGGTTTTACTTTACAGCCTTCCGAATTTGTGAAAACTTCCACCGCCCTGCTTTTAGCCAAATACTTGAGCGACGTTCAAGTGAATTTGAAAAATGTCAATGACCAATTAAAAGCTTTCGTAGTTATGGGCGTTCCGCTAGTGCTGATTTTACTGCACGACACGGGAACGGCGATGATTTTTGTCGGGCTAGTCTTTGTACTTTATAGAGAAGGATTGCCGTCATGGTATCTTTGGACTGGATTTTCAGCCATCGCATTATTCTTCATGGCACTTTTGATTGAGCCTCATTTTGTGGTGGGAATTGTAGCAATTATCATGATTTTTCAGTTCTTTTTATCCAGAAGAATTAACCGAAATCCGATTGCTTCATTGATCATATTTGTGGCAATTACAGCCTTCACTTATTCTGTGGATTTTGTTTATGACAACGTTTTAGAAGCCCATCAAAAAGACAGGATCAACGTACTTTTTGGCGATAATGTCGATTTGAAAAACGAAGGCTACAATTTAAACCAGTCGATGATCGCCATTGGTTCTGGCGGCTGGTTTGGAAAAGGATTTTTAGAAGGAACACAGACAAAAGGAGGTTTCGTTCCTGAACAGCATACTGATTATATTTTCACCACAGTGGGCGAAGAATGGGGATTTGTAGGAGCAATCGTAGTTATCTCACTATTTGTTTTCTTGTTTCTAAGGATAATTTACCTTGCAGAAAACCAAAAAACCAAATTCAGCCGGGTTTACGGCTATTGTGTCGCGACGTTTTTATTCATGCACTTTTTCGTAAATATTACGATGCTGATTCGTCTTTTTCCGACAATTGGCGTACCGCTTCCGTTCTTTTCTTACGGCGGATCGAGTTTGTTTGCGTTCAGTATCTTGCTCTTCATTTTTATTAAAATGGATGCCAATAAAGTGAATGAATGGTAGATTTCAAATCTTAATTAGGCACTTTTAAAAACTCCAATCTTTATAGTCGCTCCTTTTTTCCAACTCATTTTCAATAGCATCTGGAAGAATAGGAAAGAAATCAATGCCCGTCATTTTTTCAATTTCATCCACAGCAACCACATAATCATATAAAGGTTTACTGCTCATTTCATTCGGAATCAAAAAAGCAATCATTTTATATTTGCCGTTATTTTCGCTCAATAATATTTTATAGAAATGCTCAGGAACTGCTACTTTTTCAGTTCCAATAGTTTTCAAACTTTGCTTTAAAACGCCACCTGTCACTACATAAATTCCGTTGAATTTTTCAGACCAATATCTAGTTTTGTTTTCCAGGCGGTTCCAAATCCCTCCATTGAATTCTTTTTTCTGCGGCGAAATATTTGAAGTATAAAAAGTTTCGTCAAAGGCTTCCTTAGAAAATTTCATATCGGCCGCAGGGCAAAGATGGCCTTTGTCATAGCCCGAATTTTTATAATTTTTATAAGTCGCAGACTTTGTCTTTACTTTTGGATCTTCGATAAAATAAGGACGTTTAAAACTCCCGCTACTTTTTACATTTTTCAATTCATAAAAAACCCATTCTGCCTGCTCATATTTTTCATTATAAGAAAGTGAATAATTATCATGAAAAACAATCTGCCCTGTTGTGGAAGTAGGTGAATAGTTAGTTTTATTAGAATTGTTCTGTTCACCATACGTTGGAACATCTCCGTTTTTCTTTGAAATGATATCTTTATTTGTAGTAGAAATATCGAAACCAAAAAAATAACCGGCAAGCAATAATAAGATTAAAAGAAACGGAAATAATAATTTATTTTTCATGTTTTGATTAAAAAATCATATTTAAGAATTAAAATGATGCAATTTACTGCATTTGTTATATATTCGTATCAATTAAGCCGAACTATTAAATTTAAAAACAGATTAAATGAAAGCCAAATTTATTTTATTAGCCATTATATTAGCTGGAATGCAGATGGCAGCACAGGAATCAGTAATTGCCAAAGATACGTCTTCAGTAATTCTGACAAAAGCGCTTCAAGAAAAAGAAACTCAAAACATGCAAAAAACAGCTTATGAAAATGAGCAAGTTGCAAAAGAAGCCAGAAAGCGGGAAGAACAACAGCAAAAAAACCAAAAGACAGCTGATAAAAAAACTAAGGAATTAGAAAACGAACAGCAAAAACTGGAAAAAGATCAAAGGAAATTAGATAAAGAAAAAAATAAATTAGAGAAAAAACAGTCTAAAATTATTGCTGCTGAAGCACAGGTTTCAAAAGCAAAGACAAAACTTGCTAAAGCGCAATCTGACTTGACAGAAAACCAAGCGAAACTCAACAAGAAAAAGGCAAAGGGAAAGTTGAGCGAGATTGAAATTGAAAAAGAAAACATTAAGCTGAGCAAACAGCAAATCAAGATAAAAGAAATTGAGATTGACATCCAAGAAAAACAAAAAGATCTGGACAAAGCCAGATCATAACTTAAAAGCCACTTAAATTAAGTGGCTTTTTAATTTATTCTTTAATTAACGTCCTCTTTTTTTCCATATTTTTCTGCCAGCCATAAGGCAAAAGCGAATGCTTTTTCTCGACCATCAATTCCATCTGTTCTAGGACTTTTGCTTGAATACTTTTTGGAAGATTGTAAAATTCTGAATCAACAGAAAAATTTCGTTCATCGTCTAAAGTGCCGTTTTGAATCCTGATTCCTATTTTTTTTCCTTTGAAATAAATCAAGATTTTCGCGCGTCCGTCGTCATAACCGTTGCTTCCGTGTGTGCCATAAAAAATAATCGGCTCGATGATTCCATCATTGTCAAAATCTTCGACATAAATATATCTTGACCAAAACCAAATGCTGCTTTCTTCCGCAATTTTAGTATCGTTTATCTCAAAAGTCTTTGTAAAAGAATCCTTTTCTCTCTTGAAATTGAAAGCTTTAATTGCTCTGTTGATAGGAATATCGGTTGTTGATTTCTCAAAATTATCTTCCGTCAAGACCAGATAAAACTTTCCAGATTTGTCTTGATAGTCATACACTTTCCAAATATTGAACGTAATTCCCAGTTCTTTTTTGCGTTTTTCTGTAAAGATTTTTTTGATTTCGCTCTCAGAAAGCGTCTTATATTTGCTGTTCTGTTCGGTTGAAATAAAGGCCGAAATTTCATTAATTGCATGGTCAATCGTACCTATATTTTTAATTTCAATATCCGAAAATTTTATGCTTTCATTATTGTTCAACGGTTTGTACCAAGAAAATTTCTTGAAGTGATTTGAATATTCTGCACTTGAAAAAGTGTATCCTTTTCTTGCATAAATTTCATTTTTCAAAAGTTTCAAACCATAGGCATCGATCGATTGGAGATTATTTTCGTCAATAATTTCTGAAGAACAAGTCGAGCAATCCATAGGAATTTGAGACGAAACCGAAAATGAAGCCATAAAAATTGAAAGAAAAAAGTATTTCATACGATTCTGATTTACTCAAATGTAATAATAAAAATAGAAGAAATTGTTGGCAGATTTATGAATTTTCAGAACTATTGAAAACAGAAAACCCAAAGTATTTTAAACCAGTTCACAAAAAGATTTTCAGAAATTTGCATTTAACACAATAAATGACGGTTTATTGCAAATTTTTCACTAAAATTGACAGTTTTTTTACCTTAACAAAATATGATGAATTCACGCAAGATTACCGCATTGCTCTTGTTCTTTTGCATTTCGGTTTTTGGACAGCAAAAATTATCCCTTGAAGAAATTTGGGGCGGTGCTTTCAAGGCAGAAGGAATGGACGAATTGCAGTCCTTGAAAAACACAAATCAATACACTGTTCTCAACTTTGACAAGGCTTCCCGAAGCATGCAGATTGATTTGTATGATTATGCAACCTTGAAAAAAGTGGCCACATTAATCGATACAAAAGATTATAAAAATCTGATGATTGACAGTTATACTTTCAATTCTAAAGAAAATATGATTTTGCTGGCGTGTGATTCTGATCAGATTTTCAGACATTCTTTTGTGGCCGATTATTACTTATATGACATTTCATCCAAGCAATTGACCAAATTATTTGATTTCAAAGTCCAGGAACCTACTTTTTCTCCTGACGGAAATCAGCTTGCATACGCCAAAGACAACAACTTATTTGTCTATAATCTTCAAACAAAATCTTCAAAGCAAATCACAACTGACGGCAAGAAAAATGCTATCATCAACGGAATTACGGATTGGGTTTACGAAGAAGAATTTGCATTTGTAAGAGCTTTTGACTGGAATGCTTCAAGCGATAAAATTGCCTTTATCCGTTTTGATGAATCGGAAGTTCCAGAATTTTCAATGGATATTTATGGCAAAAGCCTTTATCCAACGCAACAGGTTTTCAAATATCCAAAAGCCGGCGAGAAAAATGCGTTGGTTTCCTTGCATATTTATGATTTGAAAGGAAATGCTACAAAAAAAATCAGCCTTGGAAACTACAATGATTTCTACATTCCAAGGATAAAATGGACAAACGACGCTACTATTTTGAGCGCGCAGGTAATCAACAGACATCAAAACAATTTAGATTTGCTTTTTGTAGACGGAAATTCTGGAACTGCAAAAGTAATTTTGAATGAAAAAGACAAAGCTTATATCGACATCACTGACAATCTTACTTTTTTAAAGGACAATAGTTTTATTTGGACAAGCGAAAAAGATGGTTTCAACCACATTTACCACTACGATAAATCAGGAAAATTGAAAAACCAGATCACAAAAGGAAACTGGGAAGTGACCAATTATTATGGTTTGGACGAAAAGTCAGGAACTATTTTTTATCAATCTGTAGAAAACGGTTCGATCAACAGAGATATTTATTCTGTAAAATTAAACGGAAGCGCGAAGAAGCGACTTTCAACTGCAACGGGAACAAATTCGGCAACTTTCAGTCCGAACTTCGAATACTATATCAACACTTTTTCAAGTGCAACTTCGCCGTCTGTTTATTCTTTAAACGAAGCAAAATCTGGAAAAGAAGTGCAATCCATTAAAAAGAATGACGCGTTGCTTTCAAAACTGGCGAAGTATAATTTACCGTCAAAAGAATTCTTTGAATTGACCACTGAAAAAGGACATAAATTAAACGCTTGGATGATCAAGCCGAAAGATTTTGACGCAAATAAGAAATATCCAGTTTTGATGTTTCAATATTCTGGGCCAGGTTCGCAGGAAGTTTCTAATAATTGGCTCGAAACGAATGACTTGTGGTACATGATGCTTTCACAGCAAGGTTATATTGTAGCGTGCGTTGACGGAAGAGGAACTGGTTTTAAAGGCGCTGATTTCAAAAAAGTGACGTATAAAGATTTAGGGAACTTGGAAGTTGTCGATCAAATCGATGCTGCAAAAGTGATCGGAAAATACAATTATGTGGACAATTCGAGAATCGGAATCTGGGGCTGGAGTTATGGCGGATTCATGTCGTCAAATTGCATCTTGAAAGGAAACGACGTTTTTAAAATGGCGATTGCAGTGGCTCCGGTAACGAATTGGCGTTTTTACGATTCAGTTTATACCGAAAGATTTTTGCAAACTCCGGCAGAAAATGCTTCGGGTTATGACGAAAATTCTCCGATAAATCACGTGAGCAAATTGAAAGGAAAATACCTTTTGATTCATGGAACTGCCGATGACAACGTTCACGTTCAAAACACAATGTTGATGGTGGAAGCATTAGTTCAAGCCAACAAGCAATTTGACTGGGCCATTTATCCTGACAAAAACCATGGAATTTATGGCGGAAAGACTAGATTGCAACTTTATACAAAAATGACAAACTTTATTAAAGATAATTTATAAAATGATTGACCCAACAACCCCTAGCCAAGTCACAACATTAGAGGAAATTCAAAATTTTAAAGGCAAGTATCCAAAGCAATTATGGTATTTGTTTTTGGTGGAAATGTGGGAGCGTTTCTGTTTTTATGGAATGCGCGGTGTGCTTACAATTTTTATGGCCGACAAACTTTTAGGTTTGGCTTTGTCTGATAAAGATGCCAACTTAAAATATGGAGCAATCCAAGCTTTTGTTTATGCTTTCACATTTATCGGAGGAATTTTTGCAGATAAAATTTTAGGTTTTAAAAAATCGCTGCTTTTTGGAGCAACCGTAATGATTTTAGGGAACTTGATTATCGCTTTTTCTCCTCAAGATTTTTTCTATTTAGGAATTACGCTTTCCATTATTGGAACCGGGTTTTTTAAGCCGAATATTTCTTCCATGGTTGGAGAATTATACCGTGAAGGCGACAGCAGAAGAGATGCTGGTTTCGGATTGTTTTATTCTGGAATAAATATTGGAGCATTATTAGGTGGTGCAGTTTGTGTTTACTTAGGAACAAGTCCAGATTATGGTTGGAGTTATGCGTTCTTATCTGCGGCAGTTGTAATGGTTATTGGATTAATAACATTTATTTTTACTAAGAAATCTTTAGGGCCAATCGGTGATTCACCGCTTTTGCATATCGAGCCGAAAAAGAGAACAGTTCAAGAAATTGCTGTTTATGTTGGTTCTTTGATCAGTATTCCGTTGATTTTTATTATGATCAAAAATACCGATTATACTGATTATTTTATGTACACGATCGGACCGTTGGCAGTTTTATATTTTTTATTCGAAACTTTTAAAGAGAAAGATGTAAGGGCACAAAAGAAATTAGTTGCGGCTTTTATTTTTATTCTTTTTTCTATTGTATTTTGGGCATTTTTTGAACAAAGTGGAGGTTCTTTAGCTTTATTTGCTAAAGATAATTTACACCACAATTTACTTTTCTTCGAAATCAATCCGAATATTGTAAATAATACTTCTAACTCATTATTTGTAATCGTTTTTAGTCCAATTGTAGGCTTAATTTGGCTTGCAATGGCAAAGAAAAAGATTGAGCCTAATACCGTAATGAAATTTGGTATTGGGTTTTTATTTCTGGCAGGAGCGTTTTATGTTTTTTATTACACAAGATTTTTTGCAGATGTTCAAGGTATTACATCATTGAACGTATTCACTTTAGCTTATTTAATCATCACTTTTGGCGAGCTTTGCTTATCTCCAATCGGACTTTCAATTATGACCAAATTATCTCCAAAAAGACTATCAGGAATGATGATGGGAATGTGGTTTTTGGCAAGTGCTTATGGGCAATACGCAGCGGGATTGCTTGGTGCTGGAATGTCTTCGCCAGACGAAAATGCCTCGCTAATAACAAAACTCCAGGGTTATACTGAAGGATATTATCAATTAGCAATTTATGCCTTAATTGCTGGAGTTCTTTTAATTGTGGTTTCGCCACTTATAAGAAGACTAATGCAAGAAGTTAAATAATCAACTACAAAATTTATAAAACAAGAAAGCGACTTTAATGGTCGCTTTTTATAGTATTGTCTAAATTAAAAATGTCTTCAAAAAATGTCTGAAAACAAAACGTCCCTTTTTTCAACTATAAAATCTTTCAACAAAAACTTTTGGCTTGCCAGCTTCATGGAACTTATGGAACGCTGGGCTTGGTACGGAATTTTTACGCTTTTCGGATTATATCTTGTTGGTTCTACAGACGAAGGAGGTTTAGGTTTTAACCATATTCAAAAAGGAAGTATTATGGCCAACGTAACGGCTGTTTTATATCTTTTGCCGTTGTTTTTTGGAGTAATCGCAGATAGAATCGGGTACAAACTTTCGCTTACAATCGCCTATATTATTATGATTATCGGCTATTATTTTATGGGCGAAGTGAATACCTATTGGAGTATGTATATGGTTTTTATGCTTGTGGCAATTGGAGCCGCGTTCTTTAAACCAGTAGCTTCGGCACTTGTAGCCAGAAATACAGACGATACCACCGGAACGATGGGATTCGGAATTTTTTATATGATGGTAAACATTGGCGGTTTTGTTGGTCCGGCGATGTCATCTTATTTGAGAACAGAATTTGGATGGAAAGTGATTTTCTTGCAAGCTGCAATCGTAATCGGAATAAACTTAGTGTTTCTTTTGATTTTTTACAAAGAGCCAAAAGTCGAAAAACAACAAAAGGAACCAATTCTTACCGAGATTAAAAATTCGCTGTTGAATATCGTTGAAGCCTTAAAAGACAAGCGCTTGTTGGTTTTATTGGTATTGATGATTGGATTTTGGACGATGTACAACCAACTGTTTTACACATTGCCAAATTTCATTGAAGATTGGGTTGATTCAAGCGCATTGAGCGTTTGGATTAACCAACATATTCCTTTTTTAAGCAAAACTTTAACTCAAGACGGGCAAGTAAAAGCTGAATGGTTTTCTAATTTGGATGCTTTTATGATCATCTTTTTGCAAGTTACAGTGTCATATTTCGTAATAAAAATGCGCCACATAAACGCAATCATTCGAGGAGCAATTATTGCAACTATCGGTGTAAGCTTGACTTTTTACACGCACAATGTTTGGTTCACGATTTTGGGGACAATGATTTTTGCAATTGGAGAAATGATGTCAAGCCCAACATTGTCAAGCTTTATTGCGTTGATAACACCAAAAGGAAAAGAAGGCTTGTATCAAGGAACTTATTTTTTGCCGGTCGCAGCCGGAAATTTCTTCACGGGTTTTATTGCTGGAGATTTATACCAAAAATGGTCAGACAAATTATCGCTTCTCCAAACTGAATTAGGAAAAAGAAAAATTGTAATGCCAGAAGTGGTAAGCAAAGAGCAATTTATTGAGCAAGGATCAAAAGCGCTTAATTTATCAATTTCTGATTTTGAAAAACAATTTCATCTGAAAGATGCTAATTTGAATTACGCAACAATCAGCAGGCAATTTACAGAAATGGCAGCGAGCAAAGGAATTGATGTTTCAAAAATCCAAACACCTTTTTCAAAAAGTGAATATTTTGCTTTGGCAGAGCAAAAATTAAATATGGATCATTGGCAAATGACTAATATGTTGTGGGAAAACTATAGCCCAAATAAAATTTGGTATGTGGTATGCGCCGTTGGTCTTGTTTCTATTGTGTCATTAATAATATACGACAGGTTTGTAGTTAAGCCCATTGAGAAAAAGTCTTCCAATTAAAAACACTATCTAAATTAAATTTTTTAACTATCTTTCGCAACCAAAAAATAATATTATGAGTCAAAATTCGACAGACCAATTTTTCAAAAGCACAGTTTTAGGACATCCCTCAGGGCTTTTTGTATTATTTTTCACAGAAATGTGGGAGCGTTTTTCATACTATGGAATGAGAGCTTTATTAGTTTTATTCCTAACTTCTTCAATTTTGGGAGACAATCCTGGATGGGGATGGCCAAGAGAAAACGCATTAGCAATTTATGGATCATATACATCATTAGCTTATTTAACGCCTATTCTTGGAGGCTATATTGCTGATAGAATTATTGGATATAGATGGGCAGTTGTTGTTGGAGCCGTTCTTATGACGCTTGGGCATTTATCAATGGCAATTGAAATTGACCCAGTATTTATGTACCTTGGATTAGGTTTGCTAGTTGTTGGAAATGGATTTTTCAAGCCAAATATGACTTCTATTGTTGCCCAGATGTACAAAAATAATGCTGAAAAGAAAGATGGAGCTTACACCATTTTTTACATGGGGGTTAATGCCGGAGCTTTTCTAGGAATGCTACTGTGTGGATATATTGGTGAAAGTCCAGATTGGGGTTGGAGTTATGGATTTGGTTTGGCAGGTATTTTCATGTTTATAGGAATGCTTCAGTTTTATTTTACACAAAATATTTTTGGAGAAATAGGACTAAAACCAGTCACTACAAATCAAGTTGACTTAAATGAAAAACCTGAAGAAGCTACAAAAAATCCTTTCTCTAAATTTGATCTAGCAATTATAGCCTTAGTATCAATTATAGGATTATCATGGGTCATTAATGATCCTGTTTCGAAAATAACAAGTTTCAATTTGTTTAATTTTCAAGTTGGAAATTTAAGCGGCGCTAATTTTGCAATTATCTTGGCTTTAGCATTATTCGTTTTTATCTTAACAAAAAGGATTTCTCAATATACTCCAATTTTAAGAGACAGAATGATAGCAGTAATTATCTTGGCTTTTATAACGATCTTCTTTTGGGCATCTTTTGAGCAAGCAGGTGGTTCAATGACAATTTTTGCAAGCGATTACACTGACAGACTTTTAGAAGGAAATCACAAGATTATATTCAATATTGTCAATACATTGATTACAATCATTCCATTGATGATTATTACGTTCGTTTTGTTTAAATTATTTGGCCAAACATTTAAAAAATATTCCGTTGGAAATTTATTTCTCGCTTTAGGTTTTTTAATTATTTGGATTATTGTAATTTACATGTTGAAAGAACAATATTACCAAGAAAAAGCTGAAATTCCGGCAACTTGGTTTGGAGTTTTAAACTCGTTATTCATCATTACTTTCGCTCCGTTAGTTTCTAAAATATGGGAAAGTAAATGGAATCCACCAGCTACATTTAAAAATGGTTTTGGAATGATCTTGCTTGGAATTGGTTTTGCAGTTTTAGCATACGGTTCAAGTACAATTCCTCAAGGTGCAAAAGTGGCATCTGTGAGCTTAATGTGGTTAGTTTTTGCCTACTTTTTCCATACAATGGGAGAATTATTCATCTCACCAGTTGGATTGTCTTATGTAAGTAAATTAGTACCAGGAAGAATGATTGCAATTATGTTCGGTATTTGGTACCTTGCAATTGCTATTGGAAATAAAATTGCAGGCACTTTAGGTGGAATGATTGATGAAATAACATCACAATATTCAATGACAACATTCTTCTTAATATTTACCTTTATACCAATTGGTTTAGGTTTATTAATTATGATGATGACTCCATTGATGAAAAAATTAATGCACGGCGTTCGATAATTCGGCACTATTTTTGAAAACCAATCTATAAAAATTTATAACACAATGAAAAAACTACTTTTAGTATTGCTTTTGGCGGTAGGTTCGCTGGCAACAGTGCAAGCGCAAGAAATAAAATGGATGTCTTTAGACGAAGCTCTAGCTGCTCAAAAAAAGAAACCAAAACCAATTTTCATGGACGTTTATACTGACTGGTGCGGACCATGCAAAATGTTGGACAAAAACACTTTCCAGACTAAGGAATTTTCAGAATACATTTCAAAGAATTATTATGCTGTAAAATTCAACGCTGAAGGAAATTCTGAAGTAACTTACAAAGGTGTAAAATACACAAATCCAAAATTTGACGCTACAAGAAAAGGAAGAAATGCGGTGCACGACTTCACAATGTACTTAAAAGTTCAAGGTTATCCTTCAATGTACATTTTAGATAGCAAAGGAGAAGTAAAAAGCCCAATTGTTGGCTACCACACTCCAGAGCAATTATTGCCATTGATAAAAGTCTAATTTTCTTTTTGACAATCTATAAAATCCCTTTTCAACAGTTGAGTGAAAAGGGATTTTTTCTTTCAGGCAGGTTGCTTTCCATCTTGCCGCATACGTTTTAAAATTGGAGGCGTCAGCAATAATCATTTTTGGTTTTGAAACCTGCAATATCCTTTCTAAATTTATCTTTGGCGACTGCGTCAAAAGTAAAATATCAGGATTGATATTCTTCGGAAAAATGCCTAAACTATCCACAATCAAGATTTTATTTTTATCGAAATAATTCAAATTCGATAGCTTTTCCACTTTTGAAACGGAAGCAAAATTTCCAACCAAATAAGGCTTTACTACAAAACTCATCGTCTTTTCAGAAAGCGAATCATTACTAAAAACCACAATCTCCTCTCCTTTTCTTTCAGAAAGAATCGTAGCTCTTTTGGCGTTAAAAACGATAAGTTCTTCTTGTTTATTATTCGTATAAATGGTTTCGAAATAAATTCCTTGGAATAAGATAATTGAAATTAATGCGAAGGAAAGCTTTTGGAATGAAGGTTTTTTGAACCAAATAAATACTGCAAAAATTAAGAGATAACAGCTGACAAGCATTTGCCAATTGAATGAAATATCCTGAAAAATAAAAGATTCAAACGAGGCAACCCAACTGATGATTCTGTTCAAAACAGAAATACTTCCTTCTAAAATTTTAGCAAGAAATTCAGGAACCGCGTTGAAAATTGCCCAAACCATCACAAAAACACCAAGCGCCATAATCAAAACCAATAAAGGAAGCACAAGCAAATTTGTCACAAAAAATAATCCAGGAAATTGATGGAAATAATAAATGCTCAAAGGAAAAGCCCCGATTTGCGCTGCAAATGAAACTGCCAAAATATCCCATAAATATTTCACGATTTTATTATTCGGTTTCCAAATCAACAGAAAAAGCGGTTGCAGCCATACAATAAAAAACACGGCGCAATAACTCAACTGAAACCCAACATCGAAGATAAATGACGGTTCTACAAGAAGAATAAAAAATACAGAAGCCAAAAGCGTATGGAAAATATTGGTCTTTCTATTCATATATTTCCCGACAGCGACAAAGCTGAACATCACGACAGATCGCGTCACTGAAGGCGAAAAACCAGCAATCAAAGCGAATATCCACAGAAAGCCGATGATGATAATTAATCTCAATAATTCTCCAATCCTATTATTTGGCAAAGGCTTGAGCAGAAATCCGATGAAAATCATAATGCAGCCAACATGCAAGCCTGAAACAGAAAGAATATGAACGGCGCCGGCAAACTGATAATCCTTTAAAATTTCTGGAGAAATATCCTGCTGTTGCCCTAAAATCAGAGCGACAACTACATTTAGTTCCTCCGCAGAAAAATTCGATTTCTGTAAATTTTGGATAATTGTATTTCGAAAGTTTGCCGCGTAATACCAAACATTTTTTTCAAGCTGAGAACCGACTTTTATTTTAGAAACGTCGGTATAAATCTGCCCGTAAACCGATTTATTTTCAAGATATTTCCCATAATTAAACTGATTAGGATTGTGTGGCAGTTGATGCTTGAAAATAGTTCCTTCAATTAAAAGTACAGCACCAACAGAAAGATCTTCTTTCAAACCTTCCTTTTGGACATTCACTAAAATTTTTCCAGTAGAAATTTTTGAATCATACGAATTTACAAATCCGAGATAACGGTGGCTATAAGTACTGCTTTTGAGCTTTTCGCTTAACGTGACTGAAATTACATGCTCTCTTGAATCCTTTATCTGATGCAGATAGTGCTTTGGGTTAAAGCTTTCATTGTTTACAGCATAAGTTGAAACTCCAACAAGTGCGAACAAAACATATGTTGCAATGGCAAAATAAATCTTTTGCACCAATGCTTTACGCGCTAAAAAATAAGAAATGATGAACAGCAGAAAAGCCATTCCTAGAGACAGAAATGCAAAAGATGCATCAGGCTTAAGATAAAATGAGGCTAACAAACCCAGAATGAACCAAACGGAAATTCTGGCCAACGGAAATTTCAATAATTGCATGGCTTATAAATTAAGCCGAAATATAAGAAATTTTCTTAATTAATCTACAACTCTGTTAACTTGTGCGAAATTTTTGTGGTAATACGATTCTTTTGTAGATGAAACCATAACACCTTTGCTTGTAGAAGAATGAATAAATTTGATTTCATCACCGATTTTTTCGATTACTAAGCCAACGTGATTGATTACGCTTCTGCCGTTAGTTTTGAAGAAAATCAAGTCTCCTTTTTTCACATCAGCACTGTCCACTTTTTCACCAACAGTTGCCATATCGTGAGAACTTCTTGGTAATTTAATATCAAAAATATTAAAAACAGCCGTCACCATCCCTGAGCAATCCATTCCAGCTTTTGAAGTTCCTCCACCGCGATATCTCACGCCAAGAAATTCCATTGCATTATTAATCAACTGCATTGAAAGGTAATTTTCTGAAGAAGCTCCTGCAACCACAAGGTCTGCCTCTTCTTTATCAACGATAACTGCTTTTTTTGATTTTGCAGGTTTTGATGCTGTTTTTGGTTTTTCTGTCGAAGCAACAGCTTTTGGAGCTACTGTTTTATCTGCTTTCGACTTTTCTACAAGTGCTAAAGTCTTTTCTACATCTGGACTTATTTTTTTCTTTTCTGAAGGTTTTTCGTAAACGCCTTTTTTAACGGCTTCTTTTTTAGTAGTAATAATTTGCGAATGCCCTAATGTTGTGCCCAATAAAAATATTGGAAAGACTAGAAATAAGATTTTTGTTGCAGACATATTTTATTTTTTATTTTTCAGCAAAAACAAAAACTGCCGTTTCTGCTTTAGATTTATTAATAAAATTCCGTAGAATTAATTTAGTTTCTCAATAGAGTGATTTTTATATTGAACGATTTAAAAAACGTTTTATTATATAATTTTTTGTAAATATAGCATAATTTCCATATACTTGAAAATTAACTTATTAAAAAATTGTTAATAACTATTTTAAAATTTGTTAACAACTCAAATCTGCCTTGAATAAACTAATGATTTTCAGCAAAATATAAAGAACTGAACTTTTTATTTATTTTGAATCTTATTAACAATCAATTTGGCTGTTTTAGCGCTTGCTCCTTCCCCACCAAGTTTCTTTTCTAAGACTTCATATTCCTCTAAAACCTTTTCTCTTTGACTTGTCATCAAAATCTTGTGCAGTTCTTCTTTGATTCTTTTTGGATTGCATTCGCCTTGGATCAATTCGGTCACGACTTCCTTATCCATAATTAAATTTACTAAGGAAATATATTTCAGCGTAATAATTCGCTTTGCAATCTGGTAGGAAATCCAACCGCCTTTATAACAAACGACTTCGGGAACTTTAAAAAGTGCTGTTTCGAGCGTCGCCGTTCCTGAAGTCACCAAAGCTGCCGTCGAAACGCTCAACAAATCATAGGTTCTATTTGATATAAAATGAACATTTTCGTTATTCAAAAATTGCTCATAAAAAGAATATTCCTGGCTTGGCGCGCCCGCAATTACGAATTGATATTCCGGAAAATCCTTTACCACAGAAAGCATTTCAGTCAGCATTTTTGAAATTTCCTGTTTTCTGCTTCCTGGCAAAAGGGCAATAATCGGCTTTTCATCCAAATTAAATTCTGCCCTAAAACTTTGTTCGTCAATATGTTTTCGGCTGTGAATGGCATCAATCAAAGGATGTCCCACAAATTCCACAGGAAAATTATGCTTCTTCTCATAGAAATCTTTTTCAAACGGAAGAATGACATACATCGCATCAAAATCACGTTTTATTGACTTGATTCTGCTTTCTTTCCAAGCCCAAATTTGTGGAGAGATATAATAATGAGTAGGAATTCCGATTTTTTTCGCCCACTTTGCAATGCGCATATTGAATCCAGGATAATCGATAAATATCAAAACATCAGGTTGGAATTCTAAGATGTCAGCCTTGCAGAATTTAATATTATTTAAAATGGTATTCAAATTCATGGCGACTTCAGCAAATCCCATAAAAGCTAATTTTCGGTAATGTTTTACTAAAGTACCGCCGACTTCCTGCATCAAATCACCGCCCCAAAAACGTATTTCAGCATTTGGATCTTCCTTATATAATGACTTCATCAAATTTGAACCATGCAAATCGCCCGAAGCTTCTCCTGCAATAATGTAATATTTCATAATTATATAAAAATTGTTAGGATTGCCAAGACAATCGTTGCCAGAATCACGCCCCGAGCCATGAAATCTTTATTGAATTTAAGTAAAACAAAGAAAGTGATAAGCGGTAAAATAGCGCCAAGCGTAATTACTTTTCCAAGATAACCGCCGTTTTTCAGCATCGTTAATCCGCTGAGAAATTCATATTTTGCTATCAATGTAATATAAAGGTAGGTCCCTAGAAAACAAACAGCAAGCCCGATTATAAAACCAATAAAAAAATCAATTTTTCTCATTCAATTTCCATGTATTTAAATTTTGGATTGCGTGATGCGCTGTTAAATCAAACTGCACTGGAACCAGCGAAATATAGCCGTTTTCTAAAGCCCATTCATCAGTATCTTCGCCATTGTCTTGGTTGATGAATTTTCCGGTAAGCCAGTAATAATCGCGTCCCATGGGCGAAGTTCGCTTGTCAAATTTCTCCTGCCACATTGCTTTTGCCTGGCGGCAGACTTTTATACCTTTAATTTCTTTTTCGGATAATTTTGGAAAATTTACGTTTAAAATCACGCCTTCCGGAAGTCCGTTTTGTAAAACTTCCGAAGCGATTTTTTTTACAAATTTATTCGTAGGCTCAAAATCGGCATTCCAGTCATAGTCCAAAAGCGAAAACCCGATGGCAGGAATTCCTTCGATTCCGGCTTCGACCGCGGCGCTCATTGTTCCTGAATAAATTACGTTTATCGAAGAATTTGATCCGTGATTGATTCCTGAAACGCACAAGTCTGGTTTTCTTTTTAAAACTTCATTGACGGCAAATTTCACGCAGTCAACCGGCGTTCCAGAACAGCTGTATTCCACATCGACATCATTATTTACAGCAATTTTATTGAGATAAAGCGTGCTGTTTATGGTAATTGCGTGGCCAGTTGCCGATTGCGGACTGTCTGGCGCAACGACCACAACTTCGCCGAGTTCTTTCATAACGCTGATCAGCGCGCGAATTCCCGGTGCTGAAATTCCGTCGTCGTTGGTAACTAAAATCAGAGGTTTTTTGCTCATTAAAAAGGTTTCTAAATTGTTTGGCGAAACAAAATTTCACATTTACAAAAATAACGTTTTTAAAATTTCCTGATGTGGCAAATTTATATAACTTTGAAACCTTTGAAGAATTTGACTTTTTGCTAGCCTTTCCTAATGAAATCCTAAAGAACATCTTTAACAAAAAATTATGCGGATTAAAAAATCGTGGCATAGTTTTTTCAGTAATTTAGTCAAAAATTGATGAATACTATTATGCAATTTATGAAAAGTAACTATAAAATATTGCTGGCCGTTTTCGCGCTTTCTTTAGCGTTATGGAGTTTTATTCCAAAGAAATTAAACGCCGGCTCAGACCCAGAAAAAGACAAATTATTATTGGAGCTTCTTACGTTTGTCATCGAGCGCGGTCACTATGATCCTGCTAAAATTGACGATAAATTTTCAAAAGGAGTTTACAAAGATTATTTGGAAGCACTTGACCCTTCAAAACGATTTTTTATCCAAGCTGATATTGATGAATTTGCCAAGTTTGAAACGCAAATTGACGATCAGATTTTAAACAGAGATCTTTCGTTTTTTGACCTGACTTACAACCGTTTGGAACAAAGAATTGAAGAAAGTAAAAAATACTACAAGGAAATTCTTGCAAAACCATTTGATTATAAAACAAATGAAGAGCTGAATACGGATTATGAGCACCTTCCTTTTGCAAAAAATTCTGACGAATTGAGACAAAGATGGTTCAAGCAGATCAAACTTTCGACTTTATCGTCATTGACTAACAAACTTGAAATTCAAGAAGGAAAGAAGGTGACCGACACTGACACTGAAGCAGATGCTTTTGGAACTGGCGAATCACCGACAACGCCTGAAATGAAGAAGAAAAAAGAGGAAGAGAAAAAGGCGATTGAGAAAAAACCTTATGACGTTTTAGAAAAAGAAACTAGGGAAAGCCAATTAAAATCGCTTGATGAATATTTTGGATTTATAAAAGATTTAGACAGAGACGACTGGTTTTCAGTTTATATCAATGCTATTGCAACTCGTTTTGATCCGCATACTTCTTATTTTGCGCCAGACGACAAAGAGCGTTTTGACGTAAGCATTTCTGGAAAATTAGAAGGAATTGGAGCGCGTCTGCAAAAGAAAAATGATTTCACAGAAATTACCGAATTAATTTCAGGCGGACCCGCTTGGAAAGGAAAAGAATTAGAATCAGGCGACGTGGTTTTAAAAGTAGCGCAGGGTGCAAAAGAACCAGTTGACGTTGTGGGAATGCGTCTTGACGACGTTGTCAAAAAAATAAAAGGTCCAAAAGGAACCGAAGTTCGATTGACAGTTAAAAAAACTGACGGAACAATCAAGATTATTTCTATCATCAGAGATGAAGTGGAAATTGAAGAAACGTATGCAAAATCAAGCATTGTAGAGAAAAACGGCAAGAAATACGGAATTATCTATCTTCCAAAATTCTATATTGATTTTGAAAACCAGGACAGCCGTGATGCTGCAAAAGATGTGACTTTAGAAATTGACCGCATGAAAAAAGCCGGCGTTGACGGAATCGTGATGGATGTTCGTGATAATGGCGGCGGTTCGTTAAAAACCGTTGTTGATATTGCCGGATTATTCATTGACCAAGGTCCGATTGTTCAAGTAAAATCTGCTGGGAAAAAGAAAGAAGTTTTGTCTGACAAAGATCCAAGAATCCAATGGGACGGCCCTTTAGTCGTGATGGTAAACAGTTTTTCAGCTTCGGCTTCAGAAATTCTAGCTGCAGCAATTCAAGATTACAAAAGAGGCGTAATCATCGGAAGCACACAGACTTATGGAAAAGGAACGGTTCAAAATGTAATTGATTTGAATCAATTTGTAAGAAATAATTCTTTGGGAGATTTGGGCGCTTTAAAAACTACGACTCAAAAATTCTATAGAATCAACGGCGGTTCAACCCAATTAAACGGAGTTTCTAGCGACGTAGCGCTTCCAGACCGTTATGCTTATATCAAAATGGGCGAGCGCGACACTGACAATGCAATGCCTTGGGATAAAATTGACGCTGCCGAATATAAAACTTGGAACAAACAGCAAAATTTCAATGCTGCGATTGAAAACAGCAAAAGAAGAATGGAGCAGAATCCGCAATTTCAGCTTATTGAAGAAAATGCAAAATGGCTGAAAGAAAGACAAGACGAAAATGTTTTCAGCTTGAATATTGATAAATTTAAGCAAGAACAAGAAGCCTTAGAACTGAAAGCTAAAAAATACAAAGCGATTTCTGCGTATAAAAACAACTTGAAATTTACTTCTTTGCCAAACGAAATTGAAGTTGTAAAAAATGACAATCTGCTTAAAGAAAAAAGAGACCGCTGGCACGAAAGCCTTTCAAAAGATATTTATGTGGAAGAAGCCATCAACGTTTTAGATGACTTGCAATCAAAATCAGGAAGCGTAACTTTAAAATCTAAGAAAGAGAAATTAGTAAAATCATAATTATCTGATTTACAAAAACTGAATGAGCAAAACCGCACAATCATTAACAGGAATAGCGCTCCAGAAATTCAAAAAGAATTTCTGGGGCGTTTTCAGTTTTGGGTTCATCGTACTTTTAGTATTGCTTTCGGTTTTTGCATATGTTTTGGCTCCTGATAATTCCCAAAATGCCAATTGGGGCGACTTGACAATCCGCTCAAAAAAACCTGGATTTGAAGTCAAGATGCTTTCCATTCCATTAAAAGAAAAGCCTGCTTCTGGTTTTGGTGATTATTTCTTTGGAAAAGAACAAGATTTTTCAAAAGAGCCGATTTTAAATTACGAATTGAAAAAAGACAAAATCGTCTATACTTTATATAATGACGACCCAAAAGTCTTGATCCAGAAGGAAGCTTTTTTAAAGGATTATCCAGGTTACACAAATACAAAAGATGTCGCTGAAGACTATATAAAAACTCAAAAATTCTATTTGGGAACTGACAAAGCCGGACGCGATTACTTAAGCAGAATGCTTGTCGGCTCCAGAGTTTCTATTTCTATCGGATTTGTTGCGGTGATTATTTCTTTAATCGTAGGGATATTTTTTGGTGCAATCGGCGGTTATTACGGCGGAAAAATTGATGCCTTTGTCATGTGGCTGGTCAATATTATTTGGTCAATCCCAACATTGCTTTTGGTCATTGCCATCACATTAAGTTTAGGAAAAGGTTTCTGGCAGGTTTTCGTGGCAGTCGGCTTGACAATGTGGGTAGAAGTTGCAAGAGTTGTTCGAGGGCAGATAATTTCAGTAAAAGAAATGCAATTTGTGACTGCGGCGAAAGCTTTGGGCTACACCAATTTCAGAATTATTTTGTACCATATCCTACCTAACATTATGGCGCCTGTAATTGTTATCTCTGCTGCTAATTTTGCCTCTGCAATATTAGTTGAAAGCGGCCTGAGTTTTTTAGGTCTTGGCGCACAGCCTCCAGTTCCGAGTTGGGGCGGCATGATTAAAGATTATTACGGCGACATTATTCTTGACAAGCCTTATTTGGCAATGGTTCCCGGACTTGCAATCATGTTTTTAACACTTGCATTTATGATGATGGGAAATGCTCTTCGAGATGCTTTAGATGTAAAAAATTAGACATTTTGGCAAAATTTTGTAGTTAGTAGATTATTAAATAAAATTTGATATATTTACTCACCCAAATTTGCGAAAACTATGTCCCCTATAAAAATTAACCTTTCCCTCAAGGTCAATTATTTCCGTTGCATTTTATTGTTGTCATTTTTATTTTGTTCCACAATTTCCCATGCGCAATGTGCTGGTACTGATGCAGAAATAACTATTTGCGACCTTACCGATCCAGCAAATCAAAACATCAATTTATTCAACTTATTAGGTGGTTCACCTACTCCGGGTGGAAGCTGGATTGACATCCAACAATCGGGCGGACTTGACACTTCAACCGGAATTCTAAATGCTACACAGATAAACGAAAGTGACATTTATGAATTTATCTATGTTGTGAATGATGCCGGATGCGCCATTGACAGAGCTACGGTTACTGTAACAATCGGTGCTTATGCAGGAGTTGGAAACCCAGATGCTTCTGCCTGTTCAGACAATAATGCTGTTAATTTATTTCAATTTTTAGGAAATGATCCAAACCCGCAAATTAATGGAACATGGTCAAGAGGCGGCAGTAATTTAGCCAGTAATTTATTTGATGCTTTTGCGGCTGGTCCGGGAGTTTACACGTTTGTGTACACCGTTGATGCCATCGGAACTTGCCCTCAATCGACAGCAACAGTAATTCTTACAGTTCAAAGATCTCCAGAACCTGGAGCAACAGGAAATCTTGTACTTTGTGAAACTGATGACATGTCAATTTATACCAACGTAAATCTTCTAGACTACATTACCGGCCAAGATCCAGGCGGAAGATGGAGCGAAACAGCCACTTCAGAATTATCTGGTCCTTTTGATACCTTTATCAACGTACAGAATATTTTCAATACCTTGGGTCCCGGCACTTACGGATTTACTTATACCGTGCAACCATCACACCCCATTTGCAGCCGTGAAAGCGCGACTATTTTGATCGTTATTGAAGAGCAACTTGATTTCTCCACTGCTTCGCTGACCGTGGCTTCTGATATTTGCGAGAACCAAATTCCTACTGCTGTCTATACTGCCACGATTAGACAAGGAGTTGAAGCGATTCCGAATGGAAATTATTCGATCGAATATGAAGTTACCGGCGCATTTACTTCTTCTGGTTCGGTTATCGGAAATGCAATTGCTGGAAATATAACCTTTCAAATTCCAAATAGTTCCTTTCCAAATATCGGAACTTATACTGTCAAAGTGATAAATATCCGTGAAACGGTAGGTTTTAACGCATGCGAGCACATCATTGGAAACATAACTGATGTCGTAAATGTATTTCCTTTGCCACGAATTAATGCAGGTGTTTTGACCATAACCAATGCTTGCCAGAGTTCGAGCGTTCCTGTCGAGCTTTCAGGAACAACAAATTTGCCTGACGGAAATTACCAAATTACGTTTAATCTTGCTGGAAGCAACACCACCGGAAGCCAAACGGCAACATTTTCTGTAACTGCAGGCGTTGGAACTTTTTTAATCTTAGGAAATTTGGTTCCAAATGTAGGAAATACGACCATACGAATTATAAGAATCCAAAATTTAGATACTGGCTGTCAAAATGCGGCAACTTTGAGCCAAGTATTTTATGTAAATCCAAAACCTGACACTACAAATGTCACGGTTTCGGTCAATGATTTCTGCCAAAATCAGCCGGCAATTGTAAATCTTTCAGGCTTGGGAGTTTTAACCGGAGCCACAACTACCTATTCTATCGTAGGCGCAAATACAGCAGCAGAAACGATTACCGTTACTGTTACCGGAGGAAATGCAAGCTTTACTATTCCTGCAACTGCCATTCCAAATTCAGGCCCTAATGTTTTGACCATCACAGGAATTGCAAACACCGTGACTTTATGTGGTTCTAACAATTTGACAATTACCGATACTTTCATAATAAACGCGCTTCCTAGTGCGCCTTCTGCAAGCAACCAGACTTTTTGCAGCACAGAAAATGCAACAGTTGCCGACCTTTTACCAAACGGACCTAATTTCAGATGGTATTCTTCTGCAACAAGCAATTCTCCGTTAAACGCAACAACGCCTTTGACGGCTGGAAATTATTGGGTTTCTGAATTGAGCAACAGCAATTGTCCTTCGAGCAGAGCTATGATTTTAGTGATGATCAATCAAATTGCAACGCCGACATTAAATACAGACGGACAGAATTTCTGCGGATTAGACGTTCCTGCGCCGACTTTAGCCGAGCTGTCTGCAAATGTAAATTTCAACGGAAATTTGCTTTGGTTCGACGCAGCAACTGCAGGAAACCAGCTTCCAGACAGCACAATCTTAGTGGACGGATTTACATATTATGGATTTGATTCCAACGCCTCAGGAAGCTGTATTTCAGAAAACGCACTGGTGGTCACGGTTTCACTGACCAATTGTACCGATGAATTAGGACTGATGATTCCTGACGGATTTTCTCCAAATGGCGATGGGACAAACGATACTTTCAAAATTCCAAATATTGAATTTTTATTCCCAAATTTCACGATTGAGATTTTTAATAGATACGGAAACCTAATGTACAAAGGCAACCGAAGCACTCCAAATTGGGACGGAATGAGCAATCAATCCAACGCAAATATCAACGGAATCGCTCCAAACGGCGTCTATTTTTACATCGTAAACTTCAATAAAGACAACAAATCTCCAAAACAAGGAAGACTTTATCTGAACCGATAATTTTGTCTCTGTCAAATCTCTTTCCAAGATGAAAAAAATAGTACTCTTACTCGTTTTCTTAGGGTTTTTAAATACGATTTCCGCACAGCAAGATCCGCAATACACGCATTATATGTATAACATGAGCGTTGTAAATCCGGCTTATGCAACTGCAATGCCAAATGTTCTAAACCTCGGCGGACTTTACAGAAGCCAATGGGTTGGTTCTGTCGGCGGACCAAAAACAATGACTTTTTTCGCCCACAAGCCAGTAAGCAGAAATGTAGAACTTGGCGTATCCTTTATTTCTGACGACATTGGCGACGGCGCTAAAAAAGAAAATAACCTTTTTGCCGACTTCGCTTATGTTTTAGAATTGAACGAAAGACACCGATTGTCTTTAGGTATAAAGGCCGGGGCTTCCATTTTAAATACCAATTTCAATGGATTTCAACTAGAAAGCGGCGACAATTCTACCGACAAAGCTTTCGAAAAAAATATAAACAGCGTTTTCCCAAATGTAGGAGTCGGCGCTTTTTATTTCACTGACAACTATTACTTGGGTCTTTCTGCACCAAACCTCCTTTCATCAAAACACATTGAAGAACGCGACGGAATCAGCAGTCTGGGATCAGAAAACATCCATGTGTTTTTTACCGGAGGCTATGTTTTTGACATCAATGAAAATTTAAAATTCAAGCCTTCCTTTATGGCAAAAGCGGTAAAAGGCGCGCCTGGAGTTTTAGATATTTCTTCAAATTTCTTGATTAACGACCGATTTGAATTGGGCGCTTCTTATCGATTTGGCGACGCCGTCAGCGGTTTGTTCAACATCAAGATCACACCAGAATTGCGTGTTGGCTATTCTTATGATTACACACTTTCTAATTTAGGCGAATTCAATTCCGGCACGCACGAAGTCTTTCTGCTATTTGATCTAGACTTCTTCAAAAAAGGATATGACAAATCACCACGATTCTTCTAAAAATGAAAAACATGAAAAGACTATTACTTTTACTCACGATATTGTTTTCAGTTCAGTTCAGTTTTGGACAAACGCCTGAAGTGAAACTTGCCAATGAATACTTTGCCCGCGCCTTTTACAGCGAGGTAATTCCGATGTATGAAAAGATTGCCCAAAAAGACAACAGCTTAGAAGTCACTAAAAATTTGGCCGATGCTTATTATTATACGAATGACCTTGAAAACGCTGGAAAATGGTACAAAATAATGATCAAGAAAAATCCGAAATATATTACTGACGAGTATTATTTCAGATATATTCATACGTTGAAAGCCGCTGGAAAATATTCAGAAGCCGATTCCTTGGCGAGAAATAGAATTATCGCATCAAAAGGAAGTGTGAAAGTCTTCGACAAGGATGTAAAAACACTAGAAAATATTGCTGGAATCGGAGATCGTTATGAAATCAAAAACCTAGCAATTAATACAAAAAATTCCGACTTCGGAGCTGTAAAATATGGCGACCGATTGGTTTATTCGTCTCCTACGAAAGAAAAAAAAACATACCGCTGGAACAGTGAAAATTATCTTGATTTTTATACGATTCCTGCATTTAATGCCGCTTCTGGAGATACGATTTCTGAAGATTTTTCAAAGTCAATAAACACAAGAATGCACGAATCGAATGCTGTTTTTACTAAAAACGGAAAGACGATGTATTTCACGCGAAACAATCCGAAGAAAGACAACAATATGATTTCGCACCTGCAAATTTACAGAGCAGAATTTAAAAAAGGACAATGGACAGATATTACGCCGTTGCCTTTCAACAGTGTAAATTATTCCACAGAACATCCGGCATTGAGCGTTGATGAAGAACTTCTATATTTTTCTTCGGATATGCCGGGAACTCTGGGTTCTTTTGATATTTGGTCGGTAGAAATCAATGGCGGGAAATTCGGAATTCCAAAGAATTTAGGTCCGGTGATCAATACGATTCACAAAGAGCAATTTCCTTTTATTTCTGACGACGGAAAGCTGTATTTTTCTTCAGATGGCCATCACGGTTTTGGTTCTATGGACGTTTTTGTATCTGAATTGAGCAACAGAAAATTTGAAAAACCTAACAATGTCGGATTCCCGATCAATTCTGGATATGATGATTTTTCTTTCAATATAAATTTTGAGACTAAAGAAGGCTATTTCGCATCCAATCGTCCAGGTGGCAAAGGAAACGACGATATTTATCAATTGACCGAAACAAAACCGCTTGTAATTGAAGACTGCAAGCAGACAATTGAAGGTCTGATTACAGATATTGACACAAAAGCAATTCTTGCAAAAGCAACAGTCCTACTTCAAGACAAAGACAAAAAAGAAATTGAAAAAGTACAAACTGACGCCAAAGGAAAATTTTTATTTACCGTTCCATGCGAGTCTGATTACACGATTATTGCTTCCTATCCAGATTATTTAGACGGAACAAAGACTTTGAAATTATTTAAAGACCGAAACAAAATCAATGACGGTTCTATTGCCTTAAAATCGGTTGCAAATCATGAAAAAGAAACAAATACTGAAGAACAATTAGCTAAAAAACGCGAAGATAAAATTGAAAAAGCCAAAAAGCAGGTTCGGATTGACCAGCTGATGCAAAAAGAAAAAGATGTGGTTCAGGATAATGACAGGCTGATGATCAAAACTGATCCGATTTATTTCGATTACGACCTTTGGTACATCCGTAAGGAATCAAAACCGATCTTGAATCGCGTTATCGAAATCATGAAAAAGTATCCAAAAATGACTGTTGAAATCGGTTCTCACACTGACGTTCGTGCCAGCGATGCTTACAACAATGTGCTTTCAGAAAAAAGAGCCGCTTCCACAAGAAGATATTTCATCAGCAAAGGAATTGAATCAGAACGCGTTACAGCAAAAGGCTATGGAGAAACAAGGCCAATTGTTCGTTGTGTTCCTGAAGATTCTTGTGATGAAGAGCAACACGAATTAAACCGAAGAAGCGAATTCGTAATCCAGAATTTTTAATGAAAAAATAAGTGTTAAAGCGTATCTTTGCCCTCTCATTTAAGAATAAAAACGATGAATAAGCCCATTGCCGGATTCTCAAAATTATCCAAAGAGGAAAAGATACGCTGGATTGCTGAAGAATATTTTTCAAATCAGGAAGAATCGATTGCTGTAATTAAAAATTACTGGAACAGCGATGCGAAACTGCAGCAGTTGCACGATGAATTCATAGAAAATACGATTACCAATTTTTACCTTCCACTTGGCGTTGCGCCGAATTTCTTGATCAACGGAAAATATTACACTATTCCGATGGCCATTGAGGAAAGTTCTGTGGTTGCGGCCGCGGCCAAAGCGGCAAAGTTTTGGTCAGAACGCGGCGGTTTTAAAGCGACCGTTTTGAACACTGAAAAAATCGGGCAGGTTCACTTTATATACAAAGGAAATCCATCCAAATTAGAATCGTTTTTTTCTACAATAAAAGACCGCTTTTTTACAGAAACAGAAAGCATTACGACCAATATGCAGAAGCGTGGCGGCGGTATTTTAGATATACTTTTAAAAGACAAAACAGAACTTCTTCCAAATTATTTCCAACTGCATGCGACTTTCGAAACCAAAGATTCGATGGGAGCAAATTTCATAAATTCTTGCTTGGAGCAATTTGCAAAAACTTTAAAGTCAGAAGCGCAAGCCTACGATTTATTTACGGAGGAAGAAAAAGACATACAAGTCGTGATGAGTATTTTGTCAAATTATGTGACAGATTGCATCGTTCGCGCCGAAGTTTCTTGCCCTGCGGAAGCATTGAACGAAGAAAAAAATACTACTTCACATGATTTTGCAGAGAAATTTGTGAGAGCTGTTCAGATTGCAGAAGTTGAGCCGTATCGAGCTGTCACGCACAACAAGGGAATCATGAATGGAATTGATGCCGTGGTTTTGGCCACCGGAAATGATTTTCGTGCCGTGGAAGCCGCAGTGCATGCTTATGCTTCAAAATCTGGCAACTATTCCAGTCTTTCTCATGCAAAAATTGAGAACGGCATTTTCAGTTTTTGGCTAGAAATTCCTTTGGCTTTGGGAACTGTCGGCGGATTGACAACTTTGCATCCGTTGGTAAAAGTGGCTTTGGAAATGCTTGAAAAACCTTCGGCAAAAGAATTGATGCAGATTGTTGCAGTCGCAGGATTGGCACAAAATTTCGCTGCCTTGAGATCGCTGACAACAACTGGAATCCAAGACGGACATATGAAAATGCACTTGGGAAATATCATCAACCAGTTTGAAGCTTCAGACGAAGAACGCCAATTAGTTCAGGATCATTTCAGAAACAATTCGGTTTCGCATGCTGCGGTTGCCAATTACATTGAAAACTTGAGAAAATAAGATTCAATGAAGAAGACCTTTTACAGCAACGGAAAATTACTCATAACCGGAGAATATGCCGTTCTTGACGGCGCAATAGCATTTTCGCTTCCGACAAAATTTGGCCAAAATCTTGTTGTGGAAACGACCAATACTGGATTTTTAAAGTGGAAAAGTTATGATTCCAATGATGAAATTTGGCTAGAGGAAAAAATCAGCTTCGAAGAAATTTTGAGCAATAGCAAAACCGGCGAAAGCAAGAAAGATACTTTGATTTCCATCTTGTATTGTGCACACCGCATGAATTCAGAAATTTTGCAAGACTCAAAAGGTTTTGCAATCGAAACGAAGCTAACTTTCCCTAGAAATTGGGGACTTGGCTCCTCTTCTACTTTAATTAACAATATCGCGCAGTGGTTCGAAATTGACGCTTTTGAGCTACTTGAAAAGAGTTTTGGAGGCAGTGGTTATGATATTGCAAATGCTCAAAATACAACCGCTATTTTATACACAATCGGCAATGGAAAACGCATTGTAAAACCGTTTATTTTTCAACCAGAATTTTCAAAAAATATCCATTTTATTTACTTAAATGAAAAGCAAAGCAGCAGGAATGCAATTGCTTCTTATAAAAAAAAGAAAAAAACCATCGCACAGGTTGTAAAACAGATTGACCAGATTACCAGAGAAGCGATTGCATGCGAAAATTGGAGTCAATTTGCACAGCTTATGGCACAGCATGAATTAATCTTAAGCACGGTCTTAGAAACGATTCCTGTGCAAGAGAAATTATTTTCAGATTTTGACGGCGTTGTGAAAAGTCTTGGTGCTTGGGGTGGCGATTTTGTAATGGCTATTTGTAATGAAAATCCGAATGAGTATTTTAAGGCAAAAGGTTTTGAAACCATACTTTCATACGAAGAAATGATTTTACAATAGCAATCTATTTTTCACAAAGCAGCTAAAACTTCTATAAAATAAAAAATCCCGTTCGATTACCGAACGGGATTTTTTTATGTATCAATTCAGATATTAGAATCCGAAGTCAAGTCTGTTATCTTCAATGTCTGCTTTCTCTTTTAATGCTGGAATAATTCTTCCAACAGCAGAAGCATTTTGACCTTTAACTCTTGAAGTGTAAGTTTGGTAATCTTTAATCGCTGGCGCTTTTGCTACCGATTTAGTTTTGATTCTGTAAACACCACCGTTTCCTTCAATAACGTCTGTCACTTTGTTTGCTGGAGTACCTAGAGCTACACCAACAATTTTAGGCTCATAACCGAAACCTGCCAAGTTTGGCGCTTGCAAAGTCAAGTCTGTAGCAGTTGCAACAGCAACTTTAGCTGCTTTAGCCGCTTCTTCTAGAGTTGCACCTTTTAAGATAGCTTTGATTTTTTCAGTCTTTTTCTCTTTTTTCAAGATTGGTTCTACCATTGGTCTTGCTGTAGCGATAGGCTGCAAACCTTCCTTGTTGATTTTTTTCATTTTAACGATCAAGTTTCCGTTTGGAACATTGAATCTTTTCACGTCACCTTCAGATGTCTTTTTGTCAAAAGCCCATCTTACAACAGTTCTTTGATTTTGGAACATTCCGAAGTTTTCGTCTAAAGCTTTTACGTTAGCAGATGGCTGCACTGTCAAGCCCATCGCTTTTGCAACAGTATTGAAATCTTTTGAAGAAGCATCCATTTCAAATTTAGTTGCTTTTGTAAAGATGTCATTGCTTGTAGTTTCAGAAGGCTCAATTCTTTGCGCAACAGTTGCCAAACGAACGGCATCTTGCTTGTCAGTAACTTTGATAATGTGGAAACCAAATTCAGTTTCAACAATTCCTAAACTTCCGATTGGTTTGCTGAATACGAAGTTATCAAAAGGCTTCACCATTTGTCCAGGCGTGATCCCGTCATATTCTCCTCTGTTTTGAACAGAACCAGAATCATCAGAATTTCCAGGAACCAAAGCTTCAAAAGCTGCAGGATTTGCTTGAATTTGAGCTAACAAATCGTTTGCTTTTGCTTGCGCTTCTTCTTTAGTTCTTGTAACTGCAGGATTTGGAGTTTTGCTTCCTTTGTATGCAATCAAGATATGGCTTGCTTTTGCACTAGCTCCTGCTCTTTTTCCAAGAGATTTGCTGATTGCATAATATCCATTTAAAATGTATGGTCCAAAAACCTCACCAGTTGGCAAGTTGTATAATTGTTCTGCGAATTGTGCAGGCAAATTTTTCTTTGTAATGTAAGTAGAATCGTATTTGATATCTGATTTTGCATCAACGAATTCTTGATTTTTTGTAGTGCTTCTCAAAGAATCAACTAAAACAGAAATATTCTTTTTAACTTCCTCTTCATCATTTGCAGAAGGCTTGTCTTCGATAACCACGAATTCCAACTCACGTGTTTCGTCAGCCTTGAATTTCTTTTCATTTTTTCTCATGTAAGCCACAATCTCGTCATCAGAAACTGGAACTTCGCTGTCTTTTACATTTGAAAAAGGATAAGCAACATAGTCAAAAGTAACTTTGTCATTCTCTGCTTCATATTGAAATTTACCTTCAAGGTCAGTAGTAAAAAGACCACCTTTAACCATTGAATTGTAAATCATAAACTTTGCGTTAAGCTCAGCTTGTCTTTCTCTTTCTACTAAATTAGCAGATAATTCAGGACTTGACTGAAAAAATTCTTTGAATTTTTGAACGTCAAACTGGCCTGCAGCATTTTGAAATTGAGGATTTTGACCAATATCTTGGCTTTGCTTGATAACTTCTAAGATGTGGCTTTCACCAACTCTGATTCCAAGTTTTTCAAATTGCTCTGAAAGCAAAGCAATTGAAACTTCTTGATTCCAAACTTGATTTACAGCTTGCGTTGAAGTCATTCCCTGACCTCCTTTTTCAGCAGCATCTACTTTTGCTCTGAAATCTTCAAAAGAAATATCTTCGCCGTTGATGCTTCCAACATATTTTGAAGTCTGCTTGAAACCGCCGCTATTGATTAAATCTCCTACAACAAATGCTAATAAGCAAAAACCAATAACAAATATAAGAAGTAATGATCGTTGTCTAATTTTTGATAAAACTGCCATTTTTTAGTGTTCATTTTAAAATTCAGAGGGCGAAAATACAATTATCTATTTAATAATAAAAGCGGTAAACTTATATTTTCTGATAAAGATGAAGTTTTTTTTCAATATCGTACAGAAGTCAGCAATATCGAACCGCTTCGAAAACAGATTTGAAAAAAATTTTAGAAGAAATAGACGGTTATTTGTCTCGTTTTTGCTGATCTGCCATTTTTTTTGCAAATCTTCTACGGAAGAAAAACATAAAAAGCGCAATTGCAGCAAAGAAAAAACTGATCCAAGGCGATCTTTCGTTTGAATTTAGATTCATAAATCCGTCTGCGGCAAAAAGAATTGCTGCGACCAGATAGAAATATTGGATGTATTTTAAGTAAGTCATTTTATTTATTTTAAAAATCTTTTGTCTGGCCTTCGCCAAAGAAAGCCTGACCGCTGATATCTTTAAAGTCGCGGCTGGCGTCAAAACCTTTGGTATAAAAAATATTCCCCGGACCTAAAGTCAGCTTGCATTTTTTCTCCGTAAAAAACCACTCGCGCTTTTGGTCATAATACAATTGCGTTGTTTCCAGAAGCTTTCCGTCATTGGAAGTGATTTTCACATTGCCCTGAAGATCAATAATATTCGTTCCTTTGTAAGTAATGGCATAATCTGAAGAAATGTAGCTTTCTTTTTGCTGTGCGTCATAAAGCGTCACGTCAACGCCTTTCGGAAATTCTGTATAAGGAAAAGAGGCATTGCCAAAATCAAGCATTTTTGAGGCAATCAAAATTGCTTTCACACGTCCAGAATCAGTATATTTTAAGTTTACAGTATCTGCTTCGCCCATTGGAGCAAAGTTGGAAACATTGATTTTCTGGACGTCTTTAAAATTGCTTTCGCAAGAAAAAAGCATCGCCATTGCAGCAACAGCCAGCAAATTAAGTATTATTTTTTTTGAGAAAAGCATATTATAATTTTGGAATACTCACCGTTTCGCCAATCCAGCAGTCGTAAGAAATCTGCTCTCCTGCTTTTCTTTTTGCTTGAGAAACTTCGGCTTTTGAAGGCGCTTTTTTTGCAAAGTCCGAAGCAGCTTGATCCGCAGATTTTTTTAATGCCGGTTCCACAATTCCTGCTTGTTTTGCAGTATTTGCTGCCAGCCAATAAATCGCCTTTTTTTCAAAATTATCTTTGCCACAATCATTCGAACTTGACGCATAAAGCTGCGCTAAAAAGATATATGATTTACCCGAAGAAGGCTTTGCTTCCAAAGCTTTTTTCACAAATTCCTTTGCCATTGGCTTATTTCTATTGCCATACGCAGAAGCGATCAGATAAAACAAATCTGCTTTTTTTGAAGCATCTTTTTGCAAAGCTGCGGACTGCGTGAAATATTCGATAGTTTTTTCTTGGTCTCTGTTTTGTCTTGCAATCATCGCAAGATTATAAGCAGATTTTGCCGTCGGACTCACTTGGTTCCACTTTTCTGAAATTTTTACATACAAATCAGTCTTGCAATTTCTAGCATTCAGCCTTTCAGAAGCTCTCTCCAACCAAAGTCCGTTTTCAGCGTTTTTATCAAATGCTTTTTGGTAAAAAGCAGTTAGCGTTTCACAGTTGGTGATTTTATCGACATTTCCGTTCAAATTTCTAATCACCAATCCCAAATCTCTAAGATTCGTTTGAGCTGTTTTCAATTCATTAGCTTCTGTTGCAGTCAGCTTTTCGGTCTGTGATTTTTGCGTAAAATTCTCAATCGTCATTTCGTGTTTTTTAGACACAGCCTGCGCTCTTTCAAACACATTGTCTAACTTTTCTAAAACTTGGTCGATTGATAATTTTTTTTCAGGAGAATTGTATTCTGCGATAATTAAATCGGCATAAACATTCAAGACATTCGCATCTATGAAAGAAGCGTTGTCAATTTTAAAAGCCTGATCTAAAAAAGAATAAATCTCTTTTGAACTGCTTTGTTTGTTTTCATAAAGCAAAATTGCTTTGCTGACTATGTTTCCGTTTTTGTTATTCGGGAACACTTTATCATGATCGTCATAAATAGAAACCAGCTTTTGGATCATCTGATTTTTTTCATCAGAAGCACTCGCCTCTTCCACTTTTTGCGCCAGAATTTTTTCTGTCACTATAAAAATAGTTTCATCAGAAGTACCGCAAGTTTTTCTCAAATCTAGCCAAGATGTATAAATTTCATTGAAATCTGCCTCTTTGGCAAGTTCTTGAAAAGTTACAAATTTTGCCTTGCACGGTGCTTCTTGGGCAGAAATAATCGCGCCATTTAAAAGCAAAGCCAATACAAAAATAGCAGATTTGATATTTATTTTGATTTTAGTCATATTTTCTTTTTACAAACCATTTGTCATTCAATGAAAGACTTAAGAATATGTTTGCATAATTTTCTTTTACTAAATTCGCTTCTGTTGTACCTCTTCTTCCATACTCGAAGCCAACATTTACGTTAGAAAAAGCGCCTCCGACAGGCAAACCTAATCCTAAGCTAAATCCATAATCTTTAATTGGCACATCTGAAATTATCAGTCCTGTGTTTTCATATTTTAGTCCAGCCCTGTAAGTAATTCTTCTCCAATAATCTGAAAATGAATTGTATTCAGGAATAAAATAACCTCCTAAAGTAAATTTCTTCGCGTCTTCAAAGCTCACATTTGTGATATCATTGTAACGATTTCCAAACTTGCTGCTTTCTTGCAATGTCACTTCAGCACCGATTAGCCAGTTTCTTTTTTTACCAAATCCAGCTCCAACTGAAAACTTGCTTGGCATTTTTATTTCTGTATCCGCTACCGTTAAATCCCTAGATTCTACAACAGTTTCAGCACCGCCAAAATCTAAAACCGTAGCCAATTGTCTTGTATTATCAGATTTCAATGTACTTTCTGGCGTATATGTCGCACTTGCAAAAAAGTCATATTTCTTGATTTTTGTAGCAAATGTCACACCTGTATTCACGTTAAAACCGCTCAAGTCAGACGTATTCAATTCTCTTGTACTATACTGAATATTTTGCGACCAGATATTTTTTGTTTCTACATTTCCAAAATTATAGCTCGCGTCAATTCCAATGCTGAATTTAGACGTAATTTGGTAACCTGCACCAAGAAAAACCTTGTTCAAACCGCCCTCTCCAGAATAAGAATGATAAGGATTTGCAGTTGTATTATCCCCAGAACGTACTTTATATCCAACAGAAGAATAGGGAATCAGACCAAAACCTACGCCTAATTTTCCAGCCGGAAAAGCTACTGCAAGATAATCCAGCGTCGTTCTCTGCCCTTGGTCTTTTGCAGAATTTGTCTTAAAATTAGTCACATTAAAACTTCCTCCAGCAGAAAAAGTCGTAAGCTTCAAGGCTGAATATCCAGCCGGATTTTGAAGATTGATATGAATACTATCTGGAATTATAGACAAGCCTCCCATTGATCTTGTATCTGCTGTTCCTTTAAATCTTACATCGCCAATTCCGTAATAAGAATATGGAGAAGCGGTTCCTTCTTGTTGTGCGGCTGCCGCCAATGAGAAAAGCAAACCAAAGCTTACTATAATTTTTTTAATCATTTTTGATTTTGTATTGAAATAAATGGTTCAAGCTTTCCAATAGGAAATTTGAATTGGCAAATATGGTATTTTTTAATCGTTTAGCCAAAAATTCTGTGTCGCCGCCCGTTAAAATTATTGTAAATTTCGTATATTCCTCTTTATATTGATTAATGAAGCCGTCAATTTCATGAATCATTCCGTTTACAACGCCAGAATGAATGGATTGCTGCGTGGAATTTCCAATAAAATGATCAGGATTTTCTAAAGTCAATAACGGAAGCTTTGCCGTAAAATTATGAAGCGCTTCATAACGAAGCCGAAATCCCGGCGAAATCGCACCTCCAAGATAATTGTCATCTGCGCCGATAAAGTCATAAGTAATGCAAGTGCCGGCGTCAATCACAAGACGATTCTGTTTAGGAAACTGCAAAACGGCCCCCGAAGCCAAAACCATGCGGTCAATGCCTAAAGTTTTTGGCGTAGCATAATTATTTTCAAACGGAAAACGGTCTTCGTTTGAAATAAAATGAATTTTTAGGCTTTCGCCAAAGTTCAGAAAGTCACTTTTTGACAGATTTCCAACCGAAGCAACTGCCAAATCCTGCACCTTTGGAAAATTTTTTAAAATATTTTCAATTTTTTTTTCGAGCTCATTTTTTGAAAAAACAAAACTTTCAATCAAGTTATCCTTCTCAAAAACAGCACCTTTAATTCTTGTATTTCCAACATCGATTGCTAAAAGCATGTTTAATTATTTGATTTCACAAAGGTACGAATTGATTTTTTTAAAAAAATGTTTTGGATAACTCAAAAAACGTTCTATATTTGCACCCGCAATCAGCAAGTAGTTTTACTCAAAATTGTAACGGTACCTTAGCTCAGATGGTAGAGCAATGGACTGAAAATCCATGTGTCCCTGGTTCGATCCCTGGAGGTACCACAAAACCCGAATAGAAATATTCGGGTTTTTTGTTTTTAACTAAATAGATCGCATAGTCGAAAATCCTGAAATACTAAAAGATATTCTTTCTAAAAACAAATAAATCCATGTGTCCCTGGTCTTCCGAAGCCTCGGAACTGGAGGTACCACAAAACCCAAATAGTCCCGACGCTTCGGGATTCGGGTTTTTTGTTACTTTCCGCAAGCGTTTCAACACTCTGACAAATCATAATTTTCTTATAATAAACTACTCCTAATACAAAGTCCTCGATTTTTATAATTAAATTTAGTAGTAAATCTCAAAATTAAAAAGAATGGCTTGGTGGAAAAAAATACTGATCGGAATTGTGAGCCTCCTTGCTTTGGTTGTCATTGCAAACGTTGGACTGAATTATTGGATCAAGAAAAAGCTTCCGGCGATTGTCAATGAAAACAACGATTCACCTTACCAAATCACTTACAAAACGCTCAATGTCGCGCTTCTCGATGGAAATGCGATCATCCAAGATATTAATTTGGTTCCGAAATCTTCACTTAAAAAAAAGGATGTCAAAGCCGGAATTTACGCCAAAATAAAAACCATAGAAATTGAAGGAATCAGCGCCTGGTCGATTTTGTTTAGCAAAAGAATCAAAGCACAAAGAATCACGATTTCAAAACCAGAAATCATTCTTTTTAAAGACAATGACAAGGCTTTGAACAATCCAAAAAGTATTCGGGATAAGGTCGTTGCGCCTTTTAAAAATACCATTTCTGTTTCTGATATTTACCTGAATAATGCGAGTCTCGAAATTATTTCTACCGTAAACAACAAAGCTTCGTTATTGGTTCATAATCTTTCGATGGAACTGGATGATTTGGTTTTGGATGACAGTACTTTGGAAGAAAAAATCCCGTTCAGCTATAAAGATTTCAAGCTGAATTGCGACAGCATCTATTTCCGCTCTGATGAATTTTATCACATTACAGCAAAGAAAATCCAGACGAATAAAAGCGATTTGAAGATTGCCGATTTTAATATGATTCCGGAATACAACCGTCCTGAATTTGTGCGAAGAGTTCCGAAGGAAAAAGATATTTTCACTTTGAACGTGACAGAAATTTCGATTAATAATATGGATTGGGGGTTTAAAAACGACAAGTTTTATTTCAATTCTACCAATGTTTTTTTGGACAAAGTTTTTGCAAATATTTACCGTTCAAAAATTCCTGCGGATGATCTTTCGAAGAAACCGCTTTACAATAAATTACTTCGTGAAATCAAGTTTCCGCTTCACGTCGATACTTTGGCGGTGCGTGAATCTACGCTGGAATATGAAGAAGAAAAGACTTTTGAAAAAGGCGCCGGACTGCTTTCTTTCAATAAATTCAACATGTTTGCGACCGATATCAACAGCGGTTTTGGACAGAAAAAACTTCCAGATGTGAAGATAACGATTAACTGCAGATTTATGAATGTTTCGCCGATGAAAGTCAATTGGCGTTTCAATGTTTTAGACAAAAGCGACGGTTTCAACATCAAAGGAAGCATTCTTCAGTTTCCTGCAAAAAAATTGAAACCATTTACAAAGCCTTACATGAACGTGGATGTTGACGGTACTTTGAACGAAGTGTATTTCAATTTTACCGGAAATGACTTGCGTTCAAAAGGTGATTTCGCAATAAAATATGACGACATAAAAGTCACGATTTATCAAAAAAACAACCGCAAGAAGAAAAATAAATTTCTTTCTGCGGTTGGGAATTTATTTGTGAGAAACGATTCAAAAGAAAAAATCAGGGAAGCCGAAGTGGAAGTCGAACGAATTCCTGAGAAATCTTTCTATAATTTCTTCTGGAGAAACATTGGCGAAGGCCTGAAAAAAACCCTTCTTTAATTACTTTTTGTATTTCGTTTCTTCGATATCTTGTCCGGTTTTACTGAACACTTTTATCTTTGGATCGTCTGAAGTTCCGGTTACGACAACCGGTATTCCGATTAATCCGACGGGTGGCAAGCCGACTCTGATCTTGAGATTTAACTGACCGTCAAAACTGGTTTCGCCTTTGATTCGCAACCTGAAAAGCGCGATTCTCATTTTCGTTTCTTCGACTGTGATGATATTGTCTTTGATTGAAGATCTAATATCGACCTTGCTCAGATCAGGATTATTGATGCTTTCAAAGTCAGTTTTGTCACTCAACTGCCCAAAAAGTTTCAGTCCGCTGATTTTTACTTTGCTGATGGAAACAACGCCTTTTCCTTCTAATGAAGTGTAAACGGGTTGCATTTCTTGGTTCAAAATACCTTTTACGGTATAATCCAGCGAAATAATTCCTTCGGCTTTTTCTGCGGCTGAAGCCAATTCTCTGAACATTTTTATTTCTTTGTAGGCTCTCTTTACGTTGAAATTCTTAGCCACAAAATGAATATCAAAAGCAGCCTTCTTCGGATTCAGATCGTCATAAAAACCATTTATTCCTACGTTGCAGTCGATAATGTCAAAACCGATTTTTTCAAAAAGCAATTTTCCATTTCTGACAGCGACATTTCCTAAAACATTGTTCAAGACCAAACCATCATATTCCACTTTTTTGGCATTTGTCAAGAGCGAAATATTGAAGTTTTCTGGCAATAAAATTACGCCAGAATCTGTTTTCGCTTCTTTGGCAACTTCAGACTTGTCGTTTGTTTTTCCTGTTGCCTGTGAAGTTTCAGCCATAAATTCATCGGCTAAAATCGAATTTGAATTGATGTTAAAACTTCCTTTTAAGGTTGCTTTTTTTTCAAGGATAAAGTTGATTACGTTTTGCAGACGGCCTTTCAAGGCAAAATCTGACTTCCCATAATTTGCCGAAAACTTGTCGAAATTCATCTTGTCTTGATTGAAAGAAAACACGCCTTCCTTGATAAAAAATGGTTTTGGAAATAATTCAGAAGTTGTTTTTATATCCCTTAAAATCAAGCTTCCTTTATTTTGCAATTTGCTGATTTGCCCAGTCGTGGCATAGCTTTGCTTACCTTTAAAAGACAAATCAGCTTTGGCATAACCGGTTACATCCAAACCTTTTTGCTTGAAAACCTTGTAAATTCTGGCAATATCCAATTCGCCTTTTGCCCTGATATCATAATTTACATCTTCAAAATCAGACAGCAACGCCTTGACATAAACTGGTTTTCCTTCAAAAACAAACGAAGCCGGCGTCAGCTGAATGTCAACGTCTTTAAAATTTCCGGTTTCATTTTTAACCGAAGCCAAGAATTTTATATCTGTAATCGGGTTTGGATAATATTCTGTTTTTACTTCGCCATTCTGAAGATTCACAACTCCGGCGGTGACCGGAAAAAGTTTCTTTTCGGC
>Ga0247817_10000093_pt1 | contig 78303 bp, 78 predicted proteins | sample UWRJL212509R1_FD_178010 | JGI IMG/M metagenome (GOLD analysis project Ga0247817, IMG submission 178010) | Plant litter microbial communities from Arlington Agricultural Research Station in Wisconsin, United States - UWRJ-L212-509R-1 | ecosystem: Environmental > Terrestrial > Plant litter >... | reverse complement strand
GCGTCGTTGAACGGGTTGATGAATTCCATCATGTTCAAGCCCCATTGACCGAGTGTTGAACCAACAGGAGGACCTGCAGTCGCACGACCAGCTGGGATACGTAGTTTTAAATTACCAATAATTTTCTTAGCCATAAATCTCTTTCTTGTATCAAATGATACGGTTGCTTACCCTTTACAGGTTCGCATTGTACTAAATATTGTTGAAGCTATATTTAGTGCGTAACTAAGCTATTATAACAGATTACGGCCTATACATGCAAGCAAGCGGTAATGAAGCTTTTACTTTTTGTCGTTGCCCTCTGGGTTGAGGCCTTCGATAAGATGCTTCAGTACCTGCTCGGCTTTAGGATGTGCGCCATCAAATATTGATTTTGTCATTCTTTGGTCTTCAGCGTAAAAACGAAAACGTTTTTCAAGTTTAGCGACGTCATCTTTTTCGGTGAGGCGTTCACGTATTTTAATGACAACTGCATCAATTAGTTTGTCGTTCTCTCTGGCTTGTTCACCTTTAAAAGTATTGTCTCTCTCAGCAGCAATACTGGCGATTTCATCAAGGGCTTCAGTCGGAATGAAGCGGTTTAAAACATGCCTAAGTAATTCAGTCGAAGATTGATTTCGAAGGTCGGAGTCATTACGCTCGGGCTGTTTTGAGAATTCGCTTTCCATAATACCCATAATATACCCTGTTACTGGACTACTCGCAAACAAATAAGAGCCTGCCAAGCGACAGACTCTTATATAAAGCTTCGTTAAAAACTAAACTTTTGTAACTTGTAGCGCGTCAAGCTCTACTGAAGTATCACGGCCGAACATGCTGACCATAACTTTAACTTTACCCTTTTGGTTGTCAATTTCAGAAATAGAACCGTCGAAGCCCTTGAATGGACCATCGGTAATGCTGACAACTTCGCCTTCTTGGAAGTCGATGAAGTGCTTTGGTTCTTCAACACCCATTCGCTTCTTGATTTTACGAATTTCATCGTCGTATACAGGGGTTGGTTGTGTGCTGGTTCCTACGAAGCCAGTAACGCCAGGAGTATTACGTACAATGTACCAAGTTTCGTCAGTTAGTTTCATTTCAACAAGGGCATAGCCTTGGAAAATCTTCTTTTCAACAACTTTGCGTTTGCCGTTTTTAATTTCAATTTGCTTTTCCTTCGGCACCATTACGTCGAAGATTTTGTCAGCCATATCGACAGCGTTAATACGTTGACGGATGCTATCAGCTACTTTTTCTTCGTAGCCACTGTATGTGTGAATGGCGTACCATTGGCGGGTTGAGTCATATCGGTTAGTTGAAGACATATAATTCCTTTATTATTTAATCATTAGTTCAAAGATATATTTGAAGAAGGCATCGAGGAGCAGAATAAGCACTACGAAGAATACGCTAAACAGAATAACTGCTACTGTAAGACCCCAAGTTGCTTTTCGGGTTGGCCAACGAACTTGTTTCAGTTCAATCCATGCACCCTTAAAATAACGACCAATTCCAAAAAGGGCTTTTGTGAACCAGTTTGATGGTTCTGTAGGCTCTCTATAGGTTTTTGGTGTTTTAATGGTTTTTGTGCGTAATTTTGTTGCTTTCTCAGCTTTAGCAACAGGCTTTTTCTTTGTCGTAGACTCTGTCGCTTTAATGCGGGTGACGTTTTTTGGCTCTGCCACTTTTTTCTCCCAAAATAAATAGTCTGCTTCTGCAGACTGTCAAGTAAACTATACACCATCACTAGGGTACCGTCAATATAGTGTATTATAAAGATAATGTTTGAAGGCATACTATATATCTCTTACGGAGTACTTATAATTGTGGCTATTCTGATGGTTCGTCAGCTAGCGTACGCAATGAAGCACTTCACCCCTCCTACCTACAATTCAAAGTTAGGCAAAGAAGCCGATATGCCGAGTGTTACCGTCTGTATTCCCGCTCGAAATGAAATGCACGCACTGACGGAATGCTTAGAACGAGTGATTGCTTCTGACTACGAAAAGCTCGAAATTATTGTGTTAGATGACGCCTCGGCCGACAATACGTCATCGCTTATTAAGTCATTTGCTAAGGATGGTGTGCGCTTTGTTGAGGGTAAGGCACTTCCTGTTGGCTGGCTTGGCCGAAACCATGCCCTCCAAGGCCTTTTACGTGAGGCTAGCGGCTCTTACATTCTGTTTATGGATGTTGACACTCGGATTGCACCAAGCGCCGTCAGCAACATCGTACGCTATGCACTTTCGCAGCGAGCCGGTATGGTTTCAGTACTACCGCGCCGGGAAGATAGTTTACGGGCCAGCGTTTTGTTTTCACCGCTGCGTTTTTTCTGGGAAGTTATTTTTCATAGCAAAATATCACCCGCAACGGTTGGTAATGCTTGGCTGGTTAACCGCGACCTACTATTAAATCGTTTTAACGGTTTTGAAGCCTTGAAAGCAACCGTTCAACCCGAGTCGCAGCTATCGGCTAGTTTTGCATCAACGAATGAGTATAGGTTTCTTATGGGTACTTCAGCCTTTGGCGTGGCCTATGAAAAGAAATGGCGATCGCAATTAGTTACTAGTACTCGTCTACTGTTTCCTCTCCTTGAAAAGAAACTACTAATGGCAATGGTTGCCTTGCTTGATTTATGTATTCTGTTCATTCCTACTGTGGTTGTTGTCAGCCTGTTGTTTACTGATTTCACCACAGTCCATGCAGTTGGCCTGGCTATTGCAGCTACCTACGCTTTGATATACGGCTGGTACCTACACCGGGTTTGGAACATGGGGAGTATTCTTGGTGCCTTATTATGGCCAGTGCTTGTGCTACAAGAAATTATCTTAGTTATCGCTAGTGTCTATCAGTACAAACGCCGTACCATTCGCTGGAAGGGCCGCAACGTTCTAAGCGGTCGGTAATTCGAAGCTAAAGGCTGAACCGTGGTTAAGACGGCTCTTAAGCTCTACAGTCGTATGAAGTTTATGAGCAAGTTTAGTAGATACATACAAGCCAAGGCCGGTACCGTTAGTCTCGCGAATACGATAATCTTCGCTACGGTAGAATTTACTAAATACTTTCGCTTGGTCGCCGCGGCTAATACCAATACCGGTATCTTGAATAGTAAAGCGAACAGTGTCTTTCGTGCGTTTCGCTTGTAACGTAACGCTACCTTCTTTGGTATATTTCAGGGCATTAGTAATTAAGTTTTGCAAAAGCTCCTCAAGATATAAACGACTGACGTTAACGGTACCAAGTTTTGTGCCTAAGTCGATATCAAGGTGAAGCTTACGTGTTTCAGCTTCTTTTTGGTAGCGGTGGTGCAGGCTGTGCATGAGTTCGGTAACATTAATTTCTTCTGTGCCATCAGCCACGCCGCGCTCAGCCCGTGATAGCGTACTTAAATCGTTGACCATCTTCGCGAGGTATAACACTTGGTCATGGGCAGTATCAACAGTCTTGGCGAGTGCTTTAGGGTCGGGTGTTTGCGAACGGTCAATAAGTACACCTAAGTTTGAAAGCGTCCCTTCGACAATAGTAATTGGTGTTCGTAACTCGTGGCTAACCACACCAATAAATTCATCACGCTCTTCTTCAAGGCTTTTTTGCTTAGTAACGTCACGCAGGATGATAATGTAACCACCGTGTTCTTCAGCTTTTTTAAAGGGGCTGTATGAACTACGAATTGGGGCAAAGGTAATTTCGAGTCGGATTGATTCGCCATCAACGTATGTGTGGTTAAGGTCATCTCGACGTGTAGCTTTTTTAGTCTGTTTTAATATATCAACCAAGTTTGTCGGGTTATTGTCAGTGTTGGTTAGGTTAAGCAATTGGCCGATGTTCTTACCTTTAATACTGTCATTAGTATCAAGCAAATCAAGCGAAGCGGCGTTATACATTAACACAGTGCCCTTTTCGTCAGTACTGAAGGTTGCATCTGTTAAGTTGTTGATTATTGTGAGGATACGGTCATATTGCAAACGTTCGCGGGCTCGGCTGTGTAGTAGTGATTGGCGGCGTGTTTCTTGAACAGTAATGAGTGTAACGGTGGTAATACCAAGGAATACAATGCCGGCGATGCTCAGGAATACCTCGAGCTGTACTGCTGGGTATGATGAAAAGCGAATTAATGCATCAATAGTTCCGATAATAATCAGTGAGGAAATACTAATTGCTAAGGCAATTTTGCCAAAGTATAAATTTGTGGCAATGAATAGTAATACGAACAGGTTAGCAAATGGTTGGGCAAAGCCAGTCACCAGCACTAGTGTGGTAAGGGCGACAACGTGATATACAACTAAACGACATGCCCGGTCGAATCGGGATTTGGTTGGTACGAAGAAGTAATAGACACTGACGATAATCCAAGTGAGGGCGACGGCAATAGCAATTTCCGGCCCACCATAGTAAATATCTTGAATATAATTAAATACTACTAAGTAGCTGTAGAACGCGAGAACTAACGAAGAAAGGAGGCCGACGTAGCGCATAGCTCTGTCGGAGGCTTTACTGTATCGCGGGTGAGCCTCATCCATAATTGCTTATGATTATAACCCCTCGATGTGTATTTGTATATCACACTTTATATTGTTGGTGCTTCAGCCTTTAAAAGCTTACGGTGTAGGCTGTATTTTGGGTCACCCTGCCCTACTAGTTTCCAGAAATCTTGGCTATGGTTCATCTGAACGGTGTGTGATAATTCATGCACTAATACATAATCAATAAGTTCAAACGGTAATTTCATTAGGGCGATATTCAGGCTGATCGTTCCATTACTACTGCAACTCCCCCAGCGACCACTGGCATGTGAGAAACGAACCTTCTCGTATGAAAACCCGAGTTGGGTTGCTAAGTACGCTAGACGTTTTGGTAGGTAGCTTTTAGCTTCAACCCTTAAGGCGGCAATGATACTATCTCTTACGGCCCGGTTTACTTGCGGGTCGTTTAATGTCTGCCCCGCGGGCAAGTCGACAAGAATATGTTGGCCTTTTACTTTTGTCGAGAACTTAGCCGCTTGGCGAACAATAATAGTATGGCTCTTACCTATTTGCTGACCATCTTTGAATTCACCCTTCGGTTGGGATTGCTGTAAAAGTTCATGGAGTTCTTCTCTGGAATTTTTTAGAAGGCGTTTGAGTAAAAAAATAGGTGCATACATCGGCATTGAAGCCCGAAGGGTGCCATCAGGCGCCACGCGTAACCGCACTTGCGTGGCTTTCGCGCTTCGACGTACTGTGATTTTTCCAAACTCAGCATCTTCGATGATAGGCATAGACTACCTAACTACTATGTTGCCCGGTTGGCGAGGGCTCGGTGGAGTAAGTGGTTCGTCGGGGCGACTACCGGCGATTTGTTTTAACACTGCTTTTAACTGCGTTGCATAGGTGTGCTTGCCGCTAAGAACGGTAGCTTTTTCTTGCTCAGATGGAGCGTGGAATGTCCGGAAGGCTTTATCGAATTCATCTTCACTTAACCCAGAACCGGTTGGTTGAGGTCGCATAGCGCGGCGCTTGGCTTCAGCTGGCTCGGTTTGTACCCAGACAGTCAATGGCCGGTAACCGGCTTTCGTAAAGGTTGCCATAAGTTGTGCCCGCTTAGCTTTTGTAAGGTTGGCCGCTTCAATAATGAATGTTCGGTTAGCTTTTAGTACTTCATTCAGCATCACAGCTACAACGGCTTCGGTTTGAGCGGTATTTAAACCGGCTTCGAATGCAATTCGAGATTCATTAATAATCGGCGCCTTGAAGGTGTCAGCAAAGTGTTCAGCAAACGTACTCTTTCCAGAACCAGGGATGCCAACCATTATAATGGCGTGCGGACTCGCAGGGGTAATCGGCTTCATATATGACAGTATAGCAAATAAAGGGTGTGGTTGTCAGGCTAAAAGTTAATTTCCGTACAGGGTTGCATCAGAGAGCGAATTATCGTCATAAACAGTATCATCAGTACTATTTATATCGTTCTCAATAGCTGCTGCGCTGGCGTTTACTCTCGCCTCGGTATCAGTAGGTGTTTCGACAGGGCCACTTGGGAGGTTGCCAGAATCAATTTGGGGTGCAACGGTTGATGTATTTTGAGTAGACTGCCATACAAAGTAGCCAGCAACTGCTCCGCCTATTAATACAATCGCCGCAATAAGAATAATAACCATTTTCTTGAGTGACTTCTTTTGCTTTTGGGATGCGAACGGATTGGTATTGGTAAGTACCGGCGCTTCGTTTAAAGCGGCGGTTATGCCAGCTGTAGTATCTTCTGAAGGAAAAGCTTTAAATGGAGTATCGCTACTGGAAAGCTGTTCTTCCTGGATAACTTCTTTTGGCATTTCAACTTCAATTGGTGCGAGTGGAGGTGTTGGTGCAGCAACGTGAACGGGTGTTGGTTCAGGTACCTCAGACAAAGTTGGGACGGCGTGCGCTTCTTCTAAAATTCTAGAGGTACTTTCTTCGGCTTCAAGCACTCCAATAGCTTCTAGGGCTGCTAAATCAGCCTCAGGCGATGAATCTTCAGGCACGAAGGTTGCTGGGTCAACTTTTGGTGACGGCTTGTTATTTGGTTCGTCTGAAAGTGGGTTCATTATTGCTTCTCCTGTGTCGTGTCGGCACTAGCTTTGAGCCAACTGGCATAATCACGTAAAGCTGGTACAACCGATTTTGTTACAGCTGACTTGACGGCTAAGCTACCAGTGCGCGTAAGGGCAAGTTCAGTCCGGGCTGTTGCAAGGGTTTGAGTAAATTGCCCCGCTTCTTCACCACAAGCTGCATTTTGGACTTTTTCAAGCGTGGTTGCATATTTTTTTGCTTGGGAAGTATAGGTGTTCATTGCAATAGCAGCGTTGTCGCGAGCGGCGGTAAGCGTTTCGACATCAGGGTATTTAGCGGCGGTAGCTGAAGAAACGAGCGTATCGATATCACTTTTTAAACGAGTATACTTAGCGGTGTGGTCGGTTTGGGCAGCCGCGGCGGCTGTAGCGTGAGTGGCAACTTTTGCTTTTGCCATAGTACAACCCTCTTCGCTGACAGGTTCTTCTGTAGGGGTTTGAGCATATGAAGACACTGGAAGGAGTGCGACAACAAGAGCCAGACTAAGTATAAATAGGCTGGTTTTTTTTATTTTCATCACAAACAGAACTCCTTAGTGCTTACGTTTTAATTAGTATAGCACTGGTAGGTTTTGTTTGGCAAAAGCTAGTTGTTTTTAGCTTTTTTCTCGAGGATCTTGTCGTGCATTGCTTTAAATTGCGCTTGCATAACGTCGAGTTCAGTATCGGTTAGGTCTTCAATATCAACAAATTCTGTGCGTGCCCCACTGCTGCCTTTAATAAGCTCATTGAGCTTTAGTTGCATGGCACGGGCATCACGGTTTTGGGTGTTTTGAATGGCGAATACCATAAGGAACGTCACGATGGTTGTAGTAGTGTTAATGACCAATTGCCAAGTGTCTGAAAAGCTAAAGAATGGGCCAGAACAAATCCAAACGACGATAAGAAGGATTGCTAACAAGAAGGCCACGGGTGAACCGAGCTTAGATGAAACAACCATAGAAACCCGGTGAAAAGAATCTTTCGATGGTTTTGTAGTCGGCTCAGAAATTTCAGGAATAATATGACGGACAATTTTTACATGTGGGTGGCGCGGTGATAATCTTTCAGTTTCTATATTCATGGCAGTAGTATACCATTTATGCTATTTTGCGTGAAATTTAATAAAGCACCCATTGCTGGGTGCTTTTATTGCCCGTGTCGGCGGATCAACTCAATTTACAAGAGGATCCGCCAACACTGCGGCGTATGAAAGGCGGTTCATGACCGTTGCGAAGAGGCAGCTTCGCACTGTTTTTTGTCACGGCGTTATGTCAACGCCGAAATGCTGCATGACAGCAACGGGATCAAGGTAGGTCGAACCGAACTTTTGTGCGGTAGGTACTTCATTAATCCAAGCAGACTTACTTGTTCCAGGTAACACCTCTATGTGGAGGTGCGCACCGGTTGAGTGTCCACAATTGCCAATTGCACCTATTTGGTCACCAGCATTGACTTTATCTCCAACCCGAACGGTCACATTATTACCATTCATGTGCATGTAGGTGACTTTAAAGCCCTCATCATGCACGATGGTCAGCGAGTTATCGCCGTTACAGCCACGACCGATTGGGGACACGACAACCGTGCCAGGCAGGGCGGCGTAGACTGGCTTACCCAGAGATCCGCCCGGATAGTTCGACAGGTCAATGCCTTTATGGGGCTTTACTGCTGGGTAGTTCGGATCGTTGAATCCACCACCAAAACTGACACTATAGCCTGGGTCCAGCGGAAGATGACCTCCGCCAGCTTCTGCACAAGTCTCAGACTCAGCACCAGAAATGAGCTCTTCGCCGATTTCATCCCATTTCCATGTAGACCGATACGCCTGTAGGTTGGGAATCTGTACTGCAATAGCTGCATCTATATGGGGAAGAGTGTCTTTGTTAGGCACCTTGTCGAGTGCGTCGAAGAACGACGTCGTAGAATCCGTGACGTTCATTATCTGTGCTGCTGTTCCCCATCCCTGACTTGGTCTCTGTTGAAAAAGACCGAGACTATCTCTATCACCTTTCGGTAGGTTGAGAAGCCCTGATTCCTGCATTGCCGTTTCAAGGGCTGTTTGGATGGAGTAAGCAGATTCGTTTCTTCTGTTGCCGACCTCTATGATGAGTTGGGCGTTTTTCTTTCGCTCTTCGAGTAGCCCCTTTCCAAACCATGGCTTGTTGAAATACTCATCGAATTTCGGACTGTCTCGAAGGGCAACTCTCCCGGTAAGATCATCGGGAGATGCGCAGGTGTTAGTTCGAGTGGTTGCAGCAGTAAAAATCAGCGGCAAAGACACGACACACAACGCTATCACGAAAATCACAGCCATGAATACTGCTACAAACTTCCTCAATTTTTCACCTCACTTCCGAAGCTACTTTCCAGCCGTCGAGTGTGTTAACCCAAACGGTTGTATGTTGGATAGGATACGACAGTACGAGCTCACCATTCCTGAACGAATTCAGGTTAAGATTACTCGTAATGAAGCAATGGGTGTTATCCGGATCCTTTTGAACCGAAAAACTACTGGTTAGGCGATCTACTTCCACTACCAGTTTGTCGACGTCTATCGATACTGCTGAGTATTCATCACTGATGTACTGAGGCGTAGCCACTTTTTCAAGCAGCGGCAACTGTTCAGCCGGATCAGCGGTCACGTATGCGGTTTCAAATGCCCACACTTCTTCATCTGTCGGCTGATTGGCCGGAGATATATCCTCGTAAACGGGAGGTGTGTCGTCTTCGCCTATGACAGCGGGTGTTGAGCTGGCGGTCGGTGACGAATCTGCATCCGTTGATAGTGTCGGTTTTTGTACCGTCACCCAAATGCAGGCTGCCACCAGACCGCCAATTCCAACTACCGCTAAAAAAGTTTTGAAAAGGAGGCCGCCATTAAAGCTTCTTCCTTCTCCACTACTGCTCATTACTCACCTCCAATATATGCGACTCCGTTGTTCTGGGCGTAACGACGAAGGTCGTCAGCGCTCATTACGTCGGGTCGGTCAAGGATGACATCAGTTGCCGAGTCCGTCTGAATCATTGCTAACTCATTCGGTGTCACGAAAACACGAATCTTGCGCGGCAGCTCCGTAGGGCCGAACGATGCAATAAACGTATAACGCGGCAGCCACGGCAGGTCCCGCTGGAAGTCTCCTAGATGATACCTGTCGCCAAGCTCATTCAGGATTTCCGGAAGGTTTTGCTGATGCCCCAGGAATGCAAATCCCTGGTTGTTGATGATGGTCTGTCCGAGGTTCCAGAGGTCGCTTTGATAGCCACCTTTCCGGATGCTTGACGGGCGATGTGACGCCGACATGCTTACCATGTGCGTACCACGAGCAATTTCTGTCGTGAATGCATTGATTCGGGCGTAACCGATGTCATCCATCGACTTGTGCTTCTCGTCGTCCAGTTCGAAATGCGGCAACAGGTCAGCCCTGTTACCTTCGATCATAGAGATTCTGAAGTTGTTGTCGATGATGCGAGCGAACTTCTGAACTTGCGGAAGCAGTCCTCGCCAGTCCTTCGTAGTTGCTCGTTGGGTGTAAAGGTCGTACAGCGAGTTCTCGCGGCCGATCATTGTTCCCACCGGGCCCTTGAGAAGGTCATAGCCCATTCGCTGAACCTCTGTTCCGGCTCTTTGAATGTCGCGTGCGTAGAAGTTGTCTTTAGCAGTTGCGAGGTTTATCACCTCTTGCGCACTGAGAGACATCGAACCGGTGTCTCTCAGGTCTTCGGCAATGCTTAGCTCGGCGGTGGTTCGCCGCCAAGATTCTTGCTCCTTTGCTTCTAAGTTGTCATTGTTCGTCTCGATAAGGTTCTTGAGACGGTTCTCCATCTGCTGCTTGAGCTTCTGGTCGAGGTTGCGATGGTAGAAAGCAATCTGATCTTCGGTAAGACTACCGACAATCTTGAAAAGCAACGGTGCGTCCCACTGGTACTCCGGGGCCTGTAGCATTACTGCCAAGGCAATACGAAGCGCCGTGAACTGATATCCTTGAAGAGAATCAATATTTGAGAATTCGGCAATGACTCGCGCCATGTCCAGAACGCCCAACTCGTAGGTTGCACTGTCTTTTGTGTTGAATAGCCGAGGTTCAAACGGATTGAACTTCATCTCAGCCATTTTGAAGATCTTGCTTTTCACAACGGCGCTAAATGCACCATATTCGCTTTCGTTAGCCTCAGGCTTGTAGTCGTTGATAGACACACGCATTTGGCTAAATCCAGCGGACATGATCATAGAGCGGATAGCGAGGACCTTAAGCAGGGTTGACTTACCAAACCCTACGTCACCAAAGCAGATGCCAAACTTCGTGTTAATGATGCCCATTTTCTTGAGCATCCAGAAGTCGACAAAAACAACTTCTCTGGTGTTTACGTCGATACCAATCGGAATTCCATTTGACTCAGCAAAAGCTGGGCCGCCAAAAGGATGACCGAGTGCCATAACATTTGTCGGGCCTGAAAAAACAGACGACTTTATAGACATACTCTCCTCCTTACGGAAGGTCTGTGTATCTCGCGATTTGCGAAATATCTAATTTTTAAGGTTCAGGATGTGTATGACACCCCTGTTCTGCTGCCAATAGTTTGGCAAAAAAACATGAATGTTATGGAATTTGCTTCCGGTCTTCACACTAGGTGCGAAGACCGGAAGCGTTACCTCCTAAATTCTATAACGATACTCAGAATCGATTAACACCGTACATCCCACTAATGGATGCGTCGACAAGGAGCGCAGGTTGACTAACAACCTTTGCATCAAAGCCAGCACTTCGCAGTAGGCCGATGACCTCTCTTTGAGCAATCTCAGTGTTCTCCAGGCTCGGGCAGACAACTGTCCAGAGGTAATTAAACAACTGGGCAATGCTTTGAGCGGAGATGACATTTGTCTGTTCTTGCTTTTTCTGCCGACGCCTCAAAAGTCGAGGGTCTTTGACGATTTTCTTGCTATTCATCGCATCTTCAAGGCTGAGGAGGGCGGACTGGCCGATAAGCTGCTGCTTCGTTTCCTTGTCGCTTGAAACGGATTCTGCAACCATTGCACGGCGAATCCAGCCAAATTTCGAAAGTTTGTATTGCAAAACTCGAAACTCGTCTGCACGAATTGACTCTGGAAAACGCGTGATTCGAATGACCGAGATGAAACTTTGGTCAAACTGCACACACTTCTTCTTTCGATGAATTCGGACGATCTTCGTAGGGAACGCCTGAAGGAAGCCGTCGAGCAGTTTGGGCAGGTTCGGGTCGTTTTTGTTCGCTTCCATAAACCTGTCGATGTCATCATCGGTCGTAGGAACAAGTCCTTTCGACTTGGCTTCGAAATATTCTCCGATGCCATATGGGTCCCATCCGGCTCGATTGATCTCAGCCAGTTCGGCAAGACCAACGGCGTGGATGTCTGTAAGCCCAAGCGACTCTGCGTTTTTCAAGCCTTCGACGATTGTTCTCGCCAGCTCGATAATAGGCAGATTGACGACTTGCCGGTTCGTGATATTGGCTTTCGACTTTAGTCGTGTTGACCACGACCGCTTAATCGTTACCGCAATCAGTTGCCAGGACTGCTTGGCTCCTATGGCTGAAATAGCCGGTTGCCACTGATCCATGTTTTCACGTTGCCATTGCACATACTCCTTGTCGTCTTCCGAAAGTTGAAACTTTTCCGGAAATTGGATGATAGGATCGATCTTGCCCCTTAGGTTTATAGCCATCTGATAGGGGTTTGATGCGGTGGTGATCTGAACGTAGGATGAACCCACCTTCATATTTGTGTGTCGCAAAATCGAGGAATTCATCACCGAAGTGAGAAGGTTTACACCTCGGCTTTCTTCTGCGTTTGGCATGTTCGCGAAGTTACCTCCACGAGCCTTCAAGAACAGGATGTCGTATGGACGGTCAAGCTGCCGAAGCATGCCAAACCGCTCTAGCTTCCCGTCAATCACGGCTTTTACTTGCGCAAACTCATAAGGAATTGCATTTCTACGGCCTCTGAGATATTTTGCGAATCGCTTTTCACGACCGCTCTCATCAGCTTGCCAAAGGACTCCTCCAAGGATTCCTTCGATGTACATTCCTTTCAGCTCCAGCCACACCTCACGGTACATCCTTCCGACACCTTTAGGGGGACGGAAAAACAGGATGATCATGAGGATAAGCAAGAAGACGACCAGTAGCGGAAATGTTACTGCCGCTATGTAAATCCAGGCTGCAAAGACAAGCGCGAAAACGCCGTCTGCCTTAGAGAAGTTTGTAAAAATTCTCCCCTGCAACTTGTTGTCTGGAATTTGTTGGGAGTACACAATCGATGAATCACTCATTCAGCTCACTCCTCTCGGGTGGCGGTGCGAAGCGGTTCTGGTCTTGACTCACCGGCTCTTTCGATTCGGCGATGCTTGTTTTCACCGAGCTATATGCTCCCTCGATGACGACACCGGCCATTGGTCCCAGTTGTGTTGAAGCAGCAACTGCTCCAGCGTGAACCAGGGTGTCCGGTATCGAGTTGATGAGACTTTTCATCCCACCTTCCTCAAACATTGAACCAATTGCGCTACCAGCATAGCCACTAATGGCGTCTTTCACTGGTGCGATTCGCTTGTCTTGGATATCGCGAAGGGCTTCGTCGTAGCTCAGAGGAGGTAGCGATGTAATTGCTACGTTCCCCTGGACATCGATGCGCCCGAAAACCTGACTTGATAGTCTGAAAAAGAGTACCAGCAGGAGGACAGGTGCAAACAACGCACCTCCACTACAGACTACTGTAATGATCGCGGTAAGGCCGATAGCATCCGCTCCTGGAATAGTATTGCGTGCCACCAATGGAAGGGCTATCGCCCACACCATCAAAATCGGTGACAGGATCGCAACCAGTAAATAGCTGTTCGCCGCGTTAAACGCAACGATGGCCAGATTTCCCAAAGGACGCAGGACGATGAGCAACGGATAAATAATCAAGACGACAAGTACTATCATCTTGATCCCGAAGGCCACTGCCACTGCAAACCAGCAGAAAATCACTGAAAAAATTCCAAGAACTACCACACTGCCGACACCACCCGGTGAACTCATCGACAGCAAGCCGTTAATCTCATCTACCGTCCCCGTCTTTGAGTTAGTGATGAAGTTCAGAGTGAACTGCATCACGCCCTTAGTGAGATCGTCGACGTAAATGTATACGCGGAAAAAAAGAACCGCGTACACGATCAGACCGAAGGCTGAACTGATGAACCTCGAAACTGTCATACTATGATCACGCCTTGGTGTCAGTAAAAACACCAGTAGCACAAACACGGCAATCGCAGATACGAGGTAAAGCGCGAGTGAGACCGTACCTCCAAAGTTGATCTTGAAAAAGTCACTTTGGACGTCTTCGTTGCTTGGGAGCGCAGAAGACATAAGGAATACTATCATTCCCTTTACGGCCTCGGTGTACCAACTGTTGAACGTGCTGGCGATGTTAACAAAAAACTGAGTTAACGTGCCAAGTGGATCAAACATTGATGCTCCTTCCATGGGCGGGGATTTCTCCCCGCCCATAGTTTGGTCGAGCTACGAAATTACAAAGTGGCGCACAGGCCGTTCAGCGCGTTTACCACCGTTGTAATGAGCACGATCAGCAGGATCGCCGAGATGAAAGCAACGGCGACGAATGCCATCGAGCTGATGTCTTCGTTTGCTCGACGAGACCTGACGATGTTCACCAGGGCTCGAATGAGCAAGAAGAGCAGAACTCCGGTGATGATGAACTTCACCAGCACGCTACCAACGCCACCGACCAAAAGGTCGAAGACGGGGGTGAGCGCATCGGTGAAGATGTCGTTCGTGGGGATGCAGTCGCCTACAGCCATCGGAAACGTTTGCACCACAGCGGATGCGAGTTGGTTAAGCATTTGGTGTCCTTTGTTCAGTACGGTATGCGAGGACAAGCTTTTCGATAGCCAGTTCCGCGCTCGGAGTGTGTTCAGGTGCACTTGCTGCAAGCACTTCCACGACTCGTTTTGCAAATCGTGAAACCATCAGCGTCGATCGAAGTGACAACGCCGGAATGTGAACTCGTTTGAGATTAAACCTCTTTTGGTCATCGAGGTACCGATCATACGGCAACAGGATGACGTTATTGGGGTCGACATTGCATTCCTTCGCAATCTCAAACTGTGTTCTCGTGTTTAGCGCGCGTCGCAAAACGCCACTAATCACGACGAGTGGCTGGACTTTCTTTTCAGCAATGCCATAGTTCGGCAAAGCGAGTGTTGCGTTGATGTCGTTAAGCGCTTCTTTCGAAATGCCTTTATTACACGCCAACACCAGGTCTGCCGATTGGGCAGCCCCGTCACTTGCCTTCATATTCAAACCGGGGCCCGTGTCGCCGAAGAGAAGAGGATAAATCTTGTGCATCTCCCTAATCATGGCGATCGTTTCACCGGTCTGAAAATCACGAATCCCACTTGACATTGGCTTGGCTTTATACAGAACAACCCCGGATTCCTCATCAGTCTCCGTTTGTGTCTGAAGCCATTCCGCTGAAAACGGAATCTTCATTTTTACCAGTTCAAGTAGGTATGTCACATTGAACAACTTGCTGTCGTCGGCATCGAACCTTGAAACGGTCTTATCCGCCCCTACGTCCATGCCGAGCAGTGCGGGTGTGTTCTTGACGTAGTAGCCGATGAACGCGGCAAGCCACTGAATGATTGTGGACTTTGCAGACCCACCCTTGGCAGCCAACACGACGATAATCGCGTTGAGATACTTCCGGTTAGCTTTCAGGTACTTAACGTTCTGGCGGATTTCAGTCAAAGCACCAACAGTCTTACTCGGTACCGGAACCCACCTGAACCTTCGAAGTCGTAGCCGTGTGTACAGCCACCAGTAGACGAAGGCGAGGTTGAATTTGGCACCAGGTTTGGCCGCCAACTCCCAGTCTTCAAGTGTTGACTCGAATGGGGGCTTTGGCGGTTTTTGCACCTTTGACGGCTTGACAACCATGCTTCTACCCTTCTGAATGCGATCTTGTTTCTTCGCCGAAATCTCTTCGGCGGATTCAACAAGCTTGACGGTAGATGACTCTTCGTCGAGGTCTGAGGGATGGATGAAACGTACGCCTCCTGCAGGCCCGGGCCTATTGCTTGGCATCACTCTCTCCTATCATATGAATGGAACGTGAATCATGAATTGTAAACTGTGTATCGTTATTGAATTTTTAAGGTTATGCATTACTCAAGCACTTAACATGCGAGTACTCTTTGCCGGATTTGCTGTCCGGTTACAAAGCTAAGGTCAGTGACGTCAAATCTGTAATCGAACAGTAAATAAATACCGTCTTTTGAGCAGTTGAATTTAATTAAAAGTATACTCTTTTTTATATATATTACAATCTTTTTGTTAGAATGCATACAATTGTTATATAATAAGTTTTTTTAAAATGAAAAACGCCCGTTATCTAGCTATAAACTAGATAACGGGCGTGTCTCTTATCCCCTTCTTTGAAGACTGCCTTGACGAATTGCCTTGCGAAGTTGTGGGCCATCGACGATGTATTTCAGATTCGTCCAGAACATTGCGTTCTTGTATGACTCTTTATCTTCTTTGGACTGGCGTGGATCGGGCATGTCGGCGTCGAGCCGAATGAGAATCCGATACATACCCAGCTTCTCTTCAAGCCACGATTGTGCGTAGTTGCAGTCGTTTACGTTGTTCAGAAGGAGCTCTCGATTAAGCTCAGGCAGAAAGAATATATCCTTTCCTGGCCGCTGTGCACGGAGCACGCCGCCATCCCGTACTATGTGCAGTCGAGACCACATGTAGTAAAAACGCAAACTGACATACAACAATGCGATACCCACCAATAGGTAAGCTACAGACCAATATGAACTGATGCCGACGAGCTCTTCAACAACTATGAACACAAGGCCGAGTCCGAGGCTTAAAGCCACGAGTGCTACACGACTCCATCGTTTGAACTTGATGCGTTTGATTTCATCTTCAATGATTGCCTGGCGACTATTTATGAAGCGGGCGCCAAATGTAACAGCACCCGATATCAACACTACACCGACAATTGCCGCACCAAAATTGCCTGTGAATAATGCGTAGGCAATAGTAAGCAACACGAATGTTACTACGAATCCACTGGCTTGGGCAATAAACTTGAACACATGGAACCGTCGGTCGTACTCAACATCAGGCTCCCTTTCGCTTTCATGTTGCATGTCCATGGTTTGCTGGACTTCGATCATCAGCTCTTTTAGGAAGGGTCGGAGTTCCTTGAGAGCCAACTTGATGCCGTCAGCAATTTGTCTTGTCATCGGATCTTGGACGTCCAATGGGATTGTGGGCGGATTAACTTCAGGCTCGACTGGCGCTGACGACTCATCGATAGAACTGATGACATCGGTAGGCGTTTTGTCATTGAGGTTTGTTAAGAACGGAAATACACTCGAAGAAGTGTCATCGGTTAGATCATCTCCAGCCGATACTCCATCGTACTTTTCGGTCATTTTGTCACCTTCTTGTTTCGGAGAGGTTAAGAGTGCAATCAAGGCATAAAGCCAAAATCTTTATATATTTATACATATTTTTGATTAATATGCAACTTGTGTGGAAATAAAATAACACCCATTTGGGTGTGTTTTGTTCCCCCAGATATGCTCCGGACCGTCATCGCAAAGCGAGAGATCCGGAACATATCCAAGAGAGTTAGAACGCGTTCGAAAACGCGGTGATGACTGCCGTACCGGCGTCCTTGAGGGCTACAACAACCCCTGCGATACGCGTTCCCGGAGGAGCAGTTGTCGACAGGCTGAACAGAACGGTGATGCTGGCAAGAAATAGCACAACCGTAATGACCTTCTTCAGGACACCGGTTGTGACTGCAAAAAGCCAGACCAGTCCAACTGCAAGCACGATGAATGCCAGCAGTAGCGCGTCAGTGTCCGAGCCTCTGATGAGCTTGATGAACAAGAATGCGCCGATTGTCCCAGCGATGAGCGAGACGAGCAGCGATGACCACCCAGTTGGGCCTTTCGGGTTGGCGACTGCTGCAACGATGATTACGAGCAGGGCCGGCCAAAAGAACGCTGTATCGAGAAATCCGCCCAGGAAATCCATGAAACCGCCTACGATTCCGCCGATCATAGCGAGAAAATCCATAATTCACCACCTTTTCAAATTCAAAGAGCGCCGAAAATCTTCCGGTAAGTATATTTAATCAATAAAATACAAATCTTGCAAGTATCATGTTTAAAGCGCTATACTAACACTAGTGAAACACGTTAAACGCAGCCCTGCCTTCCCCCTTCTTCCTAACCCAGCTCAATATTGTTTAGTTGGTGATAAGAAGAAGCGTAAATACCCTACTCAGCTTGAAGCAGAGCTTTCTTCGCCTGCTAAAGAATTAGATCAGTATGTCTGTGAGTTTTGTGGCTTTTGGCATAACGGCAAAAGTAGCCGCAAACAAGTTTAGGTGTTCTTTTGGGCGCGAATGGCTCGTTTGAATTTCTTTTCAGCCATCGGGTCAGCGTAGCGAGCAATCGGTTCGTATACAAATACGCGGTTCATCTTGTTTCGTACGGTTGAATCGATTTCTTTAATAGCATTAACGAAGAAGTTTTCAATTAACCATTCGCGGCCTGGTGCAGTTTCGCCGGTGATGGTAATACGGTAAAGTGAATTACCCCATTCTTCTGGTTTGCCAATCTTAAGTGGAGTCGCGAGCATCATTGCCCCAATTGGCACGGCTTTGGCGAGTTCTTTTAGTACTTCTAGTCCGCGGTCTTTATCTCGAACGAATACATCTACGGCTATAGTGCGCAAACCGCGTGGTGTTACGTGTGCCGCTTGAATTTGTTGGTTATGGATCCATACAATCTCGCCGCTTAGACTACGTAAACGAGTTGAACGCAGTGTTAAGCGCTCAACAACCCCTGAAACATTAATAAAAGGTTCAATTTTTACAAAATCACCCACGTTGAACCATTGTTCGATAATCATAATTGAACCAGCGGTAATGTCACGCAAGATAGTTCCGAGGGTCTGGCCGGCAAACACAATAAAGAAGGCGCTGGCACCAATTGCAGCTGCGCCACTATCGGCGAATGGGCTTATCATGCTCCATACCAAATAAGCAACGACAGCAACCACGGCACCACGAATAACTGCAACCGCGACACTTAAATAGGTTTCAATTTGGCGTAGGCGAATAAAGCGTTCTTCGTTCGATTCTTTATCGGAATACACCGACACCATTTGAGCAATTTTAATAATACCGTCAGCTAAGAACTTGCTGAGGATATATGACACAATAATTGAGGCCACCAAAATAAGGACCGAACGATAGGCGTTCGGTTCTGAGAAAAATTGTGCTATTTCTTTCATGATTGAATCTATATTCATAACTTCCTATTCAATGATAACAAAATTATCGATCATCTGCTTAAGGGTTTCAGCATTTACGTGCGCGCCAAATACCGCTCCACCTGGCTGAAGCTTGCGACCGGCTGCCAAGTTGCCAATAATGAGCGGGTCAAAACCAAAGCTATTTACCACTTCGGCAACTGTATTTACGTCTTGTGGGTCGTCCCCAGCTATGGCTATACCTTTACGGTCAGGTGCTCCAAGTGGCCGTGTTTCATTATCTAAGTCATGGTAACCAATATGGTTAAAGGCTTTAACGACGCGCGCTCCGGAAAGGAACTTTTGCACGGCTTCACTCGAAGATGTATCGGCACTTGTCAGGTCTGGGCGGTCACCGTCAATTTCCCACCAATAATTCATTGCATCGATGACCAACTTGCCATTAAGTTCTTCGCGTGGAAGTTCTTGGTACCGCCCTAAAGGAATGGCTAAAATAATTAAATCAGCTTGCTCGGCTAATTCCTTACTGGTTAAGGCTTCGGCACCGGGTACTAATACCGAAACGGTCAAAGCTATTTTTGACGGGTCGCCGGAGCCAGCGATTAATACTTGATAGCCCGCTTTTATCGCTAGCTGAGCTAAAACAATACTGACCTTCCCAGCACCAATTATCCCAATTGTTCTAATAGGGTCATTCATATTATTTCTCTGCTAAGATTTCGCGGACGCGTGGGATTACTTTTTCACCGTATAGTTGAATGTGTTTCAAGCGGGCGCTGGCTGCCATTGGGCCACCACCGTATACCAAATCGAAACGTTCAACTTGCAATGTCTTAATGGCTTTAGCAATTTTTTGCGCAACCGTTTCAACCGAGCCAATATACAATGAACCATGCTCAACTTCATCAATAAAGTGGTCACGTTTCATGGGTGTCCAACCACGGGTTTTACCAATACGGTCGAAGTTAGCCTTGTGTGCTGGCCAAGCAATATCACGAGCTTCCTTGTCGGTATCAGCGATAAAGCCTGGTGAATGCATACCAACCGGGTGGGCTTCGGTACCAAATTCTTTGGCAGCGCGCTTATATAGGTCAATGTAAGGAACGAAGCGGTCAGGTGAACCACCAATGATAGCTAACATTAAAGGAAATCCGTAATGTGCGGCGCGTACAACCGATTGTGGTGAACCACCGACGCCAACCATGGTTTGCAAGTGGCCTGATTCAGTTTTAGGGTATACATCGGCGTTATCAAGTGAGGCGCGCAAGGTACCTTCCCAAGTTACTGGCTCTTCTTTAAGAAGCTTTGAAAACAATTCAATTTTCTCTTCGAAGAGTGTTTCGTAGTCGGTAAGTTCATAACCAAACAAAGGGAATGATTCAGTAAATGAACCACGGCCAAGAATAACTTGCGCACGGCCGTTTGACAGCGCGTCTAAGGTAGCGAAACGCTCAAACACGCGTACTGGGTCATCCGAGCTTAAAACAGTTACACCGGAAGCTAATTTAATGTTTTTTGTTACTGTTGCAATACCTGCCAATACGGTTTCAGGGCTAGAGATTGAAAAGTCAGGTCGGTGGTGTTCACCAAGGGCAATTACATCAATACCGAGTTTATCGGCAAGCACGGCTTCTTTGACGACTTGTCGAATCGCCTCAGCGTGAGTAAATAATTTTCCATCTTCATCAACTGGAATATCGCCAAATGAATCAAGGCCAAATTGAATTTTTGCTATTTCTTTATCAGTCATATGTACTTCTTTACTTTAAGAATTGTTAATTACTATATTAAGTATAGCAAACTTTGTGTTAAAAATGAAGGGGTTCAACCGGTAAACCATTTATAAACTCTTTCATGCGCATTTTTAAGCGTTCAACCCGCTGCTCAATTGATAGGTTTTCGCGTAGTTGCGCGCGTGAGGTGTGTGACTCGAGCGTTTTAGTGCGCACATGCATGCTACATTTCAGATCTTCGCAACATAAATAGCTGACGCTTGAAGTTCTGTCTTTTGCAAAGCTAATACTGCCCGATTTATTGCCATACTGCCACGTCTGACAAAAGTCACAAATGATCGATTGAGAACGGCCAGTCGACGAACTGGTGATACCTGATTTAAGTTCATACGGTAAGACGTACACATCTTCATCAAGAACAACGAGCAGCACGCCTTTATTGCCATTACGGTCAGAGATATGTAGCAATTCCCTATCAGCCCATTCTTCGTCGGATAGTTTTTCGGTACTCTGAATAAACCGTAATTCGCTTTTGAGGCGAGGTTTGATGCCGGCAGTATCAATGAGTTGGTTAAAAGTGTCGAGGGTAAGTTTTTTCATAAGTTATTGTTTCGTAAAGATAGCACGGTTGTTGAAGTAGTGAAAGAAACGTTCGATTGGTTCTATGTGCAGTGTCGAACCTGGAATGTGTTCAGGATCCATTATAACAAAAGCCTCACCTTCTTCGTTTTGCTCCTTGCCGACAATTACTACTTGGTGATCCCCGCTATTACCACCAAAGCCTGCTTTCATACTGGCAATAATGGGATTCTCGTTCGCCAAGGCTTCATTTATCGATACAAGCTGGCGCTCACGAATGCTATCAAAGGTTTGTTCGTGTAGTTGTTGAGTATCAACCGCTTCTACTTGCTGATTAGAATAATGTTCATTCTGTACCAGCCAGCTACTGTCGCTGCTAGGGGCTTCCCAATTCCGACGCCAGGCGGTAAGGCCGTGAGCTTTAAAAATAGCAACTTCAACTGCATGGCTAATGCCGTTTTGTTTAATATCATGAGCGGCATCAACCATAGCCAGTAGCGTACTAATATATGGAGTTTCAAAGCCAGATTTATGACTGTAATAATCTAGAATTGATTTAACGCATACCAAACCGCACATTGACCGTTCGGTGCCAATTGCAAAACCCCATTGTGGGTCGAGCTGTGAATAATGAGAAAAATTTTCAATCGTTTTTGTTGATAATACTGTCATGGATGTTTTAATTATACCAATATTTCTTATGGTTGGTGTATTGTAAGAATATGAATAAAAAACTCTTCAAGACGATACGAAAAAACAAAGAATTTGTAAACGAATTACGCCGGGCTCACTTTATGATTGCCCTATTAGCAATTGGTATCGCACTACTAGTGTCGATTAACTCAATGGCCTTCTTTGGCGTTGGCGCATTCTTAACAGTTAGCCTTATTGTTTTATCTATAGTCATAGCCCTTACTTCACTCGCTGTAGTAATTGGCTTGTCGACAAAACGAAAATAGTCTAGTTCTTCTCGCGCAGTGATTTTCGGTAGAGCTTAATGAACCGTTGTGAACCTTTAGCGTAGAGAGACGGTGAGAAACGGTATAGTGCCCAGCCAAGCCGGGTGCTTACGGCCGTGTGAATGATGGCTTTATTCTGAGCTGTCGCTTTAATAATACGGCTAGCGGCAATTTCTGGCGTTTGAATTTTACTGTCTTTAAATAGTTTCAAAGCTTTTTCTTTTTGGACTTTATTGTAGATGGCCGTGTCGTACAACGGAGTATTCACAACGGTTGGGCAAGCGACGCTAACTTTAATTTTTAAAGTTTTAGCTTCAATACGCATTCCTAGTGATAAACCGACAATGGCGAATTTCGTTGAGCCATAGATACTCATAATTGGCACTGGGAATAACCCAGCTGCCGATGCGAAGTTGATAATGTGGCCATGGCCATTTTGTTGCATAATTTCATACATCAGCGCTGCCCCATTTATTTGCGGTGGTAAGTTGAGCTCGTTTATTTTCAACCAATTTTCGACAGAAGTATCACGCATTTCGCCAGCCATGAACGACCCGGCGGTGTTGAAGAAATAATCAATTGGGCCATAGGTTTTATTTAACCTATTCAACAATGCGGCTACTTTGTTTGTATCATTCATTTCAATAGCTTCAAAAATAACTGCGCCGGTAATATCATTAGTAAGTTCTTCCGCAAGTTGGCTACCGGCTTTTTTGTTGTGGTCGAGAATAATAATTGTTTTACCAAATGCCGATAATTGACGCACGAGGTGCTCACCAATTCCCGATGCCCCACCGGCTACGATAATTACTTTGTCTTTGAAGGCTGTGTAGATAGTCATGTATATATAGTAACAAAAAAAAGGCCCCGATGCCGTCACTTGTACAGTGATGGCATCGGGGATATCCCGTTTGCTACATTGGGTAGAAATACCGCGACTGATGGGGGTTGCTAATAACTTTCAGAATTTTCACCCTATCGCCAAACCCAAACAGCTCCAGTATTTCGGCGCTCGCTTTAGGGCCAGTGCCGTTAAAGCTGCAGACGGCATGCTTGAAACGCCATGCTTCCTGCGGGCCTGCTAACACGAGTCCTTCGAAACGGTCGACACCAGCAAGGCTGACAACCAGACCTTTTCCATGCAGCTCTTTAGCAATATCGACTGCCTCGAAGCTGCTTTTGTCGTCGGCCTCATAAGCCTGTACTCTTCTCCCGATATCGGGAAACATCAGTTCAAACATTGCCTCACCTCAAATAGTAGGTACATTGGACAAGATCATTACAGCATACCCTTTCAAAACAAACAATAAGACACCGAAGTGCCTTATTGTTTTTAAATAGAATTGAGAACTAGCGAGTGCTTCGCTTGACGTCGTCAGCTGATTGCTGAGCTTTGTCTTTTACTGCGTCAGCCCGAAGGGTTGCTTCGTCTTTAAGACGGTTCGCAGTTCGTTTAGCACCACCGGCTGCATCATGAGCGATGTCTTTTACAGAATCGATGCCTTCAAGAACTTCATCCTTTACATCATTCACACCACGTTTCGCTTCACGAAGGCCGTTTGATGCTTTTACTTTGTACTCGTCGGCTTTGACTTTAATGTCTTGGCGAGTTTCTTTACCGCTCTTTGGTGCTAGTAAGATTCCAGCAATAAAGCTACCTACTGCAAGTAATAATACGCTTTCAAATTTTTTCATGTAATTCTCCTTAGTTGAATTTATCGATTTTTAAATTTCGCGACTGCTTTAGCTGCTTCAGTAAATACTTTTACTGGTGAGAACCAATCGGTAATATGAGCAGCATTTTGGGTAGCCTGCTTCACGTTAGCTGCTATTTTATTCAGCTTCACAATAAGTAGAATTCCTACCACGATTATCACAATGATAACTAGTGAAAGAATAACGAGGTTTACTGTGAGCAATGAAATTGCTGTTGTGACTTCCATATTATTCCTTTATTGAATTAATGTTTTGAGCGATGAACTCTGGAACTAGTATAGATGTCTTTTTGTAATAATAATGTAATTTATATTACATTAATTGTTGTTTCTTATAATTTTCTTATAGCTAAAGTGAGTTTAAGAATGGGGGTCTTAGGCAGCAGTTTCTTCGTTTAAAAGTCGGGTAAGCAAGTCTTGTAGAACTTTTCGTTCATCATCAGTCAGAATCTTCTTCAGCCGTTCATCTTCGTTGCGTAATGTCTCATTCATAATAGATTCTTTAATTTTCAAACCTTCGTCCGTTAAAGCAAGTAACTTTACGCGGCGATCGGTTGGGTGGTTCGAGCGGGTAATGAGCTGACGTGCTTCCATACGGTCAACCAGGCCGGTCACAGTTGAAGCGTCACACATAAAGTAGTCAGATAATGCTCGCATTGCTTGTGGTTCATCTGGTTTAAGCATGGTTAAGGCTGCAGATTGCATGGTAGTTAACTCGTACTTTTCGGCGATATCATAAATGCGATGTTTGTTTTGAAACATCAATTGCAGTAGTTGCCATGAAATAGTTTTGTTATCTTTACTCATACTAGTGTTACTATTATAGTACTTTTGTAAATAGTTGACAACACCAACTATCTTGTAATACAATCATTTACAAATATAAGTAAATTACTTCAGGGGAAATATTCAAATGAAAGTTCATAAAAACCTATTATTAGGTATTCTAGCCTTGGCTCAGTTTATGGTAGTGCTCGATGCATCTATTGTAAACGTTGCTTTACCAGCTATCATGCAATCACTAAAATTTAGCGTCGAAAACGTCCAGTGGATCGTTACGGCTTACACACTCGCCTTCGGCGGCTTCCTCCTTTTCGGTGGTCGTGCTGCTGACTTGTTCGGTCGTCGTAAGATGTTCCTAGCGGGGCTCATTGTCTTTACCGTCGCCTCAATGGTTGTTGGTGCTGCCCAAAATGAAGTCATGATGATTGCGGCTCGTGCCGTTCAAGGGCTAGCTGCAGCCTTCATGTCACCGGCTGCCCTATCAATTGTCTTAACTGAATTTAAAGAAGGCGCTGCTCGTAATAAAGCGCTTGGTATCTGGTCAGCCGTGGCTGCTGGAGGTGCCGCTGCTGGGCTTCTGCTCGGTGGTCTGCTTACCGAATACCTAGGTTGGCGTTGGGATTTCTTTATCAACGTACCAGTTGGTATCATCCTCGCTTTCCTCGCAGTTAAATATGTTCCTGCTCATAAATCTGAAGCCGACCACAACCACCTTGACCTTCCTGGCGCGGTACTCGTAACTGGTGGTCTTGCAACACTCGTATTTGCAATCACAAAGGCACCAGTATGGGGTTGGGATTCAATAACAACTATCTTGTCACTGCTCGCTGCGGTTGCCTTGCTTGTTGGCTTCGTTATCAACGAATCACGTTCAAAGCACCCACTTATGCCACTTTCAATCTTTAAGATTCGTAACTTGAGCGGCGCAAACCTTGCCCAGCTTCCAGTTACGGCGGCTATGTTCTCAATGTTCTTCTTCATCTCACTCTACGCCCAAGAGATTTTAAAGTTTACTCCACTTCAAACTGGTTTAGCGTTCCTACCGTTCACTATCGTTATTGCCCTCGTTTCAACTAACGTTTCACGCTTCTTCGGTAAGATTGGCTACAAGCCATTCATGGTTGCGGGTCCATTGTTCATTGCGACTGCATTGTTCTTCCTAAGTAACATTCAAGTTGATGGTAACTACTTCACACAAATCCTTCCAGGCATCGCACTGCTAGCCTTTGGTGCCAGCATGTGTTTTGTATCAATCTCGGTTGCAGCAACCTCAGGCGTGCCGAAGCACGAATCTGGACTAGCATCTGGCTTACTAAATACTGCCCAACAAATTGGTGGAGCACTTGGCCTAGCTATTCTTTCGGGAATCGCCTCAACTACAGCCGTGAACCTCGTCGCTAAAGATGCTGCTACTTCTATTGCTGAAGCGACAGTTGGCGGCTACTCAACTGCACTATTCGTCGGCGCGTTCTTCGCCATCGGTGCATCACTTATCGCCTTCTTCGTCATCAAGCCAAGCAAGGGTGTTAAGGGTAGCACTGAACCCGTAGTTCTTGCGCACTAAGATTCTATTTTAGAAGCAACCAAGCCGAAAGTAGCTTGGTGATGTTAGCCTCAGACTGAGCGATATCACCAAGGCTACGAAAAGCTAAAGTGCCTCGAATATCAGAATTCCATTTAATTAAGCCGGTTTCATCTTTCATGATGGGGTCGGCTTTTTTAGTTTCCTTACGCGTTGCGCCCATGTGAACAAGAAGCATTGTTTGGTCTGGGTAGTGCATGTTAAAAGTAATGCGGTCTTCACCGTCTAAAACATAGCTAGGCGAGTTCCATTTTATATGTTCAGTCAGTTCCGGGTTAACAGCTTTAATAATTGAGCGAAGGGCTTCAACTTGCTGGCGGCGGTCATCGGTGAGGTCGTTTAAGAATTCATCAACAGTAAGGTATTTATTCATGATGCATTTATCATAGCATCATCATAATAAAAAGCCCGCAGTAAGCAGGCTTTTTATTATTATGTATATTTAGTAATTCTTGACAGGGTCACTTTTTCCAACCAGCTCTATTTGAAGCTGAACGGATGAAAGTTCTTTAGGGCTAATAGTCTTAGAATTTTCATTCTGCTTTTGAATATATCGCACTACTAAGCTACTTCCTATCACAACTTTTTGGTTGTTGTAGTACTTAGCGGCTTTATTTGTGTTGTAAGTAGCAATGACGTCTGTTGGGGTATTGATGGTGAATAAGGTACCAGATGACGATTTAATTACCACTGATGCGCCTGAGATGCCGGTAATGACGCCTTGGATTTCTTTATATACCGTTTCGCCTACTTTCATAGTTGCAGAACCCATATATAAATCAATGGCGCCGCTGAAGCCTGTTAAACAGGTATCGTTCGGGTTACCTGCGCAGGTTTGGCGTTCAGTGAGTGATTGCCATGCAAATTGGTCATAGTACTTAAGGGGAAGTTTGAGTTTCACTACAGCCAAGAGTGTTTCGGATTCCAAAGAGCCGGATGAGCTACAGTTTTGTTTTGTACAACCGGCCTTCGGTGTTATGACACTTGTTTCGCTTGTAATGTACATGACCGGATCAGCGGTTGAAATATCTGACGATTTTACATAGCGACCATCGACAATAAACTTTACATCAGGCGTAACGGCCATCGTTTTATCTTCTTGCATGTATTTAGTCAGACCTTCAAAAGTAATCGAAGATTCACTACTGGCTTTGATATGTGTTGCAAATGAGTTGTTAAGTATTACACTTTTTGATTGCTTAGTTGGGTCAAAATCACCCATGTGTGTATCGTGAGGATAGGTATTTTGCGCCCATGTACCGATGGTATCCAGCTCACAGCGAGCTTTTAAAACGTTGGGCACATCTTCGATAGTGATGGTTGCGTTTTTCTTTAACTCGTAGCGCGATTCAAGCCTATCTGAGCCGCAATCAGCAAAGGATAGATTCACCTCTTGCCGACCGCTGACCGATGTTGTCGGCTCCGATACGGTAACTTTTGGCTCTGACCATAGCAATTGATAAGTCGCGTAGGCTGTTCCCGATAGTAGCGCTAACACTCCAATTGCAATCGCTACAATCGCGAACTTTGGTAAATGGCGTAGTTTCATAAATAGTGTCTCCTTTTTATTGACACTCGTTTTACGAACCTGCGACGATAATATTTCAGAAGATTGAATAGAAGACATAACCGCATCTGTAAAAATAGTGTTTGATTTGTAGTTATCAGGCTTTGAGGCGGCTAATAACGCATTGAATTGAGAATCTTTCATGACAATTTCTCCTTCAGTTGTAACTTTGCGCGGCTCATCCATGTTCCAACGGTATTAGTAGACGTGTCGTATTGTTCGGCAATTTGTTGGTAGCTTTTACCTTCCCAGAAATAGGCTTTGATAATCTCGGCATACTTAGGCGGCTCTAGCTCAACAATAACCTTACGAATATGGATAATTTCTTCATCTTGAATATGGGTTGGCAACGTCGCTTCAAGCTTGGTTTCGATATCTTTAATACGTACCTGTCGTTTATTTTTCCGCAGCAGGTCAATACATAGGTTCGTAGCAATTCGATACAACCAGGTAGAAAACTGGGCTTTGTCTTTAGAAAAATAGTGTAAGTTTTTGTAAGCCTTAATAAAAGCTTCTTGGGCAACATCCTCACCGTCGTGGCGATTCTTGAGTATATTTTCACAGTGAATAATAAGACCGGTTTGATACCTGTCGACTAACTCTCGGTAGGAGTCTGAATTACCTTTAAGTATTTGAGCTATGCACTTTTGTTCGTTTATCATGCTCATTATACGTAGCCGACCTTCGAATTATTTCAGTAATTTACAGTTCAGGGTTTTTAATACCAATGGCGGATACGATACCGCCAGTTATAAGTAACACAGCACAAAGGACCATACCAATATGGAAGCCATCTAGGGTAACACTTGTACCAACGAACACTCCAATTACCGCAACCGCTAACAATCCTGCGATACGTGACACAGCGTTGTTTATAGCTGACCCAATTCCGGCTTGGGCTGATTTAATTGAACCCAGAATAGCTGAGGTTAATGGTGCGACGGTAATTGAAAGGCCGAGACCGAACAGGATAATACCAGGAAGAAGTTGCGTCCAATAATTAGTTGGAACCGTAACGGTAAGCATGTACAACACGCCGAGTCCTGAAATGATAGGCCCGATACCCATAAACAGCCGTGGGCCGTATTTACCAGATAACGCACCGAACTTTGATGATAAGAAGAACATAATGATAGTAATTGGCAGTGTCACTAGCCCTGCTAGCGTTGCAGAGTAGCCGGCGACTTGTTGTAAGAATATAACTAATATAAAGCCCTGGAGTGATAGCGCAGCGTATATAAAGAATGTCGCGACGTTACCAACGCTAAAGTTTCGCACGTTAAACAGGTTAAGTGGCAACATTGGTTGTTTGGTACGGCGCTCGTGTAGGATAAAAGCGACTAATGAAATGACACCTGCTGAGAAAGTTCCCCAAATGATTGGGTTATTCCAGCCAAGGCTACCCTGCTCAATAAGGGCGTAGACAATACCACCCAACCCAACAGCGCCGAGAATGATACCGAGTATGTCAACTTTTGCTCGGGTTTTAATTTCTTCCTCGAAGCTCAGCCGCTTTAATAACACCAACGCAATGGCGATGGGAATAACGTTAATAATGAAGATCCAACGCCACGAAGCAAAGTCTACCAGCAGCCCGCCAACTAACGGGCCAATAATGAATGCAATCCCTGTCCAAGCTGTCCAGCGGCCAATAGCTTTGGCTTGTTCGACACCGCTAAAAGCGCTAATAATTAAGGCAAGTGAGCTTGGGACTAATAGCGCCCCGGCAATACCTTGTAACCCACGGGACAGAATAAGTATTTCGGCAGTTGGTGCAATCGCACATAATACTGACGCGATGAGAAACCCATATAGCCCAATAGTAATGACCTTTTTACGGCCAAAAATATCAGATAACGAACCAGCTGCTAAAATTAATGTTCCCAAGGTAATTAAATAGGCATCATTCACCCATTGTTGTGTTAACAAGCCACCACCTAAGTGTTCGCTAATTTGTGGAAGTGCCACTCCGACAACCGAACCGTCGAGGAAGGCTACGAATGATGACAAGATGGCGATAAGGAGTACAAGTTTTTCGCGGGTTTTCATTCCCTCAGTATATAATAGATATATGACTAAACCAGACAAACTCAAAGGCACATTACTCGAAGATTTTATTCCACTCGGTAAAAAGACAAAAGTTACCGAATTACAAACTATAGATTTCCTTGTTGGAACTGGCGAAGAAGCTCCAGCCGGTTCAACTATTACCGCCCACTACACCGGCGCACTTGCTGTTGATGGCACTATCTTCGAAAGTAGCAAAGACTCTGGTCGCCCAGCTACTTTTGGCCTTCACCAAGTTATTGATGGCTGGACTATTGGTGTTCCTGGCATGAAAGTTGGCGGACGTCGCAGGCTAATTATCCCTTCTGAAATGGCCTACGGTGGTCGTCGTGCGTCTGCACAAATTGCGCCTAATAGCGACCTTGTGTTTGATATCGAACTTATCGACGTAAGATAATTAACAATGTTTCCTACTAAAGAAGACCCTTTGCGGGTCTTCTTTTTTATTTAGGTTGGTTCTAAAGCGAAATTTCTAAACTATTTAAATAGTCCATATCCTCAGGTGCTATTTCGAAATCAAGGTCGGTATTTTGTTTAATACGCACTTCGTTGGTTGATTTCGGTAATGGCAATAAATCGTTTTGAAGTACGAAACGGAGAGAAATTTGTGCGACGGTTTTGCCGTACTTTTCAGCAATAGCGGCTATTTCTTTATTCTCCAGTAAAGCCCCAGTTGCAAGTGGTGAGTAAGCTTCAGCTAAAATACCTTTGCTGTTACCATAGCCAACGGTATCGTTTTGGGTACTACCAATGAAGTAACGAATTTGGTTAACAGCAGGAATAACTTCAGCCGTTTCGAACAAAGCTTCCAAATCAGATACGACAAAGTTAGAAACACCAATCGCTTTCGCGCGGCCAGTTTTGTAAATAGCTTCCATCTGTGTCCAGACTTCCCCATTCTCTTTGCGGTAGTCAGCCCCGCGTTCACTCCAAGGCCATGGTGCGTGAATAAGGTATAGGTCAACATATTCCAAGCCGAGGTTTATAAGTGAAGTTTCAAAAGCTTCTTGTACCTTTGAGGCATCTTTAATTTCAGCTGGTAGTTTAGTAGTAATAAATAATTCACTGCGGTCTATGCCGCTATCGCGAATAGCCTTGCCGACACTCGCTTCGTTGCCGTATACAAGGGCGGTGTCGATGTGGCGATAGCCGTTTGCAAGGGCGAGTGCGGTAGAGTTATACGCTTCTTCACCATTAGGGATTTGCCAAGTGCCAAAACCAATCTTTGGAATTGTTGCGCCGGTATTTAATGTAAAAGTTTCATCTAAAATATTCATATATTAAGTATAGCAATTTTCGAGAGGCTTTACTTATGTAGTTTCGACAACCACGGGCTAAGAATAAACACGACAAAGATAATAGCAACTAGTAGTGTAGCGATAACCGCATCGGCTGCTGACTTAGCGACAAGTGATGTTTTGTTTCGGTCAACTTCTGGTAATGAATCCCGGCTTAAAGCTGGTTTCGGTGCAATATTTGCTCTTGGAGCATTAGGTAAAGGTTTATATAACAATGCCGTTAACGATGGCCGCAAGGGTGTGTTGCTGGTATTCGGTGGTTGTACTGGTGAGGTAGGTGGCGTAACAGGTGTAACAGGAGGTGTCTCTGGCGCGTTGTCGCAATAAGGTGGAACTATAACGGTAGCAGGATCATTATTACCATACAGGGCCTGTAAATCACACTGAATACCAGTAATTTCTAATTTTAAGTCCGCGCTTACTGCATAGCTACTTAATGGAATTAATGACATATTTATTACTAGGGAGATAAACAACCCAAGTAAAATGAGATTATTTTTTGGGAAGTGGAAGATTCTTTGCATGTAGTTGACTTGGAACCTTAATAATTTGTTGTGCCTCGAGTGCATAGGGCGCTTTGATTTTATTTTCACGTGCGAGTATTTTCCAGCTAATTGCTCGTTTGAGAGCAATACTCTCAATGGTGTCGGCTGCTTTAACTTTATAGTCTACCCATGTTTTGACATTTTTCTTATGTACGATGAAGCGATACAGATAGTATGCGCCAGTTACTAAGCCAGCTAGTACAATTAACTCGATAAAGAATGCTAAGATACTTGGCGTAACAAAGATGAGCTGGCTTTGGCCTTCAATTGTCTTTATTGAAACGTCTTTATTCTCACCAAGAAAATTGTTGCTAGTGTCGTAGCCAATATTAAACGATACGGTATATAACCCGCCCCAAAATGGTTTATCCATTTCGAAGTTCCATTCAGATACTTCACCGCGCAGTACAGGATACGTACTAGTTTGTGTCGATTGAATTGTCGAAAAAACTGACTTGATAGTTGTAGTTATATCAGCATCAACAGATACATTACCGGTGTTTTTCACTGAAGGAATAACTACAATTTTATTTGTTTTTTCATCAATGCTAAGACCATACGGTGTAATTTCTTTCTTTATATCACCAGGTATCAATATTGCTACTCTGATAGCGGTACGAAAACTAAGTGATACACCGCTTTGGAAGCTTGATTCCTTTTGTTCTTGAATAATGATGCAGCCATTTTGTTCACCCGGTTCGGCATTAACAGGCGTTGTAATGCTAAAAGGAACTTTCGTAGTGCCGTTAGCATCAATATCAATTGTTGATTGCGATAATTTTATCCATTGTCCTACATTCTTTTGTTCGTCAGCTGCTTGCGCACAAGCAAATGCGCCGCCACTAGAGACAATTGAATCAGTAGCATACACCATGACACTCTTCTTGTTGCCTGTATTGTTAACAATTTCTACGGCGTCTTCCACGCTTTCGTTTGGTTGAATTGTTTTTACGAAAATAGATTGAGTTCGCGTATTTGAAGGGTCAGGGTTAGCCGGTCGCCCGCCAATACTACCTGATTGTGCATACGCCGAAAACGGAGCCGCCATAACGGCGGCAATAGCTATCAAAGCTAAAGATGCATATGACTTGAAAGATAAATTAGGTAAAAGTGACTTAAGCATGGAGGGTAACTTTCGTTAAAGCTAGTATTAAGAAGCAGTAACTGTAGCGGTCAAGTTGATGGTATAGCTGTCGTTTGGCTGTTCACCTGGTATAGTTTGGCTAAGGCCGATACCTGTAAGGTACCATCGTCCAATGTCATCTGAGCCAGCTGCTGCAGTCAGTAGTGTAACACTATCAGTGACAGCTTGGGAATAAGCGGTTGAAGCACCTTTAGTTATTCCAGTTAGTGTACAAGAAGAACAGTCAGCCGTTAATGTACCAGCCGTTGGATTAACGGTCAATTGGCCACCCTTAGCGTCTGCATCGGCGCCATCAGTACAACCTGCGGTTGTTGGGTCGTTATAATCGAACGATTGTGTCGTACCTGCGTTATTCCAGGTAGAAGTTGCTCCGCCTGTTGCAGCTAAGGTAAGGGTATAGCCGGCATTTGCCGCACCGGGATTGTCTACGTATAGGCGCTGGCTATCTGAACCAATAACCCCTGTAGTAGTTTGACAGTTGAATGAGAAAGTTGTTCCTGCCATAGCAAAGCTTGGACTCGCAACAGTTACCCGGCTCGCATCTCGTATGTCTGTAACAAGTGTTCCACTGTTAATTGTTTGTGTAACGTTTGCATTGTTAGCTGCATAGCTAACTGTAGTTATACATAAAGCAATACCTAGAACCAAAAGACTGCTCGCAGCAACTTTAATAAATTTATTCATGTGATCCCTTCCACTAATACTAAATTAATTCTATCACACCGAAGCGTGAGCGTGATAAAAAATCTTTTAGGATGCGGCGGTTGTAACAGTTAAATTGATATTGTAGCTATCAACTGATTGGTTAGCGGGTATATATTGTCGTAAGTTCACTCCCGTTAAATCCCAGTAACAGTTAGTATTGGCACCGCTCGCGGCGCTCATTAAAGTAATTGCATTTGTAGTAGTCTGATTAAAATCTTGGTTGCTTCCTAGGCTAACTCCAGTTAAACTGCAGCTTGTCTGGGGAGTAATAGTCCCTGTAGAAGGCTCAATCCGAAGTTTACCTGACACTAAATCGGCATCTGAACCATCGCTACAGCCTACTGGTGAGCCCGATGATTCATTGTAATCATATTGTAAGCTGTTGCCACTGTTACGCCATAACGCAGTTGGGCCGTCGGTAGCGGCAATGGAAGTTGTCCAGGTTGCACCGGTAGTTGTATTAGAAATACGAATACGCTGCGAGGAAGTACCAAGCGTTCCGGTAGTCTCGTTACAAGTAAACGGCACACTGGTATTATTCATTGCAAATGAAGGGCTTGGCACAGAAACACCTCCGCTGTCTACGATATCACCTGAAATAATACCTGTTGAGACGGGTGCTTTCCAGGCGACATATCGGTATACTCCCCCACTTGTATTCACTTCGGCGGCGTTTCCTGTAGTAAAGCCTGTTGGTGTGAGTGTTTTAATTCTACCTGTAACATTTGCCAGGTTAACGATGTACTGCGAATTGTCACCGGTTAAGTTTGCTGGCCTTGAAACTGCCGGACTAGACGATGCTGGCTTAACCCAGACTAAATCAGGTTGAAAACCGACCGATGTTTCGGCTCGGTCTACGACACCGTTTCCGGTATAGGAGCCGACTTTAAAGGTGCTACTGTTTTTAAACCCAAACCACCTGACGTGACTACCTAAACCTGATACTGAGCTATTTGTACCTATTTGAAAACCGTCAGAATTAAAACTTTGAATAGTATTGTTAGCTTCTGGGGTATTTGAGAAAAAGCTCGATATGTCACCAGTTTGGCTGCTGGTACGGAATGCACCGGATGCGGCCGCAAGTCGTTTAGTTGCAACGAAATCCATTTGAAATGGAACGCCTATAACGTTTGTGTTATCTGCTCCACCCGAATAATACGAACCGATAGCAAAATCAGCCGCACCTTTTCTTGTATCTGGCCGATACGCATTTCCAAAAGCCTGCCAGTAATAAGTGTTTGCACTCGTATTAGTTGCTACGCTGGTTCCGACTGTAAAACCATCTGATGTTAAGGAGGTAATACCTCCAGTGATAGTTGAGGCAGCATTAGCTAAATAAAGCGTTGTATCTCCAGCCATAAGACTGGTGCGAAATACCATTGAGTTAGCGGCATTGTCTTTAATTAATACAAGGTCAGGTGCAAAACCAATACTGGATATCGTCATAGCTGATCCCGTGCCGGTATACGTACCTGCAGCCATCGTATATGTCCCACTCCCTGATGGTTGTGGAGGCACACCCGAAAAACCAAACCAATACATAGTCATACCTGTTTCATTTACGCCACCACTTGAACCAACTTGAAAACCATTTGTTTGTAATTGCTGAATATAGTTAGAAAGGTCTGTTAATGGGTCTGACGGAAAACTTGCTAAATCCCCCAGATGTTGATTAGTGGATAAGACAGCACGTTTATTAATTGCTGTTGCGCTATTATCATTTTTTACAAATAATAATTCAGGCGAAATACCTAAGCCGGTTATATTTCTATTATCTGTTCCATCTCCGGTATATGTACCTTCTGCTGCAGCAGAAGAACCGGTTGAAAAACTAACGTAATTGTAAATGATGCCGTTCGTGTTATCTAATGTACCCACCTTAAAAGAAGTACTAGCAAATGATTTTATTAAACCACCGGCTGTATCATTATCTGTGCTAGTAAAGTAATCGGTTTGATTGGCAGGCATTGAGGCGGTTCTGAAGTGTGCACTCGATGCGGTAGCGCGCTTGTTTATTACAATACCTGGTTGAAAACCTGTAGTTATGTCGCGATCAGCGACGCCGTTGCCCGTATATGTCCCAACACAAAACGTACCTGTTGATGAGCAATCCGAACCGCTAAATGCAGTCCAAATATAATGGTTATTTGGACTGTTAACGGTATTTGTCAGATTAACAGTAAAACCATCGTTATTTAACGTTATAAAGGTTGCAGTGCTATCTACCGCTCCGCTAAAGAGTGCTGAATTAGCCTCAGGCATTGCACTTGTTTTAAACATTCCTACGTTAGCAACACTAGTTGACCTAATTATCAAAAAGTCAGGCTTAAACCCTACGCCACTAATTGTATTACCAGCCGCACCAGTACCTATGTAGTATCCAGTTTGCATGTTAAAGCCGGCTGCATTTACCGTTTTAGGGATAGCAATTAATACAGCCGTTACGGAACTAAGAAGAAATAGTAACGTTAAAAAGAGTCGAGACAAATGAACCTTAGGGAGCTGGTTATACATTACCTTTATTATACATGCCGCAGGTCTAATTGATTAACCTCATAAGTGTTACGATATTGTACAAAATAGCAATTCTATTTTTAGCTCATCAGTGTTGGTATATTAATACTTATATATGAAGCTTATTCAACCCTCGTTGCCATCGTCCCTCCATACACCCAATGACGTTATGGAGCTATTCAATAGCGAAGACTCGATAATTGGCTACCATATTGAAGATACTTGGTTGACCAGCTCTGATGTTGAAAAAACTAGCTTAACTGAATGCTTACTAACGAAAGTCGACTTCACCCAAGTGAACGTTCAACGCTTCGACGTTACCGACTGTGATTTTAAAGCCTGCAACTTCACCGCTAGTAAATTCCCTGAAGGCAGTTGGCACCGGGTTTCAATTGACGGTGCACGCTGTAGTGGGCTACAAATTACTAATGGGACACTTAAAAATGTCGACTTCAAAAACTGTAAACTTGAAATGGTAAACTTCCGTTTCTCGCATTTAGAAAACGTTGCCTTTGAAAATTGCGTCATTGATGATGTCGATTTTTACGATGCAAAGCTAAAGAATGTTGAATTCGTTAACTGTACAATTAATAAAATTACCTTTGCCAGTGCGCGTATGATGAGTGTTGATATTTCAGAATCAAGCGTGGAAGGCATTAATGGCATCAATAGCCTTCGCGGTGTCACTATGAGCTATGACCAGTTAATGCAGTTGGCGCCGTTATTTGCAGCCGAAGCCGGTATCAAGGTTAAATAACGACGACGTTATCTAAATTAGCCTTTGTTTTCTTCAAGAATGCATACGTAACTTTATCCATTTTAGTACCATCGAATATCGTTTTCTTTACTTCACTGTAATGCAATGACACATTCTTTAGCGTCGCATTTTTAAATGATGCATTATCAAGGCTGCATGAGCTGAAAATGGTATCGGTAATGACTGCATCTTCAAAAGATGCCTCCGTGAAATCAGATGATTTGAAATTACTATCAGTAATAACTGCGCTTTTAAGTGATGCACCCTTTAAAGACGAGGATTTAAGTTGGACCCTTACTAAACTAGCCTCTTCAAAATTTGCGCCATGAACGTCACTGCTTTTCATAATAGCGTCGGTTAAGTTTGCACCTACAAATGAAGCATCAGAGATTGCTGAGGCGACCAACCTTGCTCCAGTTAAGTTGGCATTATCGAAAATTGCTTTTTGGATCGCACTCCCGCTAAAATCAGCTTTCGTTAAGTTCACTCCTGCAAGGTCGGCTTCTTCAAGGGCGACACCTTTGAATTTATGTACCGTTGAAGCTGCGCTAGGCTCTGACTCCTGTTTGTAATCAATCTCATCCATAATCTCACTGACGTCACCAAATGAATCAACAGCAAGCTTATAGGCTTCTTCGTCAGATTTACCTTGGTTCTTTAAGTCATGGTATTTTTCATCTAGATTGGCGAGTAACTCTCGGGTGACATCCTCACGAGCCGGGAAGTTTCCGTAAGGTTTAAATACATCGTCAATAAATTGTTTTAGTTCTTTTTGCATAGCGTTCTCCTTATAATAAATTGTTTAAAATTTCTTTTGCACTGTCCCAATTCTGTCGGTTTGTCTTGTAAAGTTTTTGGCCCAAATTAGTAATTCGGTAATACTTGCGCCGGCCACCTTGCGACTCATCTCCCCAATACGAGATGATATTGCCGTCATTCTCTAAACGCTTCAAGCTTGAGTACATAGTCGCCTCTTTCAATTCATAGCCGTTACCAGACAGCTCAGCGACAAGTTTAGATATCTCGTAGCCATACTTATCACCATCTAAAAGTAGTTTAAGGATGATGGTGTCGGTATGACCACGAAGCAAGTCTGATGTAAGTTTTATATCTATCATAGGTATAGTCTATGTCGAAGTACCTCGCCTGTCAAGGTAATTAAATAAAATATATTCTTATATGAGAAAAATACCCATTTTCAACGGGGTTGTAGCTAGAGTAAATTATAAATCTCGAATGTTAATTCCAGGGCCAAACAGTCGTTTCAGTACCAAGTTGTACCTTCTGCGTGCCCCATACTAAGGCATGTTGTCGCCAGAACGGAATGCTTTCTAGTGTTGCTGTTGGCGCTCCAGGGAATGATGGTACTAACTGGCCCACCCAGGCACTGTATAATTCATAAAAAGTAGCATGTTGATACATCACTACTGTGATAATTGAAGAATCCTCGGCATGTCTGTTCAGTACAAAACGGGTGTAATTGTCACGGTTAAGACGTTTCGCATAAAGTATTTCATCTTTGTCGGTCGTAACAAGTAAGTCTGACTTGCCTACTACCTTTTGAAAATCGTATTCAAAATGCTCTTTATTTTTGGTGAGCGTGGACTTCTGGATTAGTTCAATAACATTCTCTTTAAGGTAAGGGGTGTCGTCAAAGTGTGTCGCTGCGTGTGAACCAATTGGGTCATAATATACTTCTACGCCATTTTCACTGATACATAACAGCTCAGACATAGCGCTCATTTTCATTTAGTTGCTTGTCTCGTCAAAAGCTTTTGCGACACTAGGACTATTTGAAGTTAACCGCTTAATACTCAAGTCTGTGGCCTTATTATTCGCTAATCGCAGGTTGTTATCAGACTTTAGTAGGTTATCTTTCACTTTATTTAAGTGGTCGATTGTTTTATCAATCTCATCAATCGCTTTTGTGAATTGGTCAGAAGCTAAATTGTAGTTACGGCCGAAGGCTTCTTTGAAGGCGTTCATGTTGTTTTCAAAGTTCGTCACATCGATGTTTTGGTTGTTAAGTACATGAATTTCCTTACGGAGTTCTTGCGATTTCATGTTGCCCTGGCGAAGAAAACCAATCGTCGTAATAAAATGCTGTGGGCGAATTGAGTACATGTTTGGATATTCATGGACAGTGACGATATCGTCGTAGTATTCATTATCTTTTTCAAGCAGGCTAACAAGTACAGCAAACTCACAGCCCTTTTCCTTACGGTCTTTATCGAGTTCTTTGAAGAAGTCCTTATTCTTGTGTTTGGTAGCCGTCTGGTCGTCTTCGTTCTTCATTTCGAACATAATTGAAAGTATCTCATTACCATTCTCGTCATTCTCGCGGTAAATATAATCACCCTTTGAACCGGTCGCAGATACTTTATTGTCCTTCGTAAATTCAGCATTTGGGAATGCGAAGGGACGAATGCGGTTAAACTCGTTTTCGCAGTGCAACTCTAACGACTCACCAATCATCTTTGTGCTCATCTTTGAACGCATTTCCTTCAATGAAACCAAGGCGGTCTCGCTTGAACGAAGCTGTTCTTTCAACTTCTCTTCGTCAAGTTCTTTCTTGTGTCGGATGTCACTAATTTCAGCCTCTTTATCGGTAAGCTTTTGGCGATAATCTTCTTCAATACGTTGCTGATCTTGTAATGCCTTTAGCTTAACGTCAGCCTCTGTTTGGTTAGCAATGCTTTCAACCTTCAAGGTCAGGGCCGCAATTTCCTGCTCCTTTTTCGCAACAGCATCTTTGGCGCGCTCAAGAATTTCTTGCTCTTTTAGCTTCGCTTCGAGCTCTTTTTCACGCTCAATGTTAAGTTTCTCTTTATTAAGTTGAGCATTAAACTCATCCATCTTAATTGAGTTGACGACACTTTTAATAGTCGCTTTATCGATGTCTGTTTCGTGGATTGATTTCAGGTCAATCAAGTCACCTTTTTGGGCGTCTTGCTGTAAAACGAGGGTATTTTCATCCTGAATAGATACTTTGATTGTTTTCATATTCTATCCATTATACAGTTACGAAGCGTACAATCACATTCATCTATCGAAATAAATAAATCTGGTTGTCGCCTGAGAGTTTTAAGGCTCTCAGGCTTGTGACTACTCGGAGTTCTTGGCGGCGTTCAGTTCGATGACGAGCTCGATGTGCTTGAGCACCGAATTGACGTACAGCGCTATACAGCCGAACATTATAGCACTAAAAAGCAAGGCGGATAGGGATGAACCGATACGGTCGTCGTCAGGGCGGAACACGATATTCAAGAATGAAACTATCACCAACGCAAACGCGAAGAAGCTCATCACCAGCAACAGGATCGATGCCGCCACCGATTTGCGGCTTTTATTAAGCAAAGACTGTTTTGACACAGCCTCGGTAAGGTCAACCTGTTCCTGGGCCTGCTCGTCTGAAATGCTCATTATTAACTCCAAGTTGTCAGTCCAGCCAAGAGCTGGGTGTAGCTCAATTGGTCTGGTGCACTCAATGACATTTGCCTATCGAGTACTAATATTTTAGCATAAACATTATAAAAAGTCAATACTCATCAGATCAACTAATACTTATTTAACAGATGGGAAAGTGATGTTAATCGATGCACTTCGGTGCAGTACTGAGTTGCTAGCAGTTATATCCCCGCCCAAGTGGTTCATAATCAACTTATCTAAGTACAGGCTCAGGCCCATGCCCTCAACTGTCAGGTCATCTTCATGGGTCGCGTGGTTAAACGGTTCAAACATCGCCTTTAACTTCTCTACTGAGCCAAACGAGCTATCTTCGTTGGTAATTGAAACCTGTGTAGTTTTGCCATGCTTTGAGGTATCGATATCGATAATACTACCAGGTTGTGAGAACATTACGGCGTTATCAAGTACGGTACCTGTAACATATTTCAGTAGACGTTCATCTTGAGAGACCAGCGCGTTCTCGTCGTACTGTTCAACAATAGCCAGTTTTTTATCAGCAATAGTCGTTTGTAGCCTTTCAACGCTAGCCTGTACTAACTCTTTCGGCGTAAACGATTCAACGACTGGCGCCATGCCATTAATCTGCGCAACTAGCGTCAGCTTTGATACCAGCTGTTCTAAGCGACCGGTAGCATCTTGAATGGTTGCCTTTACATTGTCCGGAATAATTGACGGTGATGACAATGTAATGCGTAGTTGAGCAATCTCGTTTGTTAGGTCGGTTTGCATCGCCATAATAAAGTTCGACTTAGCATTAAACAATTGGGCGCGGTGAAGTTCCATCACTCGTTTGGCGTTAGTAACTTCTTTATTAATAAAGACCGTTCGAGCACCGAAGCCAATAATCAATGCTAAGGCGGTAACGATGATTCCGGTGTATACTAATCCGCTATTTAAATCTGCTCCGCTCGCAGCGACGTTAAATAATACTGTAACGGCAATCGTCAATGCAATTGAAAGAATAATGGGTAGCCAGAAGTAGACTGATTTAAAGGCACTGCGGGTCACCTTTTCAATGTCAGGGCTGACTATTTCTGACAATGAAGAAGCCGCACCATTTTCTAGTAGTACATTCGCCTTGTTTCGGAGTGAAGCGGCTACTGTTGTCAACGTAGCACTGGTCGGCACCATACTTGCGGCCGCATCTAGAATAGTAATTGGTGTGCGCAGGTAGTGTGAAGCTAATGATAGGAAGGTGTTCTTATCAGCCGCCAGTTGCTGTTCGCGTTTTAGAACTGAACGAATACGGCGAATACGGGCCCATTCTTTATATGATTCTCGAACTAAGAATACACCGACGAAGATTGTTGCAGCATAGGTGGCAACAATCCCAGCAGTTATAGCTGTATTATTTACACCCTCGGTTGCAGTCGGGTTGGTTGTAGCAGGCGTTGTTGGAGGACTCACTGGCTCAGTTGGCTCAACAGGAGGCGTAACTGGTTCAACTGGTGCGACAGGGGCTGCTGTATCGCCTGGAGACTGGGTCAGAGGGGTGTTGTTAGTAGGTGTTATTGGGAGTGTTGGAATAACTGGGGGTACTTCATCGATTGGCGCAGTCGCCAGAACTGTAAATGGATTAGACACTACCTGAGAAGTTGTATTACCGTTTGTGTCGTAAGTAACAGCCAGTAACTTATACGAGCCACCGAGTGTCGCAATACCAGCTGGAATGCTGTATTGAAGGGTTGAATTTGGTGATGCAAAGCCATCAACACGAACCGCAGCGCTAATGTTCGTCGCATCTGCGGGCAGTAAGAAAATACTAGCGGTTGATGGACTAGTCAGAGTATTGCCATTTCTAAAGCTAACGGTCGTTTCAATTGATTCATTATTTAATGCGTATTTTGGTGTCGTTATAGCCGTTTTCCAAGCAGATACCATCGTCTGAAGTTGTTTACTAACAACACTAAATGTATCGGCAAAAGTAGTTTCAGTTGTTTCAGCCACAGCATAGAAATCGCTAGCACCGGCTGTTGTTTGGATTGGGTCAACATTTACAGCGAAGCTTGATACGTCACTTGCGGCATCGCTTTTTAGCAAGTTAACACCTTGTCGCCACTGGGTTCGCCAATCAACACTAACCAACTGGTTGTTCACTAAGTCACGTGAAGTAAAGTTGTTAGCGACCTTTCCAGTAATTGCCCCGTCGCTATTTCGTGCGAATAACTGCGTACTCATTTCGTATTCACCTAAGGCATTCAACGTTTGGATCGTTCGCACCCCATCAACATAGGTACGGTGAACAACAACATCAAGTGTTGCGTTATCGATAGCTAAGCTATCAACTGATCCATTCCAGTCAGAGGCTGTTATGGTTGCATTACCAACAGCAGAGTCGCGGTAGTATAAGTTTGCATAGCCAATGTTTTCAGGGATGGTAATAACGAGGCTATTAAGCCACGGGCCGCCAGCACTCGTAGCGAACTGGCCAGTTGATGTTGTGCTGGTAACGCGAATAGCCAAACCGCCAGCTGGTGCATTTGTCGAAATACCCGCACTATCCCGTAGCTCAACGGTAATATTTGGCGAAACTGCATTAGGTGCAATCGTTACTGGCGATTCTGGCTGGGTAATAACTAACGCAGTTATTGGGTTAGTATTGCCCTCACCTACCGTAATGTCTGTTTGTTCTCCGGTAATTCCATTTGCATCAGTTACCGTTACTACCTTCTCGCCTTCACTACTAAAGGCAACTTGGTTGGTGAATACATGGACACCCTTATCAATGCCAGGAATAAATGTATACGTTTCCGGTAATTGCGCATCAGAGTCGTTACTACTAAACGATACGGTGCCGTCGTAGCTCTCAACAATATAACCATCAGCGTCACGGGCAATCAGCACTAACGAACTTTGTGTACCTTGGGCTTGCGGGTCAGAGATGTTTGTTACTAAGAAGTTATTTACAATTCGCGGGTTGTTAGATGACGGTGTTACATTAAGTAATTGAGTCGCATTCACAAGTAAGATATCCGGGTTAAGTGGCAACGTATCACTGGCGGTAATGGTTCGCTGGCCATCGGTACTATCTTGGTAGTAGAAGTTGGCGGTTGAGGCACCGCTTAGTATGACGACACTCGTTACATCCCAGTCAACTTTTGAACTACCGAAACGACCCGACGGCGCATTACTTGTGAGGTAAATAGTCTTATCTGTCGCCACCGGCACGGCCATTCCATATTGGTTTTGTTGCTGAATAGTTAAGACAGGTGACGGGCTTCGAGCTTCAATTGTAAGCGGCTGCGTAATATACACCAATTGCGTCGGTTCACCGTATCGCAACGTCACTGAGCCCGTTTTTGTTTGTAGTACAGCTTGGAAGCTTGAAGTGACCGGGTAGGTCTGGACGCCAGGTGAAGATGTGTCGTTTCGATAGTAATATTCAATAGAACTTTGGCCGCTTGGGATTATTACTTGGATTTGGTTGGTGAAAGTGCCATTTTTAGAAATTGAATATTTTCCATTGCCATTCACTTGGCCAATAGTGACACTCTGTCCGCTACCGGTAGCGGCTGTCAATTCATTATTCGCATTTAATAATTCAACCTTAATCGCATCCGTCACACCACCTCGTTCAAGGGTAGTGCTGCTCGGGGTAATACGGAATGTCTTTGGGTTACCAGCAATAACCTGCCCATTTTGTGAAATTGCGTTAACCGCACCGGCTGTGCCTATTGGCGAATCATCAACGGTCATTGTAAATGGCCCGACTGTATTTTGCTTATATGTAAAGATCCCGTTTGAGGTACCAGCACCAATGACAAACTGGCCACCGTTCGACACTTCCCCTGTAACGTTCGAGAATGCATACAGAGTCAGCGGGTTCGTGGTGATAGCAATGTTACCGAATTCGTCGTATAGGCCAACTCGATACGTTTCCGTTTCACCGACATCAATTGTTGGCGGTGCATTTAAGAATCTAATTTCAGCAATAGCATCTTGGGATATAACGGTAATAACTGCCGTCGACGACGTTAAGCCGGCGGATTGTGCAGTGACAGTACCAGCACCTGTTTGGGTTTGACGGTAGCTCGCCGTTGCTTGCTGTTGCGTTGCTGGAATAGTAATTTGGTTAGTTGCGTTTCCGTTCGCATCGAAGAATGAACCAGATGTTCTGTTCGAGCTAAGGGTAATGACAGTATTATTTGCTGCTGAGACAGGAACACTATATGCGTTTAATAAAGTAACTGTTAATGTGGTCGGCTCACCTACTTGCGCAGTTGAGGCAGCTGCGACAATTTTAACAGAGGCAGGAGCTCCGTCAACATAATTAAGCATGGCACTTGTATCAATTAAACTACCTAAGGTATCGGCAGCACCAGCTTGGTCTCGAGCGTAAATAGTTACTTGGCCGGCTACATTATTTCGGTATGTCACTGTACTTGTTGATACACCAGGGTCAAACACTACACTTGTCGTGCCGAATGTGCCATCCGATGAAGTACTCATTGTTACGACGGTTCGAACCTTTGCAGCCGAAATATCACCATTTTGGTCAAGTAAGTTGATTGATAAGCTGCGCGTTTCACCTTTCGTAAGTGTTTCGGATGGCACAACCAGCCCAACTCGCACCGGGAAATTACTATCGGTAATAGTCATCAGTTGTGAAGCTGAGGTAATGCCATTAGTTTCAGCTGTTATCGTACAGCTGCCTTGAATCATCGCTTTGTAGTAGAAAGTTGCATCAACACTTCCACTCGCCAGCTCGATACTAGCCACCGGCTGCCAGTTGGTACTATCCTCAGAGAAAGTACCTGTTTGGCATGACGAAGTCAACGTGAGGGTTTTATTACTTGTGAGGGCGCTATTATTGCCATATGTATCTTTAATAGATACGTGGATTACCCCAGATGGTTCTCCTTCACCGAAAGTCTGTGGCTGGGTAGTATATGCCAAACGGGTAGCTGCTTCTGGTGTTACAGTTACTTGCTGGGTAGCTGGGGTTGCAAGGCCCGCCATATTAACGGAAATAGTCTGCGAACCAGCAACCGTTCCAGAGTAATAGAAAGAGGCGGTTGATTGGCCGTCCGCGACTGTTAAGGTACTAATCGTTGCAGTATCATTAGCATTCAAATAGAACTGACCATTTTGGGCATTCAATTGGAGTTGTGTTGTTCCATCCTGTACCGCTGGTGTACCGTCTGCCTTACGAAGTTGAACGGTTATAACGCCGGTTTTATCACCAGCTTTAATGGTGTGGGCGGCGGTAGTAAATACAATGGTATCAACTGCATAACTAGTGATAGTTACTTGCTGAATCGCCGCAGTAACACCTGCAATAGTAGCAGTAATAGTACAGGTACCTGGCGTAGTGTCTTTATAGTAAAAAGGTATGTCACTCGAATTTGCTGGTACATTAATAGTATTTACTGATTGCCAATTCGAGCTACTGACAGAAAAGCTTCCTGACGCACAGCTTGAACTTAAAGTCATAGTTTGAGCGGTATTGTATGTGGCATTGTTATTAAAGGTGTCGCGAACAATTGCATGAATAGCTGCGGTAGGAGTGTTCGGTGTTACTGCGGCAGTCGGTGATTGGAATATAACCTTACTTGGAGCAGCAGCTTGAACAATAAGCGGTTGAGTTGTCGTCGTACTTGAACCTGCCACTGTCGCAGATATAGTTTGCGTACTCGCCTTCTCTCCGTAGTAATAGAAAGAGGCCGTTGCTGTACCTTGCGCAATAGCAACGCTATTGATAGCGCTAGCTTGGGAGTTATTTGTCGCAATAAACTTACCATCGGCTACAAGTATGTTTACGTTTGTTGCACCGTTTTGTAGCGCTGGACTGCCGTCTGTTTTTCGTAGTTCAATATCAATTTTATTTGAAACAGTACCGGCGACAATAGTTTGTTGTGACGTGGTAATGACAATACTTGCTACTGCCTGGCTAGCAATTGTTAAGTTCGCCGTGGCGTTAGCAATATCTATATCCGGGTTATCAAGAGCGGCTTTATCGCTGGCGGTAATTTGTATCGGGCCACCATAGAAAGCAGTATCTTTTGCGTAGAACTGGGCTGAAGATTGCCCAGCGAGAATAGTAGCAGAAGTTAAGTTCCAAGGCCCAGTTGCCGTGGCTGCAAACCGGGTCGTAGTTTGGTTGCTGTAAGGATACACACTCAAGTTTGAGTTTTGAACGACCACATTGCCAAATACGTCGTAACTGGTGACGGTAAATGCACCAGAGCTCGTGTCGATTGGTGTCGAGCTTGTAGTTGGTGTGATGCCAAAGCTTGCCGTGTCTGATGAAGTAATCTCAACTTGGTCTGGTGTGGCCGCAAAACCTGAACGACTAGCACTTAGTGTACTTGTACCAGTTACCGTATCGCGGAAATAGACCCGTTTCAAACTTTGGCCTTGGGTTATAGTGACAGAAGTAACAGGTGTGAATGGAGTTTGGGTTAGTGAAAATTGACCGGTCGGTGTTGAACTACTTAAGTTGATAGTTGTTGTTTCAATTGCTGGTGCGGCCTGGTTGGCAGAATCAAGCAACTGTACGTCAACCGCAGTTGAATCCCCGGCTTCCATAGTAGTTAAGATTGAATTAACGGCTATCTTTGCTGGTAAGGCGGCGACAATCTGCACATCCTTCATTGCATCTTGCAGACGAACCGTTTCGGTCATTGGTCGTCCATCAGTAAACGTTAAAGTAGTAAAGTCGGTGCTAGTACTAATAGTTGTGTCACTGAAGGCAATAGTAGCGTTCGTAAGTCCCGATGGGATAGTAAATTCAGTTGGGCCTGATACACCGCTACTTGCCGTAGCTGGGAAATAGAATAATGACGTTGGCGTATCACTGCCTACTCGGATAGTAATATCGGAATCAGCACTGACTAAATTACCGGCATCATCAAGTAGTTCGACGAGGTAATTAGACTTCTGTCCGCTTACCATTGCTTGTAAACCGGTAATGCGCATTTTTGTTGGTGGCGATAACCCGGTAGTAATCGATTGGTTAGCATTCAACCAGCCAAAATCACCACCAGTTGCTTCGCCCGGGTTATCCATCGCTTTAATGGTTGTTGTGTGGGCCGTTGAGTCACGGAAGTAGACATTTACCGATGATGAACCAGCTTTGATGGTTGTAGTCACCGGCATTGTACCTGACCAGTTTGTGCCATCGTTGCTAAACTCACCGGTTGAAGATGGTGAATACAGATAGATTTGTTTATCCGCTGCGACTGGAATGCTGATACCGCTCACATCCTGCGTTTGAATGGTAATTGGCGAACTGAACTTACCGGCTGTAATATTCTGTTCGGGTGTAATGATCGCTAGTTTACTAATTGTGCCCGTGTTCGGTGCTTGAACAGTAATACTACATTGTTGGCCACGTGCTACAGCACCGTCAACTGAATCAGCAGCGGTGACACAGTAATCACCAACGCTTCCCATAGTTACCCCATTGGTAAATGTCTTAATACCATAGTCCGATGCCTTCATGGTGTAATTTGCCGGTACGCTCGCCGCAGGGTCGTTTGAACTAAAGACAATCGTCCCGGTGTAATCATTGCGTTGGTTGCCATTCTTGTCAGTAACGCGAATAGTCACCGAGCTGGCAACCCCTGATTTTATTGGGTCACTTACCCCACTCACTACAAACCTAAATGGCGAACTGATAGTTGCCGTTTGGGTGAATGGCGCGCTGCCTACGACAGTGCCTGTAATAGTTGGCGTACCAGACAAAATATCTTTATAAAAAACCGTTACCGATGACTGACCAGCTGGAATAACCACTGAAGTGTATGTCCATCGGGTTGCAATATCTTCACTAAGATTCCGGGCAAACGAGCCGCCAGTTGAGGATGAAGCTAAACTAACCGTCATTGGCGTCGGTGAAGTAACAGGGCTATTGCTAGCATTACGTGCAGTAATGGTAAGCGTTCCTGGCTCATCTTTTGATAAGTTTAAGGCGGTGTTCGTAAATACATACGATTGGGCGTTATAGGTATAACTATTCGCCAGCGTTACGATATTTGTGTGAATACTTGAAACGGTTACGTCTTTTATGCCAATAGTTCCAACTGGAGCCGTAGCAGTTAGCGTCGTGCTATTTACATAGGCGACATTCGTTGCAAGCACCCCACCAATTCGCACCTGGTACCAGGTAGCGCCATCTGGGTTATTGACAAAACCTGACCCGGTAATCGTGACAGCTGTTCCACCACCCATTGGGCCGGCTGACGGAGATATTGATGCAAGCGTTGGGTCAGATAACTTGTACGTAAACCCATTAGCAACTGTCGATACTTGACCATACGTATCTTCAACGGCAACATCAACTGCACCTGGCTTTGCGGTTGCCGGCGTAACGAATGTTATGGTTGTGTCGCTCACTCGAGTTGGCGAGGCAATATAACTGCCTGCAAATTTAACTTTTACCCCTTCGCTGAAACCAGTACCGGTAATTGTTACTGTATCGCCACCGGCTATCAAACCACTATCCGGCGATACTAACGTAATTCCTGGGCTAGTTACGTATGTATAGGCGTTTGAGGCCGTAGCGGTTGTATTATCGTAGCGTCCGGCGACAACGTCGGTCACACCTGCTTGATGCGCTGGGATAGTTGCCGTTATTGAAGTTAAAGAAGAGCTTTGAACATTAGTGGCCGCTGTACCACCAATAGTCAGCGTCAACGGCCGCGCTTGCACTGGGTTTACTGCTACAGGTGACGTTTGGCTTTGTACACTGGCATTATTACCTAGCTGTCCATAGGCGTTATACCCCCAACAGTAAGCTTTATTGCTGGTGGTCACCACACACGCTTGGTTGAAATTTGCCGATACGGAACGAATAGATTTATTAGCTAATACACCATTTGTAAGTACTGCTTTAGGTACGGTTGATTGTGAAATACCGCCATCCCCAAGCTGGCCAGAAGAATTTCCACCCCAACAATATACTTTAGAGTCCGAAGCAACCACACAAACAAAATTACTTCCCACCGAAATCTGTTTTATAGTCTTAGAATTGAGCGCACCGGTCATAAGTGTAGCTGTAGGCGTCGTTGATGCGGTAACTGAGTTATTTCCATATTGTCCAACATTGTTGTCACCCCAACAATAAATGTTTTCATCGGAAGCAACCACACAAGTCGTACCGCCGCCCGATGACATCTGTTTAATTGTCTTGCCTGCCAATACCCCTAATGTCGATACCGCTACTGGCGCAAGTGCTTGGGTAGTTGAACCATTGCCAAGCTGACTGCCTGCATTGTATCCCCAACAGTAGACTTGGTCATCTGATGCTATGGCACAAGTGTTGTTTGCTGAGCTACTGACTGACTTAATTGTCTTGCCAGCAAGCGCACCGCCTCGAGACACAGCTACGGGGACAAGTGATTGTGTGGTTGAGCTATTTCCTAATTGACCAGTGGCATTGTATCCCCAGCAGTACAGTAAATCGTCTGATGCAATGGCGCAGGTATGGTTATCACCCGAACTAATTGATTTAATCGTTAACCCAGACAACACCCCCGCCCTAGATACGGCATCAGGTGCAAGATTAGCTGTATTGCCACCATCACCAGTTTGACCATTATTTCCCTGGCCCCAACAGTATGCAAGGTCGTCCGATGCGATGGCACAAGCACCACTTTGCCCGGCTGAAATTTGTTTAATTGTTTTACCAGCAAGAACACCAGTTTTAACGACAGGGACTGGAACGCGTGACTCCGTATTCTTTCCATCACCTAACTTGCCACTAAAGCCCCAACAATAGGCGTCGTCATTATAAATTCCACAACTGAAGGCCGAACCAGAACTAATTTGCGATATGTCTTTTACACCAGGAGAAAAGTTTGTACCGGTAACTGAAATTGTCCCGCCACCAGCAACTGAGCCACCAGTTGGCGAAACGCTTGTAATTGTCATTGGTGGGTCGGTATAGGTAAAGAACACCGATGGAGATTGAACGCCATAAGTATCTTCAACGACAACTTCTACATTTCGCCCATATGATTGAGACGGTGTTGTGAATGTAATAGTCGAGTCATTCACTAGTGTGAACGTACTTAAATAAATATCATCTACTTTTAATTTAGTGTTAGCGTCAAAATTGGAGCCACTAATTGTAACAGCATCTCCACCAACAGCTGGGCCACTACTCGGTGACAAGGTTATATCACCTGGTCCTGAAGTATACCTATATCCATTAGCTAATGTCGAAGTTTGACCATCATAACGCGTTGCGGTGACATCTTTAAAACCAGCCGTTTGAACGGGAGTAGTAGCAGTTATGACCGTTGATGAAACTTGAGTTATATTTGTCGCAACCACTCCGCCGATTGTAATAAGCATATCGCTGACAATTGCCCCACGAGATAATGTTGGGACAGTTGTATTTCCTGGCGCATCGAAACCGAGTTGTTTATTGGCATTAGCACCAAAACAATACAGCTGGTCATCGCTAGCAATGACACAGGTGGCATAGACGTTAATACTTGCAGTCGTAATATATTTCAGTGTTTTACCCGCAAGCGCACCAGAAGTAGTTACTGGCACAACTGATGTATTTGTCGTCGAATTTGAGCCATTTCCAAGGTTGCCGTTTCCACCATAACCCCAACAATACGCATTGTTATCTGACGCAATTACACATGTAAAATATTGGCCAACAGTAATTGTTTTCAGGTTCTTATTGAGCAACTCCCCATTAGTATTCACCGCTACAGGGATTAGCGAGCGAGTTGTATTACCATTACCTAAACCTGAATTAGTGTTCAGCCCCCAACAATATGCCTTGTCGTTTGACGCAATTGCACAAGTATGGTATTTTCCTGTTGAAATAGATTTAATCGTTAACCCAGCAAGTACTCCGCTAGTGTTGACATCAACCGGAAAACTACGTTGTGTGATTGAGTTATTTCCCAGTTGGCCATCAGTATTTTGACCCCAACAAGCTGCCGTATCGAGAGAAGTTACCGCACACGTCTGGCTTCCCCCGGCTGATAGTGATTTCACAGTGACACCTGATAGCGAACCAGAAGTACGCAGTACGGCCACTGGAATGTTTGTTGTAGTAGTGTTGTTATTGCCTAATTGGCCGTTTGTATTGAGGCCCCAACAATAGGCAAACCCGTCGGAAGCTATGGCACAAGTGTGGTTAGAGCCAGCTGTTACGGATAGTATAGTCTTTCCAGATAGAACTCCCGCCCGCGAAACAGCAACCGGCACGCTTGAGTTGGCGTTAGAGCCGTTGCCCAATTGCCCTTCCGAGCCAGAACCCCAACAGTACACCAGGTCATCAGAAGCAATAGCACAGGCATGGTTTCCACCAGCAGCAATCATCTTAATGGTCTTACCGGCTAAAACCCCGGTCGTATTGACAGCGAGCGGCTCTACCGAAGTGCCTGGCCCAGCTTCACCAAGCTGTCCGCTTCCGTTCAATCCCCAACAAAATGCTTTGAATTCATACAGTCCACAGGTAAAGTTATCACCCATGGCTACTTGCGAAATTTTGCGTTGACCCTTTGTGAAATTTGACCCGTTAATTGTAATTGCCTGGCCACCAGCTGATGATCCGGCTGCTGGGCTGATACTAATAACACTCAATGCCGGGTCGCTATATATAAAAGTTACCGCTGAAGATTGTTGACCTAAGGCGTTTTCAACTACTAAGGGCATTGACCGTGCAAATGGCTGGGCTGGCGCGGTGAAAGTCATCACAGAATCGCTAATATATACCGTCGAAGGAACAGCCACTCCGTTCAATAAGATTTTTGAATCACTTTCAAAACCAGTACCACTTAGTGTTACTGTATCGCCACCGGTAGTTAACACACTAGATGGTGCCGCGCTGGTTAATACGGGCGCAGCTAGGGCTTCAGTTGAGTGAGAGAATATACTTACCGCTAGTACGCTAAAAACAAACAAGAATGCAGTTGTCGCTGCAGTTCTGGTCATCTTTACGATTCCTTGCTTGCTATTCCCTATCACCCTCGGCCTAACTTGTTATTTTATTAATAAATACACTGGACTACTTTAAACGTTCGAGCGCAGCTTTGGCTGCCACATTCTCGGCGTCGTGAGACAATATTGCTTCATACGTTTTCTTTGCATTGGCAGTATCTTTCGCTTGTTCATACGCTACGGCGAGCAGCTGTTGAAGCTGTGTATTATCGGGCAGTTCCTTTAGTCCGTCTTTGTAAGTTACGATGGCATCTTGTGGCTTGTTCTTGCTATACAACTGCACATTCGCCAAGTTCGCATAGGCGTTAAGCGCCTTGGGGCTGAGTTTTATTGATTGTTTATACGTATCAATTGCTTTATCTACTTGACCAAGGTCGCGGTAGGTATTCGCTAGGTTATTGAAAGCCACTGCATCTTTATCGTTTAATTTGGTTGCTTCTTCGTATTGTTTCTTAGCACCTTCTAAGTCACCGGTTGCATAAAGGGCAACGCCATAGTTCTTACGAGCCTCAGCATCCTTGGGGGATTTTTCAACTGACTGTTTCAGTTCAGGTAATTTTTGTTGGTACTCTAAGCCAACGGCAGTTTGTTTCACTTCTTTAGTTTCGTTACGAGACATAATAGCCACCGTTACAATTGCGGCAATAAGCAAGAAAATCACCCCTAAAATGATGATGCTAATAGTCTTATTCTTTTCGGCCCACCTTGCAGCCAACTTCACTTTGCTACCAATTTCTTCAATAAGCACTCGCAGTGCGCGGGAAACACCATTCCCTTGTGAATTTTTTACGTTCATATACCCCCAATGTATTGCCACTATTCTATCAAAAACCGTAACCCTTTTCAACAGGGTTACGGTTGTAGATAAAACTTATTTCCTCAGGCTCTACCCAGTTAGGCTTTTCCACCCTGGTTCAAAACAGATTTTCCAATCACGTTGCCGTCGTCGCTTACTTCATATACGACAACTTCGCCTGTACCAATTTCAAGTTCATGGACATTCGAATCGTCAACCTGGTCTAAATGTTTCATTAAAGCTCGCAGCGAATTGCCATGTGCTGCAACTATAATATTCTTGCCAGCCTTAAGGTCTTCAAGAATATGTTCTTCATAATACGGAAGGACGCGTGCATGGACGTCTTTCAACGTTTCGCCATTCGGTACTGGGTGATCCCAGTTGCGACGCAGCTTCATGAACTCGTCATCACCTATCTGGTCTTTAATTTCCCATTTATTCTTCGCTTGATAATCGCCGTAGTGGCGCTCATCCAAAGCAGTATGTTGTACAGTCTCCAGGTTGGTGTGGCTAAGAGCGCTTTTAATTTCTTCAAGCGTTTGGTGCGTTCGGCTTAACGAAGAAGTATGCGCCTTATGCAGGGTAATATCACGCAGGTGCTCGGCAGCTTTGCGTGCTTCAGCTTTTCCTTGTTCAGTTAATGAAACGTCCTCTTGGCCCGTCCAAAGGCCAAGGGCGTTCCACTCAGATTGTCCATGTCGTACTAATACTAAATATGCCATTATTTAACCTCGCTTTAAAGCGTTACGGCCCGCAAATACAGCGCCGTCGCCGAGTTCTTCTTCAATACGAAGCAATTCGTTGTACTTCGCCACGCGATCAGTCCGTGACAAGCTACCAGTTTTAATTTGGCCAGTGTTCAAACCAACTGCTAAGTGAGCAATAGTCGTATCTTCAGTTTCGCCTGAACGGTGTGACATAACTGCTGTCCAACCAGCATCGTGGGCCATTTTCACCGCCGCGATAGTTTCAGTTAATGAACCGATCTGGTTTACCTTCACCAAGATAGAATTTGCTGCTTTTTCTTCAATACCACGCTTCAAGAACTCAGTATTGGTTACCAGTAAATCATCGCCTACTAACTGCAATGAATCGCCGAGCTCGGTAGTGAGTGTTACCCAGCCAGCCCAGTCATCTTCAGCAAGTCCGTCTTCAATCGAACGAATTGGGAAGCGGTCAGCCAGGTCTTTATAGAAGGCTGTCATTTCGGCGCTATTTAACTTTTTACCTTCAGTGTTGAGAACATACAAACCATCTTCCAGAAGTTCAGAACTAGCCACATCGAGTGCCAAGACAACATCTTCACCGAGTGTATAGCCAGCTTTTGTAGTTGCTTCTGCAATCAGTTCGAGTGCTTCAGCGTTACCATTCTTTACCGCTGGGGCGTAACCACCCTCGTCACCAACAGTTGTACCGTAACCCTTATCGTGCAAAACCTTGCCGAGGGATTGGAAAATTTCTGCACCAATTTGAATACAGTGGTTAAAACTTATTGCCCCGACCGGCATAATCATGAATTCTTGAATATCGGTGCTACCGGCCGCGTGCTTACCACCGTTAATAATATTCATCATCGGTAGTGGCAATGTAAATTGTGTATTACCAGCTAGGTTTGCGACATAACGATACAAAGGAAGCTTTTGCTCAAGCGCGGCTGCTTTTGCGACCGCCAATGAAACCGCCAGAATAGCGTTCGCGCCAAAACGAGCTTTGTTTGGTGTGCCATCAAGGTCAATCATAATTTGGTCAATACCGGCTTGGTCGGCAACATCTTTGCCAATCAGTGCTTCTTTAATTTCAGTATTTACGAAATTAACAGCCTTTAATACGCCTTTTCCGCCATAGGCTTGGTCGCCGTCGCGAAGCTCAATTGCTTCGTGTGAACCAGTGCTGGCACCAGAGGGTACAGCCGCCCGGCCAAGTGTGCCATCGTCAAGAATGACATCGGCTTCAACAGTAGGATTACCCCGGCTATCTAAAATTTGTCGAGCTTTAATAGTAGAAATATTCATTGAGTTCTCCTTTTTAACAACCTTCTTATTATACGCCGTTTATAAAGAGATGTAAGAATTGGGCCGAATTATGAATAAACATTCAATGATGTGACAATGGCTTTTTTAGTCCATTTACCATCAACAACGCAAGCTGGAATATCTTCTTCGTTCACAAACTTTATACTCGTACCATCGGTTGAAACTTTATACACCCAGCCGCCTTCTTGTTTTTCTTCGGCGTTAATAATTTGCGCAAAGGCATCTTCACCTTCGATAATAATCCACTGGAGTGGCAAGTAAACTGGTAATGAAATCATGAAGTCTCCTGGCTAGCTATTTATTCTAGTATACGCATATGCTTACGATATCCAAAGGTATGACTGTATACTAACTATATGGATATATATCAATGGATTCAAACAACTGGCGTCGCTATCGCCTTCATTTTTCTTGGCGGTATCGTAACATATATCGTTGGGACAAAAATTCTTAGTGCTATTACAAAACAAATTGTTCGTGGACACCTACGAAACTCACCTAAAAAAGATATCGAGAAGCGCCAAAACACCTTGGCTAACCTTGTAACTGGTATTTGGCGTATTTTAGTGTCTGTCACCACCTTTGTGGCAATCTTCCAACAATTCTTTCCCGCTGTTGACCTCTCGCCGCTATTTGCTGGAGCCGGTATTATCGGTATTGCCGTCGCTTTCGGTTCTCAGGCGCTTGTGAAAGACTTTTTAACCGGCATCTTTATTATTACCGAAAACCAATACCGCGTTGGTGATTATGTGACTATCAATGACGCTGATGGACGAGTTGAATATATTGGAACACGTTCAACGGTGATTCGCGACGACAGTGGTAACGTGCATTACCTCCCTAATGGTTCGATTATTCATGTGGTCAATAAGACTATGGGCTTTAGTAAAGTAAAATTCTCTATTATGTTAGATGCATCTACTGACCTTGATAGTGCTATTAGTGTCATTAACCAAGTTGGTGATTCACTCGCCGAAAGTAGCAAATGGAAAGATAAGATTCTGAGCCCACCGCAGTTTAGCTCAATTGGCGCTTTTACCGGTAGTTCTGTTGAAGTAACCATCTCTGGTAAGACGCAGCCATCAGACCAATGGTCGGTGACTGCAGAAATGCGCAAACGGCTTATTGGTGCGTTCGAAAAACATGACATTAAACTGGCGTAATGATTGATCGCCTTTTAAAGTACATTGCTGAACATAGGTTAGTAAGCCTAGCTGCGTACTTTGTCGTCTTCGTGTTGCTCATCGTAGCTTTTGTCGAATTAGTAGAAGAGGTGTTTGAAGGCGAAACGTTGTTTTACGACGAAGCTATTCTTAATGGAATAAATGGTTTTTCAACACCATTCTTTGATAATTTCTTCGTTATTATTACGCAACTTGGTGGTGTATTTGGCATAATCGCCTTTACGACTATATTGCTCGCAATTCTTTTGCGTCGAAAGTTATATCAGAAGGCGCTTATTGTCGGCGCAACCGTAGCTGGTGCAGCGTTACTTAATGTTGTTTTAAAACTTATTTTTGAACGGACTCGGCCTGATTTATGGGAACAACTAATAGTTGAGACGAGCTTCTCATTCCCAAGCGGACACTCTATGATTACCGCCGCTTTAGGCCTTTCACTCATATTTATATGTTGGAATACGCGCTATCGCTGGCTGGCCGTAGCGCTTGGTAGTTCATTTATTATTGTTATTGGTTTCTCACGCTTATACCTAGGCGTTCACTACCCAACTGACGTTCTCGCAGGTTGGGTCGTTAGTGCCGCTTGGTTGTTTATTGTGGTTACAGTAGTAAATATAAAGCTATTACGAAAACGTTCCGCAAAATAAAATATACCCACCGTAATGATGGGTATATTTTTATTGAGCGTTCTATTAGAACATGTCAGGCTTTGATTTAACAATTCCACCAGCAAGTGCTTCAGCACCACCAGAGATTTGTACAAGCGCATCGTTTTCTAATTGGTAAGCTTTTTCGAAGTTACCAGCTTTGTATTCAACCGCAGCTTGGTTAAGCAAGTCTTCGTGAGCACTTAGGGCTTCATAAAGAGTGTCAGTTGGTACGCTTGGGATAACACTGTTAAATACAGTAGCAACCTTACGTAGTTCAGCGCGAAGTGCAGTTAAAGCAGTCGCTTGAGCCATTGTGTCACCGTCAGCTACAGCTTTTGCGTAGTTGTTTGATTGAGCAATGTGCTCAACAAATGGTGTGGTAATAGCATCTTGGGCGTCTTTGCCGTAAATGCCACCAACAGCAGTTGCAATTGCTACCGCATTGGCAGTTTGAGCCGCCTTAGCGCCGTCAATCTTTTGTTGTGATTCGCCATCAACAATATTACGAGTTACTACGAGACTTGACGTCACGTGCTCACGAAGTAAATTGTTTAAAGCAACACGAAGGTCAGCTTGTTTTGTTGACTGTTGAGTCATAGCTGAATCGTTTTTTTGCATGTCATCCATGTTGTTGCCAATCATGTATCCACCGAATAGTCCAAGACCGAGTGCAACCAAGACGGCTACGACGGCGACTATTTTAGATGTATTATTTTCCATATATTCTCCTCATTGATTTGTTTACTGTCAAACAATACCAGTTATTCAAGGAGTGGAGTGTAAGATAGCTTACAGACGACTTTTAAGCAACTATTTTACGGATGATGTCCGCAATCTTCGCTTCTGATTCGGCGTTAAGCTTGCTTAAGTACCAAGCAGCTTCAACTAACCCCTCTTCAGGGCTACCTAACTCAGTTAAGTTTGTACTTTCAGTTATCCCGAAACTTACATACTTATCTTCACGGAAAAATACCACTACAGGGCCGTCGCTTTTAAGTGCGTAGCCTGGCATGCCGTACCATAGCCGCGGCTGTAGGTTTGGAGCGGTAGCTGTAATCAGCTCGTGCAGGCGTAAGCCTATCGCTCGATACGTATCGCTAAAGTTTTCTATTTTTGCTAAGACATCCTCAGCACCAGTTTTGTTCTTGTCTTCCATAAAGACTCCCTTCAAGAGATTTAAGAATAATTGGTGATCAGATTGAAAGAAGTTTCAGAGTAATCAGTGGTTATATTATATCATTAACGGGCAAACAAAAAGAGGCACTTTCGTGCCCCTTTTATGTACGGAAGACTTGCACCAACAGACGTAGCCTACGAACTAAATAACTGAACTATTGAACTTGATTGGCTACATATAATGATCTTGTGCTGTATCACTTGATCTTCCACTTATAATTTTATCACTACCCGCTAAAACGTCAATGCTTTAGATAGCTTTTTCTTCAACTAAATTTCGCATACGGGCTTTTATAAAAACCCTCATCCGTCGTTTTAAAATTCGGTCGAGTTTTACCGGTGAACCACCGCGACCAGTTGTCTCTACATATTCATTCCAAATGTTTACATCAGCGTTTTTATACATATCATTTCTCCATAGTTTTAAAAATAAAAAACAACTAAAACGAGATTGCTTAGCTGTAACGGATTTTATTGTATGAAGCTATCCGGTGGCACCGACAGACCGTTTATCTGTTGTACACGACGGAGAACTGAAATTGTATATAGTCTGCAAGTGGAAACACAGTGTGAGTACTCACATAACTACCTTTAGTATATACCTTAATTTTAAATAATTAAATGAGCGGTTTAAACTAACGTCACAATTTTTGCCGACATAGTATCAGTGTCAAGCAAAGCTATAGTCGGTAGCCATGTTTTACTACGCGGGATGGCAAAAGCGGTTGAACCTGGGTTGATTATTAATTTTTGATTAACTTCTTCAATTTTTGGCTTGTGCGTATGTCCCAGAAAGATAACATCGTAGGCCTCATTCTCTCTCACCCTTCGAAGCGTCGGGGCGTGATGTCCGTGATATATCGCGCCTTTTTTACCGTCTAAATTCACCTCAAGAATTCCTTCATGAATGTCAAAATCTTTATACGTACCTGCTCTTGCAAGGAAATTTATTATATCAAGGTCATTATTCCCTAGTACGCCACTGACCGGTAACTTCAGTAAGCCTGCCTGTTCGGCAAAATATATTAGTGTGTCAAGCGACTTCCAATCTCCACAGTGAATAATACGCTCGACGCCATGCGCCATAAACGCTTCGAGTGCTTTATCGATAGTGGCAAACTTATCGTGGGTATCGGAAATAACACCAACAATCATACGTTAGGTGTTAATCCAGTTGTTAACAGCATTGAGCGCAATGTCTAATCGATTTGAAAAATCTTCAGTCCCAATACGCACATTTACGATGTCGGCATGACTATTATTAAATTTCTCATGGTCATCGAACCAGCCATCGAGCTTATCGACTTGCGTATAGCCCTTCGCTTTATATATTTTTTCAATAAATGAACGGTCTAAGTCCATATTAATAACGAAGTGCTCATAGTCATGGTCATCGAGCCATTTCTTAGCATTCAGCCATTGCCTATCGACACTCGCATCATAAATGAACGAGTGGTTCAGGGCTAGTAACTGTTCAAGTCGAGCATCACGGAGTGCTTCATACCTGCCAAGTTCAACTTCACCACTATCCTCAGCGATTTCCGTACGTAATGTATCGTTATTAAAAATAGGCAAACCAAGGTTCCACCCAAGGTGATGTGCAACTGGGCTTTTCGAACTTCCCGGTACACCGGCGAACATAATGACAAACTTTTTCATATTAGCTCAGTATACCAAATATGTATTCCTACTTTGTCCAATTAACCCATGGTGCTTGCTGAGGCCAATGAATAAATATACTCCGAAAACCTGCAGCATAGCGCGCGACTACCTTAGGGAACGAAGCGCGAAACGGCCGTGCCGATAGAGGCATTTTCAACGTCGGGTCATACTTTATGTCACCTTCATTCAAGATATGGTAGCTAATATCCATATCATCATGGATGTTTTGATATAAAGACAAATGCGTATGATTGCTTACTCGCTTCCAAGTATCTGCTTTAATGGCAAAATTTAAACCAAACAATGGTTTTCGACCAAGTGCCGAACTAACCAGCCAAAAGTACGGTTTCATATACAAGGCACTAAACAGCACTTTTACAACCGGGTTGGCATCGTAGGTAACGCCAGGGCCAGTTGTGGCTACCACCGAGTTGTCACTAATGAAGTTCGCGGAGATTTTCTCAACCCAATCTTTTGTCGGCTGGCAGTCAGCGTCGAGTCGAAGAATAATTCCTCCGTTGCCCGCAGCAACGTCTAGGCCCTTCTTAGCAACAGCGCAAATACCTTGGGTGTGTTCTTGAATCACCTTAACAAAAGGGTACGCCTCAGCAATTTTTATCGAATCATCGGTCGAGTTGTTATCAACGATATACACCACATCCGGCAGACGAGTCTGCTTAGCTATAGCATCAAGGCAGTTCTTAATAAATGCTGCTTCATTGTAAACAGGCATGACTATTGAAACGAACATTTTATTAATAACTTATTTCGTTATCTTTTAACTTAATCATTTGCTCGACGTCATTAATAACTGCGTGCAGGGTTGTTTCATTGGCATGGTTAACAATCGCTTGTAGCAACACATTATCAATCGTGACGTTATCTTCAGTAATCTGCATTATCTCTTGCAGTTGCTCGAGCCTAATTATCAGTTCATCAACCAGTTCAACTTTTTCCATGCATCTAATTATAGCAAAAAGTTACTAAATTGAAGATGCGGAGATACCTACTAAGGGCGTATTCCGTAGTGCCTCTAGCCTACCAGTTTTTCTTACCAATCTTACTAATCGCAAATACAATAAGTCCAATTACGCTGGCTAATGCTGCATAGATAAAAATAGTCTGTGTCATCATGTTTGGAGCAAATATATACACCATAAATGATACAAATGTCAGCAATGCTAACAACATTAAGATTGAGCGTCCGGTTGATAGCTTACGTGAACTTAAAACTTCGCTTGATGTTTTGATCATTTTAGTCATACCCTTATGATACTAAAGAATATATATCACTAACCAAATTATTAAATACTTAATACCTTAGGTAGTGCCCCGATCCACCCTAGCTAAAGTTAGGGTGGATCGGGTTGTGTAACTAGAGGCCACGCAGTAACCACGAGGCCAGTTCAGGAGCGTACTCCTTCTCGGTTTCGTGGCTACAGCCAGCGTCCAACATCCGCATCCGGTACTGCGGCATGCTTGATGCCGCAATGATCGGCTTGGTGAAGCCTTGGGCGCGTACCCGCCGGATGAAGCCGATGGTGTTGACCTGGTCGCCAGGGATGCAGCCGTCGAGGATGATGACGTCGATCTCGTTGAGAAACCGGTCAAACACCTCGTCGAGCTGTTCCAGGCTGGTGGCGCTGACGGTGCTGATGTCGTACTTGTTGAGCAGCAAGGTCTTGTAGTAGCTAATCACTGTCGACAGGTCGTCGGCAATCAGTACCAACGGTTCGTTGTTGATGGACATTGTAGTGCCTCCAAGTTGTGTGTCCAGCCAAGAGCTGGTTGCTCGATTGGGCTGAATGGCGCTCGCTGGAGTTAATCCATTGAGATGGTATATATAATAGCATAAACGCTTTGAAAAGTCAATATGCTTGCGGTTATACTACTTACTTTTCGCTCTTGCGCCTTTTCTCTTACGCTGACGCCTGGCATATTCCTCGTACCAAAGGCCTATCGACGTAAACACGGAAACACTGCCAGCTATAATTAAAACCGTTAAAAAGCCTTCTACGGGGTCAATATGAGTATATTTGAATGCCCATACCCCAAACCATACGATTAATAGTAATATTGTCACGCTTATTAAAGCTAGATAAATAAATTTTAGTTTCGTGAGTAGCTTGAGTGCCGTAACGATACCTATTCCAACAATTATCATAAATAGAATTTCACTTACGACTGGAGAATACTTATGCCCACCAACTTCTCGCACCGAAGCGCCATTGTGAAGACTTACGAAGCTGTTGATGGAGGTTAGGATAAACAAGATACATAGCGCGATGCCGTATATTACTGTACGTTTCTTTTTAAAGAAACTTTTAATTTTCTGGCGAGTTCTTTTTTTCATTAGTCTATAGTAGCAAAAAACCGATTACAAAAATAAAAGCTCTTGTTTAACGCCTTGAGCGTTTTCAATAATAATTTTATGACCATCCCAAGACCTAATGGTCGCTTGGTAATAGTGGTTAATGACATTATCCATTACGTGCGTATCAGGGTTTGAGTCATTGATACCTAATTTCTTAAATACATCAGCTGTTACTTCATTGACTTTCTTAATAGAAAGGTTAACCCGAACATCCGAATCGTTGGCAGGCTGGTCAAATAGCGGAATAACTTCTGGTCCATCAGCAGAGACAGAATGTACATCGCCTCCGTTTTCAAACATATCCATAGACAATTTATAAAATGTACCGGCACGCCGAATATGTTCAGTAAAGCTATAAGGTGAGCGCTCAACTAAGTCCCGTAAAGCGTCGGCATTTTTGGTTAAGATTTGCGACTCAAGTTTAGTATATTCGCCACCAGGTGTAAGTTTTTCCATGATGCATAAATATACCATGTAAATAGGTATTTGTAAATAGCTGATAGTCGGTTAATGTTTGGCAGTCGGTTCAAATTCTATTCAACAATCACATTCATTTATCGAAATAAATAACTCTGGTTGTTGCCCGAGATTTAACGCTCTCGGGCTGCGTGTTGTGGATTAGCACTCGACTATTTCGACTCTGACACATTCGCCAAAGTCGAACCAGTAGGCAGGCTCGCGCGGGACCACACAACCTTTATCGATTCGGGCGAAGGTCAACAGGTTGACCGTGTTGCGTACACCGACATAGTCATCGAGGTACTGGAGTTCTCCAGGAATCTCCTTAACGAAGACACCCGAGTTCTCGATTTCAACCGTTTCTCCATTGCGGAGACGGCTTAGGACGGTGTATCCAGGGTGCTGGGCGTATGTCATAGCGTTCCTATCAATAGAGATGGATGTGAAGTGCAAATCCTAACTCGTAGTATTACTCACAAGTACGGTTAAATTATAGCATAAGTAGTAATAAATGTCAATATAGACCTCAGATAGACTGCTATTCTAAAGTATATATTCTTTAGACAGTTGCCGATATACTAGCTATATGAACAAACGACATATGCGAAAACGCGTCATTGCAATTATCGTTTTAGCTCTAGTAAGTATCAGTATCGTCATTGCGGCTATTATTTTCTTTCGTCCAACTAACAATAGCGCTTCTAACCAATCCAATCCGCCATCATCTTCAACACCTGAAGTGCCTGAGAAAACAGCATTGAGCTGCGTGGAGTCTTTACCTGAAAGTGTTCAAATAGGTCAAAAGATCATGGCTGCCGGCTACAGCAACCAGCTCGATTCATCGCAGGCGACATTCCTTCGCTATAGTATTGGTGGAGTTATTATTATGGACGAAGCGTCGGCACAAACTATTAATACTTTCAAAAAAGGTTTCTTGATTTCTCTAACCATTGCCGTAGACCAAGAGGGCGGCACAGTACAACGCTATAAGAGCCAGGGGCTCATTCCCGGTGCTACTGATATGGCTGCGAACTACACGACCGCACAAGCATATCAAAGTTATTATACTGACGCACAGTACCTAAAAAGTATCGGAATCACTACCAACTTTGGGCCTGTTGTGGATATTATAAGTGCCGAACCAAATCCGCTTCCTGGTCGCATGTATTCTTCAAGCCCGTCAACTGTTATTCAGTATGCTACACAGTTTATTCAAGCCTATCAAAAAGCGAGCATCACACCAGTTGTAAAACACTTCCCAGGGCTTGGAAGCACAACAACCAATACGGATTTTGGAACTGCAACGACCAGTCCTCTCGCAACCCTGAAAGCGAGTGATACTATCCCCTACCAAAAACTAGCTCAGTACAATACCGATGCTATGGTAAGTAACGCCATCGTTCCAGGGTTAACTGATGGTCAACCGGCTGTTTGGTCTAATGCCGCTGTGTCACTGCTCCGTAGCTACGGCTACCAGGATGCAGTCGTCTATACCGACTCGCTCACTGCAAGAGCTATCCCTGGAACAATTGAAGATGCAGCTATCAAATCATGGCAAGCCGGTAACGATGTGGCGCTGATAGTTCAAACATCAAGTCAAACAGCCACATTACCATCAATCTTTGATGCAATTGTAAACAAAGCAATGGCAGCTTTGCAAAGTGGTGAGTTGGATAAAGAGAAGTTTGCAGAATCGGTTGTACGTATATTCAATCGTAAAAATATCGATCCTTGTAGTATTCAGCAAGGATAGGCTTCGAACTTTCACAAACTATGCTTCGCCATTTCATCAGCCCCTATGGACGACTTACTAACTTTTATTTGAAAAGTATGCCCACGTAATTAAGGCAAGAAGGATAGCGATGATTATACTCATGATTCCTATGATATTAGATTTATCAGACCATTTTTGTTTCGTATCATTTACTAGTTCAACTTTTTGAACTTGATCATTGGCGTCCCATTTTCGAACTTTGCCACTTTTGGCATCTATTACAAAATCACCATTACTCATCTTAACTTCATCAAGACTCATCAGTTTGAAGTCATTTATCAGACCAGTACCCCAGTCGATTACGTGCTGTGAATCTGCTACGTCTTCTGCAACTGCGTACACCCTCAAGCTGCCATCGTAGCGCTTATCGTATCTGTGAAGTGTAAACTCAACAGAATAATGTGTATCACTGTCTTTATTTTTAAGTACTATGCCTGACTTTATGCTTATTCCTTTAATGTTTCTTCCATACTTTTTTGCATCTTTCAATATATTTGCAATTCCAGCAGGGCTTGAAGTCTCGAAATCCGCTCCACCTTCAGTTTCGAATGAGAATTTGAGTAAAGAAATGTCGACCGAAAGCCTCTCGGCGATTGTTTGAGCAATCGCAAGTAAATTATTTACACTAATATATACAGGTAAAGATAGCTTTAGTCTTTCGCTGAATGTTGTCTTAAATTCTCTTCCAACTTCTGCTGCCATATGAACCTCATTCACTTAATACTTATTAATTGCATCACCATAACATGCGAACGTCTAACTGTTTGGCTAGTATAACAAAAAGCCTCCAAAACAGAGACTTTTCAATGATGCTTGTGCTTGGCAGCACTTAGTGGACGAGCTTAGAGCTATAGCTTATTAAAATGAATACTTTGACCAGTCGATATTGAGGCCATAAATTATAATGAGAAATAAACCTAATCCAAAGTAAAGAATATATGCAGCGATTATTACAATCGTAATAATGAGTAATATTTTATAAAGCAACGTAATATTTTTAATCGCAGCAAATAGCATCAAAAATATACCTAAACTAGCGGGCAGCATTTGAGTTTGTACCTCTAGGAATGTCGGATTTCCAGTCATGCCTATCGAATCTTTAAATATAAATGCAGCTACTAGCCATATTATTAACAAGCAAAGACCGCCAAAAAATAGAGGATTTTTTATCAGCATCTTTGATTTATTAGTCATAATATAATACTAACAAAATAGACTACATTTCTGTAGTCTATTCAAACGTAAGCTCTTTGGCAGTCCCTAGTAGATGAGCTTAGAACTATTTTTTCTTTTTAGGTCGCTCTGGTTGGATTGCTTTGTTCATATAGTTAATACCCCACCAAGCTCCGAAAAATCCTATCAAGGCGATACCAATCAACCCGAATGGCCAAAACGCAGTTTCTTCAATGCATGATGCTTCGGCTCCCATAAAACCACTGCAAGCCTCCCCAACTGAGTCTCTGTACATGCCCACAAGAACCAATACTAAGAGTATCGACGAAATAATGGCTATCGAAATTTTCGGAATAAGTTCGTTGACTTGCTTACGTTTCATCGCTTAAGTATATCAAAAATAGACCACATTTCTGCAGTCTATTCAAACATAAGCTCTATGGCAGCCCCTAGTGGACGAGCTTCGAACTTTTAATCATTCTTCCATCAATAACAAGGCTAACTCGACCTAAGACTGTTCGAATATCACCCCTCGGTGTTTCGAGCTTCTCAGATAACGTATCGATGATAGATAATGAATCTAGTTCGCCAACTTCATCTAGATACTGTTCTATACGCATAGCTAACCTTTGTTTAGCTGGTTCAGCTACGACTGGGTTTTGTTCTGATAATGATTTTGTTTCCATATAAACACTATAACAAAAAGCCTCCGAAACGGAGACTTTTCAAACATAAGCTCTTGGCAGGGGTACGTGGAATCGAACCACGGTTTCAGGTTTTGGAGACCTACGCACTAACCGCTGTACTATACCCCTAAGCTCCACAATTGTAACAGATTGAACGGTAAATCGTCTACTACTAAGAAAGCCAGCTAGTATTCTTTTGAATAAAAGGAATTGCGTAGAAAAGTATAAATAATACCATCACGAGGCCGATAGTAATTAAATCGTACCAAGCTTCGTGCCGTTTGTAATGGTTCGCTAACTCACCTTCACGGTTGAGGTTAATAGTGATAGCTTGTCCAACCATCACTAACACGGCTGCTCCTATCAACAAGAAGTAGACGGTCAAGGTATTTGCGACGTATTCAAATGGTTTAATAAACAGCACAATCGACGAGGCGATTGATAATACTATCCCGGCAATGCGCACCAACGTCGCTGTGTCTTCTTTATCTAACATAAAAGTATTGTACCATCCATTACCAGTCTTTACGCTAACGCTTCACCCTGTTACCATAAACATAACAAGAAAAGGGAGTGGCGCATGCATGTAGTGGTCGTTGGTGGGGGTTTTGGTGGCGTAAAAGCTGCGCTCGAACTCAGCAAAAAACAAATTGGGCGGATTACGTTGATATCCGACGAGTCTTATTTTTTGCACCATGCCACCCTCTATGCGACTGCGACCGGTAAGAACTTTGCCGAGTCGGTTATTCCTTTGAATACTATTTTCGCCAATCATCCGAATGTTGAAATTGTCCTTGATAAAGTAAAAACCTTCGACCCGAAGCGTCACCTCATTACTGGCAAAAAAGATTACCACTACGATAAGTTAATTCTAGCGCTTGGTTCGGTCACCACCTACTTTGGTATTAAAGGTATGGAAGAACATTCGTACGGTATTAAAAGCATCCACCAAATTAAAGATTTCCATGAACATATTCACGACGAGCTTGTTCACCAGAAACTCGACAAAGAATACTTTGTTATTGGTGCCGGCGCAACCGGTGTAGAGATGGCCGCAGCTTTAAACGATTACCTCAAACAACTCATTACCACCTACCGCCTTAAGCAAACCGCTTCAAAGGTAACTATTGTCGAGATGGCGTCGCGGATAACTCCGCAGCTATCACCTACTGCCTCACGCAAGATTTCCCGCCAACTGGAAAAACAAGGTATTCGGGTACGTGCCGACCATAAAGTGAATGCACTCGAAAACGGCCGCATTATCATCGAAGAAAAGGCTTACCCGACTACGACGGCAATTTGGACTTCAGGTGTGACCAATAACCCATTCTTCAAGCATAACGCTGACAATTTCGAACTGGCACCTAATGGACGAGTGAATGTTAAACCTTACTTAGAAGCTTTAGAAGACGTCTATGTCATTGGCGATAACAATTCATTGAAACACAGTGGTACTGCTTGGCCAACGCTTAAACAAGCGAAGCACGTTGCCAGTAATATTGCTCGCGTAGCTACCAAACGGCCCCAAGCGACCTTCCACTCAACTTCATACCCTGCCGGTATTCCGCTCAGCCCACATTGGGGTTATGTTGAATGGCATGGCATCTATGTTTCTGGCCGAACCGGGGCCTTTGCTCGGCGTATGATGGAGCTGTATGGCTACTGCCAATTATTGCCATTTAAGCAGGCGATTCCCGTTTGGCGAGCACACGAATTGCCGGCTGTGGAAAATTAAACAACATTCTTTCATTTTAAGCGTAAGAACTGTTGTAAAAGCCTACGCTTAGAACTATAATCAGGGCAGAAAACGTGTCCAAAAAATAAAAGGAGCTATCGAGACGCTACGGCATCTCGTAAATAGGGGTTATGAAAATTTTAATGTTGGGCTGGGAGCTTCCTCCACACAATAGTGGCGGCTTGGGAGTTGCATGCTATTACCTCTCAAAGGCGCTTGCTTTAAATGGCGCTGACATTGATTTCGTCGTCCCCTACGCTGCCAAACACGATAACGTCGACTTTATGAACATCCATCATGCTACCCAACTGTCTCCGCTGCACAAATTCGGTATGGGCGCCTACGACTCTAACTTCTTACTAGAAGAAACTGGCCACGATGAACTTGGTGAACTAAAAACTATCCGCGATGTTCAACACCGCTACAATAAATTCGTGACCGAATTAGTTCCCGGCAAAAAGTACGATGCTATCCATGCCCACGACTGGTTAACTATGGAAGCCGGCATGATCGCTAAGCAATTGACCGATGCTCCGCTTATTGTTCACGTCCACGCCACAGAATTCGACCGTTCCGGCGGAAACCAAGGCAACCCAATTGTGCACGAAATTGAATACCAAGGCTTAATGATGGCCGACCGCATTTTGGCGGTGAGTGCTATTACGAAAAAGATTATCGTTGAGAAGTACGGTATTCCAGCCGATAAGGTTGAAGTAGTGCACAATGCTATTGACCCTGAAAGCCTAAACGACGGTTACGAATACGATAACCGTACCTACCGCTACCTCGAAGGTCTTAAAGACGAGGGCTACACCATTATTAGTGCCGTTACTCGCTTCACTATCCAAAAAGGCCTCGAAAACCTTGTCCGCGGTGTTGCTAAAGCCTCTGAAAAATACGACCGCTTCGCACTGCTGCTTGCGGGTGACGGTGAACAACGCGATGAACTTATAAGCCTGGCGGCTGAACTGGGCATCTCTGACAAAATCTTCTTTACTGGGTTCGTCCGCGGCAAGCAGTGGCGCGACGCATACAGTGTATCAGATGTATTCGTTCTTAGTTCTATTAGCGAGCCGTTCGGCTTAACAGCCCTCGAAGCCGCCCACCATGATAACGCCCTCATTGTTACGAATCAATCAGGTGTTGGTGAAGTACTTCAAAGCATCTTCCGCTACGACTTCTGGGATGTGGAACGTTTAGCTGACCAATTAGTAGGCATCGCTACATCACCCGCCCTCAAAGATTCACTCCGCAAGAATGTGCTCAACGAATACGCGCGGCTTTCATGGCACGATGTTGCTAAGAAATGTATGAGCCAATACACTAAAGCCGCTTCACCGAATAGCATGCTTGTAGGGGCATTCGTATAATGGCTGATAACAAACGCGGCATTACGCTTTACATGCACGTTCACCAACCTTATCGCGTTCGCGAATACAGTGTCTTTGATACCTCAACTGACCACAACTACTTTGTTGATGGCGATAACAACAGTAATCGTAGCAACGAAAAGATTCTTAACAAAGTTGCCGATAAATCATATCGTCCAATGAACGCGCTGCTTGAAAAGCTCCTCAACAAACACCCTGATTTCAAAGTTTCATTAAGTATCACTGGTACTTTTATTGAACAAGCCGAACAATGGGCGCCAGACGTTCTAGAAAGCTTCAAACGCCTGGTTGCTACCGGTCAGGTTGAGATTGTTGCCGAGACTTACTACCACTCATTAGCCTTCTTCTATAGCCGTACTGAATTCGAACGCCAAGTTGAAATGCACAAAGCAAAAATTCGTGAGCTATTCGGTGTTGAAACCAACGTCTTCCGTAACACCGAGCTTGCCTACAACGACCAACTTGCCCAGTGGGCAGATGGCTACGGTTTTAAGGGTATTCTTGCCGAAGGTTGGGACCCGATTCTTGATTGGCGTAGCCCGAACTTCGTGTACAAGCCCGAAGGTACTAAAGATATCGCCCTCTTACTTAAGAACTACCGTTTAAGCGACGACCTCGCCTTTCGCTTTAGTAACCGCGAATGGCAAGAATGGCCACTGACCGTTGATAAGTATACTCAGTGGATGGAAGCCTCTATTCAAGACCAACCACTCGTTAACTTGTTTATGGACTATGAAACATTTGGTGAACACCAATGGCAAGACACTGGTATCTTCGAATTCTTTGAAGAATTTGTCGGCCGATGGTTAGAAGATGAAAATAATACGTTCTACACCACATCAGAAGCAATTGCCGCCAACGAACCAGCTGGCGTTATTAGCATGCCAAACACCGTTACCTGGGCCGATGCCGAACGCGACCTCACTGCTTGGGTCGGCAACAGCATGCAACACGAAGCAATGAAGCACATTTATTCATTAGAAGATGATGTCATCCGTACTCAAGACAACGATCTTATCGCCGATTGGCGCAAACTCCAAACCTCTGACCACGCTTATTATATGTGTACCAAATGGTTTACCGACGGCGATGTTCACGCCTACTTTAGCCCGTACGACTCCCCGTACGACGCGTTCTTGTATTACATTAACGCTGTCCGCGATGTCCGTTGGCGTTTACATGAAACACACCGCACAGGAGGCTTAAGTGGCTAGATCAATTGTACTGAGTAACGGCGAACTGCATGTTGGCTTAAATAAATATGGTGTCGTGCATGACTTTTACTACCCCTACGTTGGGTTTGAAAACCACGTCGCCGGCCCATCACTCCGCCACAAAGTCGGTGTTTATATCGATGGCGTCATTAGTTGGACCGATGATGATACCTGGACCTTCAGTCACCATTACCCAAGCACTAGCTTAGTCGGCCACACCATTGCTAAGAATGAAGCTATTGGCATTGTTATCGAATTTGATGACACCGTTGACTCAGACATGAGTGTCTTCATTCGTAACATCCACGTCGTTAACACCTTTGAGCAAACACGCGATATTCGCTTATTTATGTACCAAGCCTTCGCGATTGGTGACTCTCGCAGCAATACTGACACTGCCCAATACTTACCTGATAGTGACGCTATCCTGCACTACCGCGGCCGTCGTGCTTTCGTTATCTCTGGCACCACTGCCGATGGCAAACCATTCGACCAGCACTCTATCGGTTTATTTGGTATTGAAAACCACGAAGGCACCTTCAAGGACGCCGAAGATGGCGAATTGGGCGGCAATGTTGTCGAACACGGCCGGGTTGACTCTATTTTAAGGTTCTCGCTTCATATCGAAGGTCGTTCATCAGCCCGTGTTCACTACTGGGTAGCCGCTGGTATGAACAACCGCGAAGCACTCTATATTCACAAGCAAGTCCAAGACCAAGGTGTTGACGCTCGCATTCACAAAACATCTGCTTGGTGGCAAGAATGGCTCCAGCCAAGCATTGATTTTGCCCAAGCCTTACCAAAAGATCACCAAGACCTATTCTTGGAAAGTATGATGATTATTAAATCACAAATTGATAAGCGCGGTGCGGTCATTGCCAGTACTGATACAACCATGTTGAACTATTCACGCGATGCCTACGCCTATTCATGGCCTCGGGATGGCGCTAATACCATATGGCCTCTGGTTCGCCTTGGCTATTACCAAGAAGCTTACCGCTTCTTCGAGTTCTGCCAACGCGGCCTCCACCCGGGTGGTTACCTTATGCACAAATACCGTGCCGATGGCGCCCTCGGAAGCAGCTGGCACCCATATGTCCACGCCGATGGTGTCGTATCTCCGCCTATCCAAGAAGATGAAACTGCTTTGGTACTCTTCGTATTCGTCCAATTCTACCAACTTAGTAAAGACAGCTCACTTATTAAAGAATTCTATCACTCTATGATTCGCCCAATGGCCGATTGGATGTGTGAATTTGTCGACCCAATCAGCGGCTTACCGAAACCAAGCTACGACCTTTGGGAACAAACCTTCTCAACCAGTACCTATACTACTGCCGTTACCTACGCAGCCCTTATTGCCGCCTCTGAGCTAGCTGTTGTAGCTGGCGAAGAAGCAAACGCAGTGAAATGGCGGACTGCAGCTGAAGATATCCAAACAGCGGCCCACAAACACTTGTTTAACAAAGAACGCCAAGTCTTCTACCGTGGTATTAATGTCGTAAAGGGCGAAATTCAATACGATGCCGTGCTCGACGTATCATCAACTTATTCAGCGTTCTTATTTGGCCTATTCGATGCTAATAGCCCAGAAATTCAAGCATCAATTGCTACCATTCAAACAATCTTCAACACAACACCTGACAATCCTGGTTTACCGCGTTCTGAAGATGATGATTATCGTCGCACCAAGCAAGGTATTGCTGGTAACTACTGGTATATTACGACTTTATGGCATGCCCAATACCTAATTGAAAAAGATAACAGCGAAGACGCCCTTAAGATCCTTAACTGGATTAAATCACATGCCATGCCAACCGGTATGTTAAGCGAACAAATTGACCCAGTTGATGGTGCCTTTATTTCACCAGCGCCGCTGACCTGGTCACACGCTGAATACGTATCTACCCTCATCGATTTTGTTGGAAAGAACCGATAATGGCGGTTCGGGTGGCTACTTTTAAGCACATGGTACGGCGTTTTACGCCCCAACTTCGCAGCCGGGCAAAAGTGCTAAAAAACTTTGCCGATAAAATGGGCTTTGTGCATTTTGGCATGGTAAACCAGCACGATGACGACTACGATGCGATTCGCGGCTTTACTGCATCGCTGACACATATTGATAGTGATTACATGGTGGGGACTTTTGAAGATTATAATTTCAGAATGGTTGACCGTTTCGATAGTTATAAACACGGTGGGCACTCGCACGAGCAGCTGTGGTGCATTATTGAGATCGATTTACACGAGAACCAAGTTCCACACGTATTCCTTACACCAACCGGACGTGAAGCCGGCGAATACGATAAATTGTTTACTGTGCAACCTTACTTACAGCCACTTAATACTATGTTACTTCAAAACCATAGCTCTGAGCTGCATGGCCGTTACCAAATTCTGGCTCGGACTACCCATACTGCTGATGTTGAGCAATTATTAACTTCGCCTATCGTCGCTGGTATTGCGTCACGTTTCTGGCCACACGGTATCGAATTCTATAACGGGAAATTATACCTTTATATAACACAACACCGCCTTACAAAGACGGTGTTGGAAACTTCACTTGCATCCGGACTATGGTTAGCCGAAATGCTCGATGAGTTGAAAGAGGACTAACCCTTACGTTGCTTAACTTCGTTACGTCCAAGGTTCTTCTTGGTTTCAACGTAAAGAGCGTGCGTACGAGCGATTGGGTCGTATTTACGAAGGCTGAGTTTTTCAGTAGTGTTTTGAGTGTTCTTGGTAGTGTAGTATGTACGGTGACCACTAAGTTCACTAACCAATCCAACCAACTTACGCTTTGTGTTCTTCTTTGCCATTAGATATCTTTCAACTTACTTTAAATAATGTTTTGCCTGTTGAGGCTTTCAGAGGTAAATTATAACAGATTGCCTCACCTCTTACAACCACCTTAACGGAAGTTAGTAAAAGCGAGAGGAAAATCAAAGTCTTGAGACTCAAGTAACCGCATCGCCGTTTGCAAATCGTCTTTGCTCGCACTCGTCACACGCACTTCTTCACCTTGAATAAGCGCTTTTACCTTCGGCACTTCATCACGAAGCACTTTAGTAATCTGCTTGGCTTTATCTTGAGTAAGGCCAGCAATGAAAGGAATTTCCTGGGATGATTTCAAGTTCGTTGTTACAATCGGCTTTGTAAGGTCGAGTGTTTTACTACTCTGGTTACGAGATGTAAGCTTCTTGCGAATGATATCGACGATGCTTTCGATTTGCCATTCGTTTGCCCCAACAACCTTAAAGCCAACCTTATCGGCCATGAATTCAATTTGTGCTGGGGTATTTTTAAAGTCATAACGATTAGAGATGTCTTTTTGGACAAGCGCAAAAACGTTGTTCATTTCTGCCTTGTCGTATTCGGATACAATGTCATAACTAAATGTTGCCATAGGTATAGTATACCACCCTTAGCGGAGTTACTTTTTGTTGTTGCGAATAAGCCGCCAAATAACGATGCCAAGCAAAGTAAGGCCAAGGAATAAGAGAGCGAGGAACAATGATTCGCGCAGGAAGTATAATACGGCAAGAATAGTCGCACTAAACCCCCACCATAACGCCCACTGAGCCCGTAGTAACGCACCAGCTACCAGTAATGCAATGTGTTCAAAAAGGAACAGTAATTGATACGTTCCACCCTCTTGCAGTGCCATTATCCCAGTGCTGCCGGTTATAAATGCCACTGCCAGTATCAAGCGAGTCTTAAATGATTCACCCTTTATCCATACGGCGGTCGCGAATATGACAATCGCCCACCAGTGACCGTAAAACACCATATTCAAATCGGGTGATGACAAGCCGACAATTCGCTGCAAAGCAAATGTGCCAACATAAATTCCCGCTTCAATAATATCCTTACGGCTTTTTAATATACCTTCAACAACAATCGTACCTGTTATTGCCAGTAATGTTCCCGCCGCGGCATATCCATACGAACCATCCATAGCAATATTGAATAGTGTCACAAGTCCTAATAGTGTCCATACGAACAGTAAGTGAATCGTACGGCGCTTTGAATCGGTATCAGTGATAGTGTGTATTAACGCAGCAATGTACAGCACTGCAGCAGCAGTCCAAGCGACACCGAATGCAAACCACTCGCCATCGAATTTTAGCCATACCCAAAGTGCAGCAATAGTAGCAATGAAGGCAGCATTTCCGAATGCTATTACCCTTGGTGACTTTTCTATGTACGAACCTAGCCAGTACGTTGCTGATGTAATAGCCAGTGCAGCAAATAACCATCCTAGGCCAAGATTTGCAGCGAATAAGAGCATTATTAGTGGATAGACCGCATATGTCACGCTAAATAAACCGCGCAACACGCCGGTTGTTGCAAGCCTGCGTAGTGTCAACCCAAGGACAGTGTAAAACAGTGCTATAAAGAAAACGACTTGAAGAACCTGTTGTGGCGCTCCCATGTTAAACACTAGCCCGCCGCCAACCACGACAGCAGCAATAGTAGCGATATCTCGCCGCATAAATTGGCTTGTTAAGTGATGGGCTAACAATATAAGCGCATATATAGCTGCACTGTAACCGACTATTAAAACATTCGACCATTCAGACATAACATCAGCTTCGCTGAGCGTAAGGCCCACAATAGGGACTATAAGAACAAGAGATACTACTTCGATTGCCCATTGTCTATATACATATGACGCAGCCATGAACACCGCTGCAAGTCCGACTGTCGACAAAATGAAAGCAACTGTAGACCCTTGGCCGAATGAAGTAAAGAATGCTATGACAGCATATAGCCAGAATGCTGACTTTAGGAACCCGCGAACAGCCGATGAACGTTGTCGTGAGAAGTACGAAGCAACTAATGTTACTGAAGCAGCGATAATAAATAGCCATGTAATTGTCTGTACGTCCCATAGTTCATTCCCCCGCCACCGGCCAATAATAAACGGCAAAACAGCTGAGGCAATTAAAGCGGGTATAGCCATGTAAACATTACGGAACCTATATGCTGAAGCGAGACTTATTGCCGTTACTAGTGAGGTTTGTAGTAAAACGCCCAACTGAGCTACGCCGGTAGCAGTCCAAAGCAGAACGGTCACAATAAGTATACTGACGACAACGCTCAACCAGCTTATTTCGACAGTACGACTTCTTTGAGATGCAAACCGCACGCGCAACAAGCTGTAGGCTGATTGAATAGCCGCAATTATAAGTATGTATGTTAATGTCGCAGCCAAGTTACTGTCGTACACGTAGAGAACTGACACAAACAAGGAAATCGAAGCAAGCGCACGAACAATAGTTTCATACACAATTCCTCTTTCTGTAAACCAAAGGACAACATAGTACAGTGTTGCGACCCAGAACACTAACTGATACGAAACGAGGGTCATACTGTCGTAAGCGAACAAGCTTCCGATTAATGTCGCTGGGGTGAGTAGTTGGCTCGTTTGGCTGATAGGTAGCTTGAATAGTTCAGGTACCCATTTTGCGTCGAAGTGCGCCAGTAGGTGAAAAATTAACGAAGCGAAAATAAGTGCAACAAAGTATAGAACTATTGGACCGCTGAACGTCGCAACGGTTGATGCCGCCAATGATAGAGCGAAAGCAATCGTTAGGTAACTTACTACGTCACTTTTCAGGCGTAGGGCTGCCACTGCATAACTAATGATGCCAACAACTGAAGTAATAAACCAAGACCAGCCTCCGGACAATCCACCAAGCTGAGATAAAGCTATTCCTGCAAATGGCACCATAGCTAAACCAGTACCTATGAAGGCAGTAGCAGCTGGACGAAGGTACGGCACTTTGTAATGAAGGATCATACCAGCGCTATAGAAGGCGATAATAACAAACCACAGCCCGGTTAAACGGGCACCAGGAGGCAATCCTGTAGCAATGAACGCCGCTGCGGCAGCGATAATCAAGAAGCTTGCTGTATATAGTAATACGTTGAGGTTTCGTTCAACATCTTGCTTTTTAGTTCGTGCAGGGGCAATGGGCTCCTGTACATATTCGTCAGGCGTTACGGCAATAGGTACAGTTTCTGGAGCTGACGAGAAGTCAATTCCAGCGATAGTATCAACTTCAACAGGCTTTGAAGGTTGCACAGTTGGATTCATAGATGGGCTTTCACCGTCGATAATCTTTTTGATTCCAGCATGACCCGAAGCGCTTTTCGCAAGCTCGCTTCGAATAATAGTCGCTAAGTCATCTTTACCTCGACGATACCCGCTATCAAAAGCTTCTTGATCTGTTTTCTTCTGAGCCGAACGAACATTAAGCCATAAGGCTAAAAAAATAATTGCTATGAGAAACCAAAAAAACGACATACACCTACTTCCTTTACTTAAGAATAGCTTACGGTTATGCATTAAACAACAGCTTTTGTTTGGGTAAAAAAATAAGAGCCCGAAGACTCTTAAAGTTTCAAATTGTGGAGCCACGACAGGGATTTGAACCCTGGACCTCATCCTTACCATGGATGCGCTCTACCAACTGAGCTATCGCGGCATAACTGTTTCCTGCTCGTAAGCCACCGGCTAAAGCTCTATATAACTTAGCGTACGCTCTACTCATAATTCGCATTTTACGCAGGAGCTATCGCTAGCTACCTCAAGCTGCATCAACCTTGGTCAATGCAACTTGAAATAGTATACTTTAATTACTTTCGTAAGTCGAGTATAACCAGGTTCTCAATGTGCGGTGTTCGAGGGAAGAAGTTGTATCCCTTGTGCGAGGTAATGTTGTACTTTTCGGCAAGCAACGCGACGTCGCGAGCTTGGGTAACTGGGTTACATGACAAGTACACAATCCGTTCTGGGGTTACTTCAAGCAAACGGTCAACAACGTCCAGGTGAAGCCCAGCACGGGGCGGGTCAAGGATGATTACCTTATCTTCTGTAATGTACTCAGTCACGTCTTCACTGGCTGCGAGAACGGCTGTCGCCTTCTTACCAAGCTCAACAATGTTGTTTTTCATTTCACGAACCGCTTCTTTGTTTAACTCAACGAGCGTTAAGTCATCTCCACCGATAGTAAGGCCGATAGTACCAACACCACTATAAAGGTCGAGCACTGGCTTGCCTTCCGGAATGAATGTCTTCATATCAGTAAGGGCTTGCTCGTATACAGGAATGTTGATTTGGAAGAAACCTTCAGTTGCATAGTTAAACTTTACACCAAGGATAGTGTCTGTTAGGCGAAGTGTGTGCGGTGTAAGGTATTCGGTAATAACACTCGCTGGGCTGAGTGGGTTAGAAAAGATAACTTGCCCCTTTTCACCCTTGTCGAAGTAATTAATAAATTTATCGTGTGCAAATTCAGGGTCTTTGACATAAAGTTGCCAAGAAACGTCGCCTTCAGCGTTTGAACGGATAAGCAATGTTTTCAGGTCACGGCCAATCACCTTCATTTCGTTAAGAACAGCGAGTACTTGCTCAGCCTTCTCGTTAATAACCGGTGCAGCAAGGCTGGTACCCTTAACCGAAATCTTACCGTGGGTTCCACGACGGAAGAATGCCAAAGAAAGTTCTTGAGTGTCGGTTTCAAACCAGAAGCTAAACTCAATTTTGTTACGATATTCGTATTCGTGGCCATCAGTAAATACTTCAACTGGGTTAGGAAGTACAACGTGGTGCATTTCAAAGGCTTCAACAATCAAAGCCGCTTTATAGTGCTGCTCGGCGTCCATAGTCATAATTTGCCATGGGCTGGTAGAAAGGTAGCTGTCAGCATCTCGTGGTGCTACGCGGTCTTTACTTGCCTTTAACACTTCAGTTACGTAGCCTTCAACAAGGCGAGATTTCT
>Ga0247817_10000092_pt1 | contig 78809 bp, 64 predicted proteins | sample UWRJL212509R1_FD_178010 | JGI IMG/M metagenome (GOLD analysis project Ga0247817, IMG submission 178010) | Plant litter microbial communities from Arlington Agricultural Research Station in Wisconsin, United States - UWRJ-L212-509R-1 | ecosystem: Environmental > Terrestrial > Plant litter >... | reverse complement strand
CCAGACCCAGTAGTCCAGCCCGCCCTGGGCCTCGGCCGTCTTGTTGCCCGTCTTTTTGGAAAGCGAGCTTCCCGCAAGGATGAACCCGTAGTCGGGCGTGGCGATGGCGTCGAAAAGATAGTCGGCGTGCTTCCCTCCGTAGGACTTCTCCCAGAGGATGTCCTGTGAACGGAGGTTCGGCGAAAGGCAGAGTATCGCAGCGGCGAAAAGGTACTGGGATAAGGATTTTGATATCATAGGAATACGTTTTTTGTTGATGTCATGAATTAAGAGGCAATACTAGCCATTGCGCTAGAAACCATTTTACAGAAAAAGTGTAAAAAATGTTAAAATTTGGCTTACTTGAAAAGAAATATTTTCTTACCAAAATTATTAATTATTTCTTAATAATAACACTATTTGTAAAAAATAATAATAAAATAACAAATAGTGAATATATATGCTAAATAGCTGTAAAATAGTCACGTAATGCGATTTTGTGAATTCTCTTTTAATGCCGTTTTTAAATAAAAAAATCCCCTGATTTCAGGGGATTAACAGCCAATAAACAATAGGTTACACGACATCCAAAATATGTAGCACATTGTAGTCTTCGTTTTTTAAAGAATACTGCACCCGATTTATTTCTTGATAAAAAGAAATTAGCAGTAAGAAAAATAGCTGTCCTTGACCAGTTGGTACCAAATCCGGAGCCAACTCTGGAGAAGATGCAGTAAGATTGATCGGGAGATTGATAATCTCACTGTGGTGCACCTCAGAAAGCTCGGTCTCAAAATTTAATAAGAGCACGGCGCTTTGAAGGCTGAAATGTGTGGCTCCTTTCGGAAAATTAAGCTGTTCTGCAGGAAGCAGGTCAGTAAAAGTAATAGTTCCGGTTTCGGGTTGAAATGCAAAAGGCGCAAAGAGGACGCTTTTCAAAGGCGCGCCGTTATTGAAGTCGAATCCTTTCAGGTAAGATTTTCCTTCTGGTGTTTTAATTCCCATAGAAACATTGCGCTGTCCGCGGGGAGAGGAAGTGTCAGAATTTTTTACTTTTGACATTGCCTGCATTAATCGGCTTGAAAGTTTGCTGTCTTTTGCCTTGAAAACCATGCTCCCAACAGCCGTACGCAAAAGTTTTCCAGAATTGGCGCTGTGTGTAAACTCAGAAATATTCTCTCGCGTTCTCACAAAATTAGGATCATTTAAGATGCGCTCTTTTGGGATGCCGCCTTTTTTACGCACAAAGTTTTTGCCGTCCTTTCTGAAGAAGGTAAGATTTTCTACAGTGCCTTCAATGTTTAAAATTCCATTTGATTTTGCCATAATTTCTTGTTTTAAAATAATGATATAAGCTAAAGCGCAAGAAATTGGGGCAAAGTATGCACCATTGCCGTAATAGCCTATTTTGCAGTATTTTGCCGTTTCTGCCTGAAAAAGAAAAGAATTCCTATTAAAAGAAAATATTTGAATAAAATATGCGTTGATGTAAAAAAGCTGTAAAGGTTACTTAAAGGTTACTATAAGGTTAGTATAAGGTTACTATAAGCTTACAGCGATAATAATATATAAGTAGGCTATCGACAAGTAAAAGCCAATATAAAAAAAGTAAATGCCGAACACACATTCGCCACGAACATAATATAGAAGAACATGAACAGACTGTGCATTTATCCAAAAGACATTCAAAGAATAACAGGAAAAAGTGAAAGGCAGTGCCGCAATATCATTGCAAGCATTAAAAACATCCATGGAAAGCTGAAACACCAGCCCGTGACTCTTGAAGAATTCTGTGCTTACATGGGACTTAAGCCAGAAAACATAGAGAAGTATATGAACTGAAACTAGGCTTCAAAGAAAAGCAAAACACCATAGTTTTAAAGGTAAACCCTGCGCCCAACATCCTGTGCCCAGGACCCAAAACCAGGCACCTAAAACCCTGCACCAAACTCACGCTACCCAAAATTCACAACTTAACCACAATTTATTCCATTTAGTTATTTAAAATAATTATTTTTGCGTTTCGAAAATTAAGAAGACAATAAAACATAATATGAGAACAATTCAATTTAGAGAAGCAATCGCTGAGGCAATGAGCGAAGAAATGCGTCGTGATGAATCAGTATATTTGATGGGTGAGGAAGTTGCCGAATATAACGGAGCTTACAAAGCCTCAAAAGGAATGCTTGACGAATTCGGACCAAAACGTGTAATCGACACGCCAATCGCTGAGCTTGGTTTTGCCGGTATCGCCGTTGGTTCAGCAATGAACGGATGCCGTCCGATTGTGGAATACATGACCTTCAACTTTTCATTGGTTGGTATCGACCAGATCATCAACAACGCTGCTAAAATGCGCCAGATGTCTGCAGGCCAATTCCCAATGCCGATGGTTTTCAGAGGCCCAACAGCTTCTGCAGGCCAATTAGGCGCAACGCACTCGCAGGCTTTTGAAAACTGGTTTGCAAACACGCCAGGTTTGAAAGTTGTTGTTCCTTCAAATGTGTATGATGCAAAAGGTTTGTTGAAAGCCGCTATCCGTGACAATGACCCGGTTATCTTCATGGAATCAGAACAGATGTATGGTGACAAAGGCGAAGTGCCAGAAGGAGAATACACAATTCCACTAGGTGTTGCCGATATTAAAAGAGAAGGAACTGACGTAACAATCGTTTCTTTCGGAAAAATCATCAAAGAAGCTTACACGGCTGCAGATGAATTGCAAAAAGAAGGAATCTCTTGTGAGATCATCGACTTAAGAACAGTTCGTCCGATGGATTATGAAACAATCTTGAAATCGGTTAAGAAAACAAACCGTTTGGTAGTGCTAGAAGAGGCTTGGCCGTTTGCAAGTGTCGCTTCTGAAATCACTTACATCGTTCAAGAAAGAGCGTTTGATTACCTTGACGCGCCTATCCAAAGAATCACAACAGCTGATACGCCAGCGCCATATTCTCCAGTTTTGCTTAAAGAATGGTTGCCAAACGCACAAGACGTTATCAAAGCCGTAAAAAAAGTAGCATACAAAAAGAATTAAATAATAAAAGATAAGAAAATTAGCGAATTAGCGAATTACTCAATTCGCTAATTGTACATTATCTAATTAACAAATTATGTAATTATCTAATTATCTAATTCCCTATATTTGAAACTTCATCAGAATACCTTTGATGAAGTTTTTTTTTGCAACCTATATGAATAAGAAAATATATCTAAGCCTTGGCTTTTTGGTGTTGTTTGTAAATTTTGTCGTTGGCCAGACGAAGGTCAGCGGTATTGTTTATGACGAGTTCAAGCAGCCCCTTCCTTACGCTAGCGTTAATTTTAAAGGTACTTCCGAAGGAATTATTACCAATGAAGAAGGAAAGTTCTATCTAGAATCAAAGAACACGCAGACCGCGCTTCTGGTTTCTTTCGTAGGAATGGAGCCAAAGGAGATTCCGATAGACAAGCCAGTGACTTACAATATGGTTGTAAATCTTGGTGCAGGAAAAACCTTGAACGAAGTCGTAATTTATACGGGAAAAACTTCCAAGAAGAACAATCCGGCTATTGATATTCTTCGTAAGATCTGGGAACGCAAGAAGAAAAACGGCCTGCGCCAATTCAAGCAATACGAATACGACAAGTATGAAAAGGTCGAGTTTGACCTGAATACCATCGACAGCGCGCTGATGAAAAGCAAGCTCTTCAAGGGAATGGAATTCGTCTTCGACCAAGTCGATACTTCTGACGTCACCGGAAAATCCTATCTTCCGATATTCATAAACGAAGCCTTGAGCAAAGTTTATGGCGATAACACAACCGGGAAATTAAAGGAGTTTACCAAAGCCAATAAAAACTCAGGTTTCAGCAACAACCAGCAGATCATCGCTTTTGTCAAAGATTTGTATGCCGAATATGATATTTACGACAACTATTTAAAGTTCTTCGACAAAGACTTTGTAAGTCCGCTTTCCCGAACAGGAATCAACGTTTACAACTATGTCTTGAGCGACAGTACTTTTATCGATAACAAATGGTGCTACAACATCGTATTTTATCCAAGGCGTAAAAATGAGCTTACCTTTAAAGGAGATTTTTGGGTAAACGACACCACTTTTGCCATCAAGAAAATCAATCTTACGGCAAGCCGAAGTGCCAATATTAACTGGGTAAAGGAAATCTATATTGAGCAGGAATTCGAAGTAGTGAATGACTCGGTTTTCCTTTTGACGCGCGACCACATGATGTCTGATTTTGCTTTTTCAAAGAAAGACAAATCCCGAGGCGTTTATGGAAAAAGAACTACTTTGTTCAAAGACCACAAGTTTGATATCAAAAAAGAAGACGGTTTTTACAAACAGGAAGTCAATTCGTATGACCCAACAGTTTATGAAAAACCCGATGAATTCTGGGAAGAAAATCGTTTTGAACGACTGAATAAAGACGAACAGGGCGTTTATAAAATGCTCGATACGTTAAAGACAGTCAAGAAATTCAAGCAGATTTATAATGCGGTTTCTATCTTAGGAAGCGGCTACGTAGAATTTGACGGCTTCGATTACGGACCAATATTCTCCACTTTCGGTTACAATGATGTCGAAGGCGTTCGTGTCAGAGCAGGAGGAAGGACGTATTTCGGACCAAACGATACCTGGAGAATTCAAGGTTATGGAGCGTACGGTTTTGACGACAACCAATTCAAATACGGAATCTCAGGAAAAGTATTGCTGAACAAAAAGAACAGGTTCATCATTTCCGGAGGAAACCGACGCGACATCGAACAGATTGGTGTGAGCTTGACCACTTCCAATGATTTATTAGGAAGAAGTTTTGCCTCGTCGTCCTTCTTTGCAAGTGGCGATAATAGTAAATTGACGTCTATAAATTTGACGAATTTCTCAGCAGAATTCGAGCCTGTAAAAAACTTAGTCTTGCAAGCCGGTGTTTCCTACCGAACTTTAAAATCGGCTTCGCCAACATTCAGCCTTGATTATTACGACGAATTCGGAAACATAGAAAATCAGATCAAGCAGTATGAATTCAATGCTTCTGTGGACTTTATGCCGGGAAGAAGGCCAATCGGTTTTGGCGTAGAAAGAACCAATGTTGACGACAATTATACGCGTCTTTATTTGAGTTTCAGCCAAGGCTTGAAAGACATTGCCGACAGTGATTTTGATTACCAGAAATTACAGTTTTATTACAAGCAGCCGCTTCTCGTCGGCGGTTTTGGTAGATTGTTCACCACATTTGAAGCCGGTAAAATCTTCGGAACCGTGCCACTTGGCTTAATGGGCGTTGTTCCTGGAAACCAGTCGTATTTCATTATTGACAACACGTACAACTTGATGAATTATTACGAATTTGTAGCCGATGAATATGTTTCGCTCCACTTCGAGCACAATTTTAACGGCAGGTTGTTCTCAAGAGTGCCATTTCTTCGTAAGCTGAACTGGCGTGAAATCATCGGAATAAAAGGTGTTTATGGAACAGTTTCTGACGAAAATAGAGCCATAAACGCATCGTCAACAATTACTTACACGGCTCCTGATGACGTTTATTGGGAATATCACGCAGGAATTGGAAATATATTCAAAGTGCTTCGTATCGATTTTGCATGGAGAGGAAGCTATTTAGACCTGCCAGACGCCAAGAAATTTGCAGTCAAAGCATCTTTTGGCTTCTATTTTTAAGAAATTGATATTTCTTCATTGTTTCTGTCGTATTTAGTTGTTTGGAAGGTTCTTAATACTTATTTTTGCACCCGCTAAATTAGTATAGAAACAGAAAAACAAATGAGTGCAGCAAAGCAAAAATCTTTTGACGTATTAATCGAAATACCAAAAGGAAGCAGAAATAAATACGAGTACGATTTCGAATTAAAGAAAATTCGTTACGACAGAATGTTATTCTCGTCAATGATGTATCCGGCAGATTATGGATTTATTCCAGAAACGTTGGCATTAGACGGAGATCCATTGGATGTTTTGGTTCTAGTTACTGAACCAACTTTCCCAGGATGTGTTATGGAAGTCAAGCCAATCGGAGTTTTCCACATGGCTGACGAAAAAGGACCAGATGAGAAAATTATCTGTGTGCCAGTTTCTGATCCAATCTGGAACAGACTGACTGACTTGAGCGACATGAACCCGCACTTGTTAAAAGAAATCGAGCATTTCTTCCAAGTTTATAAAGATTTGGAGCAAAAGAAAGTTGATGTTGGAGGTTGGGGAGATGTTGTTGAAGCAAAAGAAATCATCGAACAATGTGTGGATCGTTTTGAGGCTTTAGAGAACAGACCACAAGAGTTATTCAGCATTAGATAATTCAAAAGCAAATATTTTATGAAAAAAGCAATATTCTTTATCGAATATTGCTTTTTTGTTTATTGGTTTTGTTACTTTTATAATTATTAACAAACCAATAACATAAAAATATGGAGTCACTTATGATTTACGTACCCGCAATTCTTGCAGTTGTAGGGTTATTATTTATGGCAGTAAAGAGATCTTGGGTTTTAAAACAAGATCCCGGAGATGGAAAGATGAAAGAAATTTCAGATTACATTTACGAGGGAGCTTTGGCCTTTCTGAAAGCAGAATACAAATTATTGACTTTGTTTGTAATTGGAGCCAGCATCGCGTTAGCTGCAATTACTTTTTTACCAGGAGCAACAACTCATTTATCCATCGTAATCGCTTTCATTTTTGGAGCGTTTTTTTCTGCCCTTGCAGGAAATATGGGAATGAAGATTGCAACAAAAACCAATGTAAGAACAACACAAGCGGCAAGAACTAGTTTGCCTCAAGCCCTGAAAGTCTCTTTTGGTGGCGGTACCGTAATGGGACTTGGCGTTGCAGGTTTGGCTGTTTTAGGCCTTACCGCATTCTTCATTTTCTTCTTCCACTTTTTCATGAACGGCCAATGGGTTGACGGACTTTACAACGGAGAAACCAAAACTGCTAGCGAATTAATGACTATTCTTTTAGAAACGTTAGCCGGATTTTCGCTTGGAGCAGAATCCATTGCTTTGTTCGCAAGAGTTGGTGGTGGAATTTATACAAAAGCAGCCGACGTTGGAGCTGATTTAGTTGGTAAGGTCGAAGCTGGAATTCCAGAAGATGATCCAAGAAATCCTGCTACAATTGCGGATAATGTGGGTGATAACGTGGGCGACGTTGCGGGAATGGGTGCCGATTTATTCGGTTCGTATGTGGCAACAGTTTTAGCGGCAATGGTTTTAGGAAACTACGTAATTAAAGATATGGGCGGCAGTATTTCTGACGCTTTCGGAGGAATAGGACCAATTTTATTACCAATGTCAATTGCCGGAGTCGGAATCATAATCTCAATTATCGGAACTTTATTAGTAAAAATAAGTAGTAACGATGCAAAAGAAGCACAAGTTCAAGGCGCATTAAACGTAGGAAATTGGGTTTCCATTGCATTGACTGCAGTAGCCTGTTATTTCTTAGTAACTTGGATGTTGCCACAAACAATGAAAATGGAATTCTTCGGAGAAGGACTTCAAGATATTTCCTCAATGCGTGTTTTCTATGCGACTTTAGTCGGATTATTTGTAGGAGCTGTAATTTCTTCGGTAACCGAATATTATACAGGATTAGGAAAAAAACCAATTTTGGCAATTGTGCAAAAATCAAGCACTGGCGCAGGAACAAATATTATCGCAGGTCTGGCAACGGGAATGATTTCCACTTTCCCTACCGTTTTGTTATTTGCGGGCGCAATTTGGGCTTCGTATGCTTTTGCAGGATTTTATGGAGTGGCTTTGGCTGCTTCAGCAATGATGGCAACAACGGCAATGCAATTGGCAATCGACGCTTTCGGACCAATTTCTGACAACGCCGGAGGAATCGCAGAAATGAGCGAACTGCCAAAAGAAGTGCGCCAGAGAACCGATATTTTAGACTCCGTAGGAAATACGACCGCAGCAACCGGAAAAGGTTTTGCAATTGCTTCTGCAGCGTTGACTTCCTTGGCTTTATTTGCAGCTTATGTAACCTTCACTGGAATCGACGGAATCAATATTTTCAAAGCTCCGGTTTTGGCAATGTTATTCGTTGGTGGAATGATTCCGGTTGTGTTTTCAGCTCTGGCTATGAATTCGGTAGGAAAAGCAGCAATGGATATGGTTTACGAAGTGAGAAGACAATTCCGAGAAATCCCAGGAATCATGGAAGGAACCGGAAAACCTGAATATGCAAAATGCGTTGACATTTCAACGAAAGCAGCCTTAAGAGAAATGATGCTTCCGGGAATCTTGACCATCGGTTTCCCAATCGCAATCGTGCTTTTAGGGAAATTAGTTTACGCAGAAAACAACCAGCTGATTGCAGAAATGCTTGGCGGTTATATGGCCGGAGTTACTGTTTCTGGAGTACTTTGGGCGGTTTTCCAAAACAACGCAGGCGGTGCTTGGGACAATGCTAAAAAATCTTTTGAAGCAGGTGTGATGATTAATGGAGAAATGACTTACAAAGGTTCTGATGCGCACAAAGCCGCCGTAACCGGAGATACTGTCGGTGATCCGTTTAAGGATACTTCTGGGCCTTCGATGAATATTTTGATTAAATTGACTTGTTTGATAGGTTTGGTAATTGCCCCGATTTTAGGCGGACATGATGCAAAAGCTGTTACAGAAGAAGTGACAGCTACAGAATTTGTGCAAGCAATTGAAGCTGAAGCTGGACAGGCGCCTGTTCAAACTTCAAAAGAAGTAAGAATCGAATCTTCAAAAGATGCCGACGGAAACGTAAAGGCAATCATCACCACGATTACCGATGCTAAAGAAGACGTTCAGGTTTTTGAAGGGACAGAAACTGAAGTGAAAGCGAAGATTGAGGATTTTAAAAAGAAATAGTTGCAAGTTTTATAAAACAAAAAACCTCTCAATCGAGAGGTTTTTTTGTTATGTGGAAGTTTAAGGCTTAAAGCCTAAAGCTTTCGGCTTATTGCCAAATTAAAAAAGCCCATTAATCTCCGCATTAATTCTATTAATAATATCGCCCAAATCTTCAGGATTATCAACAAAATTTATATTGTCAACATCAATAATCAATAGTTTTCCGCTAGTATAACTTTCAATCCAAGCTTCATATCTTTCATTCAGTCGGCTCAAATAATCGATGGAAATGGAATTTTCATATTCGCGTCCTCTTTTATGAATCTGGTTCACTAAATTCGGAATAGAGCTTCTCAAGTAAATCAATAAATCCGGACCTTCGACTAAAGTTTGCATCAAGTCAAAAAGCGATTTATAATTGGTGAAATCACGGTTTGTCATCAATCCCATCGCATGAAGATTTGGTGCAAAAATATGCGCATCCTCATAAATCGTTCGGTCTTGAATGATATTCTGGCCACTTTCGCGAATCTGCAAAACCTGTCTGAAACGGCTGTTCAAGAAATAAATCTGCAAGTTAAAAGACCAGCGCTCCATTTGGTGGTAAAAATCATCCAAATAAGGATTGTCCACAACATCTTCAAAATGCGGTTCCCAATTAAAATGTTTGGCTAATAAACGCGTCAACGTTGTCTTTCCTGCTCCGATATTTCCTGCTACTGCTATGTGCATTATGGTAAAATAATTTTATAATGGTTGATTTCTCGTTCTGTAAAAATAGATAAAATTTGGTCTTTATAGGAAAAACTCACAAAGCTTTTTTCATTAATTGCAATCGGCGAAAGCGAAGCATTTTCTAAATTATAGAGAAACAATCCGTTATCATTTTTTATAAGTAGAACAGTTGGCGAAACCACCTGCATTTGTTGGAATTCTGGAACTTGTCCTAAGAAATTTACTTTTCCGAAAATATTTGATACGTATAAATTTTGCTTCACGTCCATCCAATAAAAATAGTTATAATCAGATTGGTAAAATTTCAAATTGTCTTTATAAGAAGGAGTCAAAGGCTGAAACGTGTTTTTTAAGACATCAAAAAGGCCTAATTTCTGCGAAAGCATATCATAAAGCCAAAGCCTGTTTTGCGACGCAAGTGAAACGGCTTCAGGATTTAACGGAATTGACAAGTCTGAAAAATTTATTTTCGTAGTTTCATTTAATTGGTTGTCAAGCAAAACCACGCTCGTAAATTGCTTGTAAAATAAAACTATCTGCAGCGGATTCTGAAGGTCGACCTGATGGATTTTGCCCAGAGAAACATTCTTGTAAAATGAAAGTTTCCCTTCCTTCGGATTTTTACGGAATTCATTTTCATATATAGAATACACATTTCCAAAATTATCCTGTCCCGCAAATTCACCGAGTTCCCAGCGTTCCGCCTTTGAAAAAAACGGATTTATTGCCGGAAGCTGCGCTAAGCATTTCACAGACAGCAATATTGCTATTATAAAGAAAGTGTTTTTCATCGGGAGCCAATTTACGAATAACCTTTATAATACGATTATTTTAACATAAGCTTTGTAAAAAAATAATGCGTATTATTCATATTTGCAGTATTCAAAAATGATTGATATGAAAAAGATGATTTTGGCATTGGCACTAATTTTAGGTACAATGCAAGTTCAAGGCCAAGAATTTCAGGGCATGGCGGTTTATGAATCAAAAACCAGCACATCTGACATGAAAGCGAGATTTGGCGGCAACCGAGAAATTACGCCAGAAATGCAAAAGAATATTGAAGAACGAATGAAAAAAATGCTTGAAAAAACATTCGTCTTAAACTTTGACAAAACGGCATCAATTTATAAGGAAGAAGAAAAATTAGACGCGCCAGGCCAGCAAAATGGAGGCATGCGAATGATGTCGTCCATGCTCGGCGGAGGCGGAACGTATTATAAAAACGTAAAAGAAAAAACATACAGCGTGGACCGTGAATTTATGGGGAAAGAATTTTTAGTAAAAGATTCACTGCCAAAATTACAATGGAAAATGGAAAGCGAAACCAAGCAGATCGGCGGTTACACTTGCTACAAAGCCACGGCGGTAAAAGCGGTGAACCAATCTGATTTTAGAAATTTCAGGCCTAAAAAAGAGGAAGAAAAAAAGGATGAAGACAAAGCGACCAACTTAATGGATAATCTTGAGATGCCGAAAGAAGTTACCGTTACAGCTTGGTACGCGCCTGAAATTCCGGTGAATCAAGGGCCGGAAAGTTATTGGGGATTGCCTGGTTTAATATTGGAAGTAAGCGATGGAAAAACCGTAATCTTGTGTTCAAAAATCATCTTGAATCCAAAGGAAAAAACGGTCATAAAAGCACCGACAAAAGGAAAAGTCATCGGGCAAAAAGAATATGACGAAACCGTAACCAAAAAAATGGAAGAAATGCGCCAGCAGTTTCAAAATGGAGGCGCACGACCAAGTTTTAGAATGGGGAATTAATTTTTTAAGAATTTAAAATATTTGGCATAGATTGCATTCGCAGTTTATGCCTTTTTTTATGGATAAATTTTCAGATACAATATGAAAAATACAATCGTTTCTATTTTAGTTTTATTATTTCCTACAATTATTTTTGCCCAAAATTTTCAAGGAAAAGTCACCTATGAATGGAAAGCCAGCTCTGAAGAATTTAGGAAAAATACAATTCAGCCCGATATGCCACCAGAAATGAAAAAATTTCTAGAGAGGAAAATGGAGCTGATATTCCATAAAATATATACTCTTGAATTTGATAAATCAGCTTCAATTTATAAAGAAGAGCGAATAATGACCGCAACTGGCGATGATTTTGTGCCAAATATTTCTGATAACGGAGTAAATATTGACTATTTTAAAGATGTAAGAGCTAAAGAACTAGTGGTGCAGAAAGAATTTTATTCAAAAAATTTTACCATAAAAGAACCACTAGAAAATTTTAACTGGAAACTGGAATCAGAAACAAAAAAAATCGGTGACTATTTGTGTTACAAAGCAACTGCCATCGTACCTTTTAAGAAACTTACTTATGAAGACGACGAAGCCCAATCAACCAATTTTTTTGTAAAAGAAAAAATCACAGAAAGAACAGTTACCGCTTGGTATGCGCCAGAAATTCCGGTAAGTCAAGGTCCAGAAAATTATTGGGGATTGCCAGGCCTTATTTTAGAAATCAATGATGGAAATGCAGTAACTTTATGTACAAAAATAGTCATGAATCCAAAAGAAAAATCTCCGATAAAGCCATTGATAAAAGGGAAAGTAGTTTCGCAAAAAGAATATGACGCGATTGTCTTTAAGAAAAATAATGAACTTCAAGAATAACAAATTCTAATCAATCAATTTATAGCCTTGATTTCGAATATTTATGATGTGAATATTTGAATCAAGGCTTAATTTTTTGCGAAGTTTTGTAATAAAAACATCCATGCTTCGTCCATTGAAAAAATCATCGTCGCCCCAGATTTTCTTTAAAATAATCGAGCGGTCAAGAATTTCATTCTTGTTTTCAATCAAAAGATGCAATAGCGAAGTTTCCCGATGTGTCAGCGAAATTGTGCTTTCTGAGTATTGCAAAGTCTGCTTGATAATGTTCAACGAATAATTTCCTATTTGTAGATTTTCTTCTGGTTTATTGGTAAAAATTCGGTCTAAAAGTCCATGAATCCTGACAATCAGTTCTTCCATGCTGAATGGTTTTTTCAGGTAGTCATTTCCTCCAAAATGAAATCCGTCAACCACATCTTGCGTCTGCGATTTAGCCGTCAAGAAAATAATCGGAATCTTTTTGTCGGTTTTTCTAATTTCTCTGGCCAGCGTAAAGCCGTCTTTTTTTGGCATCATTACGTCCAAAACTAAAATATCGGGCCGGTTTTTAGAAAATTCTAGAAAAGCTTCTTCGCCATTTTTGCAATGAACAACTTCGAAATTGCGGGTTTCCAAACTTTCCTTTATGATTTGGGCAAGCGCAGGTTCGTCTTCGGCTAAAATTATTTTTGTTTTTTCAGACATCAGGAAGCGTGATTTTAAAAGTAGTCAGTTCAGTGGCAATAAGTTCTAATTTTCCATCGTGTTTTTCAATGATTTTTTTGGAATAAAACAATCCGATCCCAAAGCCTTTTACATCGTGGATATTTCCTTTTGGAATGCGGTAAAACTTGTCGAAAATCTTTTCACGCTGGCTTTTTTCAATTCCCATTCCGTTGTCTTGAACTTTTATTTGGATCTGATTTTTGGCATAATCCACTGTTACAGCAATCACGTCACCTCCATATTTTACGGCGTTATCGATCAGGTTTGAAATCGCATTTTCCAAATGAAAAACATCGGCGCTAAAGGAAAGCTGTTCCATTTCAGACTCAAAAGAAATGGCTTTTTGCGGACAAATCATCTTGTGTTTTTCCACCAGATTTTTCAATAACGGAATCAAGTTTACAGCTTCTTTTTCCAAGACCAATTTGTCTGTATCGATCGAAGCTGTTTCTAATAATTTCTCCACCATAATTTCCAATTTCTTCAGTTGGTCGCTGGAAATATCAAGATAGCGCTTTGTTTTTGCAGCGTCGTTTACATCGTTAAAATTGCGCAAACCTTCTATTGCCGTGGCAACTGTCGTAATCGGCGTCTTAAATTCGTGCGTAATATTGCTAATCAGATCGTTCTTGATTTCGTCAATTTTTTTCTGGCGGTTTATCGTTTTTAAAAGATACAGCAGGCAGAAAATTATCGACAGCGAAAGCAGCAACGAAAGCACAATTTCGACCAAACTTCGCTTTAAAATCAATAGAACAGGATTTGAAAACAGCAATTTAAGCCTTTGATTTTGTGGTAAAAATGTGGAGTTTCCAAACGTGCACAACGGCAATTTTTTTTCTTCCAAATGGTATTTCTGGATAATCGTATCGTTGTTGAGCTGCTCAATTTCATAATCAATCTGTATGTTTTTTCGAAGTATTTCCTTATCCAAAGCTGTAGCGATTTTTTCCAATTCAATAGAATCTTGCGTCATCGAAATAATAATTTTATTGGCAAAATCTTGAATATTTGAAAGGCTGTCGGCGGCTTTTTTTCCTCGGATGACACGTACGGAAGTAATCGTTTTTGGATTTTTTTTCTTTGTTGAAATATGAATCGTTTGCTTTTCTTTGAGCTTAGAATTTACAGAATCATCAACTGAAAATGCTGTGGTAAAAGCCTTTACGCGTTCTTTAATAATGCCTTTTCTTTGCGGAATATTATTCTTGAAAGCCGTGTCGTTAAGCGTTTTTGTAATAAAATCAGGATCTTTTATGCTGTCATTTCCAACGAACGAGAAAAAATTATTTTTGGCATCTTCCATATAATAATGCTCGATCGCATTGTCAAAAGAAAGCTGGACTTCGGTGGTCAGCCGGCGCTCGTTTTCGGCATAATTTTTTATGTTCCAGTAAATCTGCAAACTGATGGTTGCCAGAATTGTAATGGTGATAAAAACTAAAATAGATTTGTAATTCTTAGATTTCATTTTTCAAAAGTAGGGACAAATTGCATTCAAAAACTGCCGTTAACAATCGTTAACTTTGGTTAACCGAAAATATGATTTTAGACATGGTTATTTGCAATGTAATCTAAAAATAAATAATCATGATCAAATTAATTACCACTTTTATACTCTTCGCAAGCATAATTTTTTTCAATGCTGCAAATGCGCAAGATTTTCACGGACAGGCGATTTATGAATCTAAAGTTTCGATGAAAGACAAAATCCAGATTAATAATTCTGAGGGAATGACTGAAGCGATGCGCCAGCAACTTGCCGAAACCATGAAAAAAGCTTTTGAGAAAACGTTTGTTTTGAATTTCAACAAGCAGGAATCTGTTTATTTTCAAGAGGAAAAATTAGAAGCGCCAAAGCCAAACTCTTCAATGAATGTTGCGGTTATCAAAAGCAATACCGACGGAAAAAATTATAAAAATATAAAGGAGAAAATTCAGGTTTCGGAAGAAGATATTTTTGGGAAGGAGTTTTTGGTAGTCGATTCTTTGAAAGTTTGGAACTGGAAATTAGAGAATGAAACTAAGAAAATCGGAAATTATATTTGCAACAAAGCGACTGCTGTGATTCCGGTTTCTGAGGAAGATAAAAAAGCATACGAAGAAAATAAAAAGAAAAAAGGCGATGGAAAGACTCAGTTTATCACGGTTTCAGAGCCAAAAGAACAGCAAATCACGGTTTGGTATGCGCCAGAAATTCCGGTGAGCCAAGGTCCGGATGAGTTTTGGGGACTGCCAGGATTGATTTTAGAAGCAAATGACGGACAAACGATTTATTTGTGTTCTAAAATCACTTTAAATCCGAAGGAAAAATCAGAAATAAAGCGACCTTCGAAAGGCAAAAAAGTGACTCAGAAAGAATACGATAAAATATTTAAAGAAAAAATTGAAAGTATGACCGATTCAAAAGGAATTATCAATATCAAAGTCGGAGGTTAACACTTATAAACAAAAGAATTTCATATATTCACAGCTTATAATTTCATTATGCAAAAGACGGCTTCCCTCATTATTTTCTTACTTTTTTCTTTAGTTGCAAAATCCCAAAATATCCGATTTGAAGGTTTGATTTTAGATTCCAAAGCGGCAGGTCTGGAAATGGCGAATGTCATGGCGATAAATCAGGCGACAAATGGCATGGATTCCTATGCGATTACAAACGACAAAGGTAAATTTCAACTGTCGTTAAAAGCCAATTCTTCGTATAAAATAAAAGTCAGTTTTATCGGCTTTCAGCCAAAGGAAATCGAGCTAAAAACGGCTTCAGAAAACATCATCCAAAATATTGTGATGATGGAAGGAATCGATTTAGAACAAGTAGAAATCGTTCATGAAATGCCAGTTTCTATCAAAGGCGACACGATAATTTACAACTCTGATTCGTTTACAAATGGAACAGAAAGAAAGCTCGGCGACATCTTGAAAAAGCTTCCTGGCGTTGAAGTGAACAAAGACGGGCAGATTGAAGTGGAAGGAAAAACGGTTTCAAAACTGATGATTGACGGCAAAGATTTTTTTGACGGCGATACTAAATTAGGCGTGCAGAATATTCCTGCGGATGCCGTTGACAAAGTGCAGGTTTTAAGAAATTATAACGAAGTAAGCCAGTTGAAAGGCCTTGAAAATAACGAGGAAAATGTGGCAATGAACATCAAGTTGAAAGAAGGGAAAAAGAATTTTTGGTTCGGAGATTTGACAGGTGGCATTGGCATTGGCCACGAAGAATCAAGATATATTGCCAACCCAAAACTGTTTTATTACAGTCCGAAATACAGCGTGAATTTATTGGGAAATTTCAATAATATCGGCGAACTGCCTTTCACAGTTCAGGATTATTTCAAATTTACAGGAGGTTTTCGAGGAATCATGCGAAAAGGCGGTACTAATTTTAACGTAGGTTCAAATGATTTGGGAATTTCAATGATGCGAAACAACCGCGCGAAAGAAATTGAAACGCGTTTCGGCGCAGCGAATTTCAGCTATAATCCGACAAAAAAATGGACGATCAGCGGTTTCGGAATCTTGAATTCCAGCGATACCGAAATGGAAACCGATTCAAGAAATACTTATCTTGATGCCGAAGGAAACGTAGAAACAGAACAGATTTCTCAAGAAAAATCGATACAAAAATCAAGCCTCGGACTTTTTAAACTGAGTTCGAGTTATGTGCCGAGCGAGAAATTGCATTTTGATTATGACGTGCTTATGAAAGTGTCAAAACAAGATGAAAATTTAGGTTTGCTGAACTCTGAAACCTCAAGAGGAATCACTGTTGACCAAGATATTTATACGAATAAAAAGCAGAGTCCGTTTTCGATAAACCAAAATCTGAACTATTATTATACTTTGGATGACAAAAACGTGATTGCCTTTGAAATGCAACATGTTTATCAGGAAGAAGATCCGTTTTATAAGGCAAATTTGCAATATCAGCCGTTTAATTTATCAGGATTTATTTCTGGCCAAAACCGAAGCGACATCAGCCAAGACCGATTTATAAAAACCAATAAAGTGGATGCGAAGCTCGATTATTACTATATGCTGACGCCAAAAAGCAACATTAATTTTACTTTGGGAAATACCTATTCGTATCAAAATTTCAACTCGCATATTTTTCAGATTTTAGATTCGGGAACACGAAACGACTTGAACGATCCAGCAAACAATAATGACGTAAATTATGCTTTCAATGACGTTTTTTTAGGATTGCATTATAAATTTATTACAGGAAAATTTACGTTCAATCCGGGCGTGAGTTTCCACAGCTATTCAATGAATAATCAGCAGCTCGGTTCTGATTTCAAGAGAAATTTCTTCAGGGTTTTGCCGGATGTTTATGCATTGTACCAAATCAAAAAATCAGAAACGCTGACGTATAATTTCACGTTGCAGAATGATTTTACAGACATCGCACAGCTTGCCGAAGGAACGATTTTTTCAAGCTACAGAAGTCTTTTTCAAGGACAGCGAAATCTTGAAAATGCCTTGAGCCAAAACCATACGCTGGCTTATTTTAAATTTAATATGTTCAATCAGACCAATGTTTCTGGGCGAATCAATTATAATAAGAGAGTGGACGCTGTGAAAAGAATTGCGCAATTTGACGGAATTAATCAAACTTCAACGCCTTTCAATTCTAATTTTGCCGATGAAACGCTTTCCGGTTCGTTGCGTTATGGGCGCTCGTTTGCCAGATATTACAAAGCTTCTGTGGGAGCGACTTTGAATTGGGCAAAACAAAATAACATACAAGTGGACCGTTTGACAAATGCACTGATCCCGACGTCAAATGAGACTTTTACACAGAACTATAACTTTAGTTTTTCGACGAATTTTAAAAATCTCCCGAGCCTTGAAGTTGGTTATGCAGTGACAATCAATGAATACCAAAATGATGTTTTTTACAATAATTCGCCGTTTGCCAATCTTGAATATTATTTCTTGGATGCGTTTTCATTCAAGGCTGAATATGAATACAATAAATATACAAACCGCTCAAAAACAGTGGATAACCAATATGATTTTCTTTCCGCAAGTTTCTCTTACCAAAAGAAAGAAAGCCGATTTGAGTACAAAATTGGTGCGACAAACTTATTGAATACTAGAACTTTAAACGATGATAGTTTTGACCAATTTTATACCAGAACGTCGCAATATCGCGTACAGCCACGGTATTTGATTCTTTCGGTGAGGTATAATTTGTAAAGAGATTTTATCGAAATTACCACCTGCATTTGTTGAGTCCGGGTTCCGTTTGGATTTTTCTGAAGTAGAGAAATCGGTACCACCAAAGCGGTTTGCTCCAATTTGAATTTCGCAAGTCTTTTATTCTCAACGTGTCATTTTTATAGACCAAATTACAGCTTATTTTAAGATTTCTGAACTTTTCATCCTCGCACCAATTTTTGGCTTGATATTTAAATTCGGTAACGGGAATTCTGAAGTTTTGCAAGTTTGAATTTAGCGTATCAGGAATGTTCAAAACAAAGATATTATCTTCTTCAAAATTCCAGATTTTAGTTTTTTTGGTGTCGATTAAAAAGTGATTACTTTGGCTTTTTTCCGTTGCAAGATTGCTGTACATCGTCAAGTTTCCGGCATTTCCAAGTCCGATGTAAGCTCGAAGGCTCCAAAAACTCATGGCAAGTATAATGGCTGACAGAATGTAAAGTTGCCCTTTTTTATAAGTGAATTTTTGCGCTTTTGAATTCTTGAAAAAACAAAAAGCAAAGACAATCGCACCAATGTTGAAAAACATGCTTGACAATGAAAAAACGATTTTGCTTGAAACAAAATAATTTAAAACCGGACTTATTGCAACAGTCGCCAAAACACAAAGTATATAAAATCGAAGCGCTTTTTTTTCAATTGCCGAAAGTTGCCTTTTATCGAAATTGATGACACTTCCAGCAATCAAAAAGAACGAAAGCGAGCTGAAATTTACCAGCGTCATCAGGCACAAATACAGATGAAAAAACACTAAAATCCAAGCGGTTGCCCATCTTGTTTTTCTATGGAAAAGTCCGAAGGGAAGAACCATTTCTATAAAAATTGTTCCGTATTGCAGGAAAATCAAACCGATTTCTGAAATTTTGAAATTGGTTCCGTAAAGCTGAAATATTTCATTCTGAACGTGTCTTGAACAGCTTGAAAAAGTATCGAAAAAACCGGTGTTCAATTTGTGAAATCCGCTGAAAAAATAGATAGAGACTAAAATTATCCTGAAGCAAATACTGGTAAAATCATTTTGTAAACTAAATTTTGGCTTTGCCATTTTAATCAGTAAAATGCACAAAATTCCAATGCTGAAAATCACTTCAAGATTGGCATGGTTTTTCAGCCGCGGAAAATCAGGAAACAGTAAAACCAAGCTTATCAGAAGTATCGAAACGGATGTCCAAATCCATTTAAAATTCAAAAGTTGCAATGATATTAAAATAAACAAAAAGCACATTGCGATTGGATTTTCCCAAATAAGGCGTTGAAAATGAAGCAGCAAAGCACAGCAAAAAAGCAAAAGCAAAACGAAATGCTTTTCGTTTGAAACGATACTTCCGGATTTTATAAGCCACTTCATTTTCATCTTTTTAGAAAATTTTGATGCAAGGTATTATTATTTGCAATCAAAAAAACTATTTGTCGGCATATTATATTTTGGCAATTCTTTTCGTGAGATTTGACTTATATTTGTTTAGCAAACACTATAACCAAATCGAAAATGAAGAATAAATTATTTGTAGGATCATTGCTTTTTTTATCGGCAATGTCTTATTCACAGATTAAATTTGAGAAAGGTTCTTACATTTCAAATTCAAAGGGACAGCGCATTAAATTGAATGTCAAAGACGATAATAAATATGAAGTTGCTGTTTTTTATGGCGATTATGAGGTTAAAAATGACACGATTCATTTTAAGAATAATTATGCCGGACAGTCAGAATTTGAAGTCAGTTTTTCTCCAGACGCGAATCCTTCGAAGGGGAAAGTCAGAGTGAAAATCATGGGCGACTACATTTCCTATTATTACGCTAGCCTTTACATTGGCACGCAATCTGGAAAAGCAACACCTTCTTACAAAAATTTTTCTGAGTTTTCAAAAAACAGCGAATTGGACGCGAACGAGTTGGTTTTTGAAGTAAATCGCGAAGATTTTTTCTATTTAGCCAAAGAAGAATACCAGGGAAAAACTGATATTTTTAAATATTCGCTTCCAAGAAATGCCAACGAAATCATCATTCAATACAATCCGAATTATTTGGGAAAAATGGAATTGAAAGGTTATCTGGATGAAAATAAGCAACTTGCCATTGCCGAACTTGGCAGTAAAATGCCACTGACTTTTGTTCCTGAAAATAAAATTGAGGCAAATAAAAAGGAGTTTGTGAAGCCAATAGAAACCAAATCTGATGCAAATTTTACTTTTCCTGGTAAGAAGGATTATTATAATGATTATGCAATCGCGGTTGATACTGCTGCTGCGATTTATCCGGGTTCAGATTTTAAGCTAGATATAAAAGACAATTTGCAGAAAGCGCTGGAAGCTACAAAAAAAACTCCTGAGAAATTTCTTGTGATTGTGTATGATACGAATAACAAAAACGGAAACGCCGAATTTCAGCAATTTGTTAATGAAAAGCAATATGAAATTTCGAGTTATTTGAGTTACCAGCCAGAAGTTAAAGTGGATAATTATAATTTCTACCAAGCTTCTGAAAAGGACAAAAACTGGCTTTCAAAGAATAAAATCAACGAGAATCCATCGGTAATTGTGACTGACGGCGAAGGAACTATCTTAAGCAAAACCAAGGGGACGATAAATAAAAACCAGTCACTTTTTACAGCTTCTGGTCAGAATGAAAATCAGTTGAAAGTAACGAAGGCGATGCTGGATTTGAAAAAAGCTATCGACTCAAAAGCAAAAGAAAAGCAACTTTTAAAAGGATTTTTAGCTTTATCAGAGTTAGAAATTCTATATGATGAAAATGTATATGAAACCGTCGTGGCTGCAACTGCAATGGACACGACGATGGTTGCAGATTATACTACAGCGTATGATTCGACGTATTATGATTCTTATTCTCCAAATAAAAGCGAGTTTTCAAAACCTAGTTTTGACAAAAAGAAAGTCCTGAATGCTTGGGAAATGCTGGTAAAAAGCCATGCGAAAGATACAAAACCAAATATGGATTTTGTGACTGTGGCTTTGGCAGAGATTAAAGGCGTTGGATTTTACAGACAGATTTTTAGCGAAACCAGAATGTATGACGATGCCAATTTCAAGGCGATTGATTATTTGATCAAGCATTACGCTGACATAATTATTGAACAGCAAAAAGCAACAGGTGCGAAACCAGACGATTTTGTTGATTATTATGCTGACAAGCCATTGACTTTAGATCTTGATTTGCCAACGGCGATTTCAAATAACATGTTGGAATTCAGTGAACAGGCGACTCCAGAATATAAAAAGCGAATCTTGGGAGTTTATAAAAATCTTCTTGAAAAACAGAATACAGATTATAAAACGAAGATTGACTATTTCAGGTTGCTGAATTCTTTTTCTTCGGATGAGCAGAGTTATGTTCAAGAATATGATGCTTTTTTCAATGCCGTTTTTAAAGGAAATGCAGATGAGATTCAGGTCTTGGATGATATTTATACTGAAAAAATCAATAGCGGTCTTTATGATGAATGGACGGCTTTTAAAAATAATTTTTCAAATGCTTCGAATGAAGCGGCTTGGTTTATAGTTGAAAAATCTAAGAATCCAGAATCGGTTAAAAAGGCGATAAAATGGTCAGAATCTAGTTTGAGAATTGAGAAAAACAATCCGTATTATTTAGATACTTTGGCACAGCTGTATTACAAAAATGGCGAAAAGCAGAAAGCGATCGCTACGCAGGAACAAGCCCTGAAATATTCAGAAACAATGGGCGAAGAAACCAAAGCTGATTTAGAAACGGTACTAGAAAAAATGAAAAACGGAACATACTAAATTGATAGAAAAAAAACCTTCAGCGCAAACTGAAGGTTTTTTTTATATTTAAAATTTTGGAAGGATTAAATTCCGAAAGCGCTTTTCACTTTGTCAACGAAGTCTAATTTCTCCCAAGTAAACAATTCAACAGTAACTGTTTTTTCTTCACCATTCGGAGTCCTGAACGTTTTTGTAACCGTTTCAGGCGTTCTTCCCATGTGTCCGTAAGCAGCGGTTTCGCTGTAGATCGGGTTTCTTAATTTCAATCTTTGCTCGATGAAATAAGGTCTCATGTCAAAAATTGATTCGACTTTTTTACTGATTTCTCCGTCAGTTAGATTTACTTTTGAAGTTCCGTAAGTCACAACGTTAATTGAAGTAGGTTTAGCAACGCCAATAGCATAAGAAACTTGAACCAAAACTTCGTCAGCCAAACCGGCAGCTACTAGGTTTTTAGCAATGTGACGTGTTGCGTAAGCCGCACTTCTGTCCACTTTACTCGGGTCTTTTCCTGAGAAAGCACCGCCACCGTGGGCTCCTTTTCCGCCATAGGTGTCAACGATGATTTTTCTTCCTGTCAAACCAGTGTCTCCGTGAGGTCCTCCGATTACGAATTTTCCAGTTGGGTTAATATGGTAAGTAATATCGTCGTTAAACAAATGTGCGTATTGTGGGTATTTTGCCTTAATTCTAGGGATCAAAATAGATACCAAATCGCTTTTGATTTTAGCCAGCATTTCTGCTTCTGGAGCAAAATCATCGTGTTGTGTTGAAATTACGATTGCGTCAATTCGCTGTGGTTTGTTATCGTCAGAATATTCTAAAGTCACCTGTGATTTTGCATCTGGACGCAAGTAAGTAATCTCAGAATTTTCTCTTCTCAAATTAGCCAATTCTCGCAATAAAGCATGCGATAAATCTAACGCCAATGGCATATAGTTTTCAGTTTCGTTTGTTGCGTAACCAAACATCATTCCTTGGTCACCAGCACCTTGCTCTTCTTTGCTTGCTCTGTCAACACCTTGATTGATGTCTTGAGATTGTTCATGAATTGCAGATAAAACGCCACAAGAATTTGCTTCAAACATGTATTCGCTCTTTGTGTAACCAATTTTTCTGATCACATCACGAGCAATTTGCTGAACGTCTAAATAGGTTTTTGATTTCACTTCTCCTGCCAAAATAACCTGACCTGTTGTTACCAAAGTTTCACAAGCCACTTTTGAATCAGCATCAAAAGCTAAGAAATTATCAATTAGTGCATCAGAAATTTGGTCAGCAATTTTATCTGGATGTCCTTCGCTCACAGACTCTGACGTAAATAAATAAGCCATAAATTTTTATTTTTATTTTAGAAAAAAAAAGTTGCAAGGAATGCTAAAGGAGAATTTTCTGCTTTAGCATTTTTAAGATACCAGAATAAGTTCGGTATCAGAGGTTGCAATCAGTTCAAATTTTTCCTCTTTGATTTAGAGTGCAAAGATAGGAAAGGATATTTTAATTAACAATCAACTTATAAAAACAAATTAGATTAAAAGGATAATATATTCCTACTGTTATCTGAATTACTTTAAATATGTGTATAAAATTTACAGGCATAAATTTTTATATTGAAAATAATGTATTTACATTTGGGGATTATATTGATAAAAACCAATTTATTACACAATTTATTATGAAAAAAACTTTACTTTCTTTGTTTTTACTTGCTGGTTTAGGAGCAAGCGCACAAGTTACAATCTTTGAAGATAGCTTCGAACTTTATGATGATTTCGCTTATACTACTGGAACTGTAGGTAGCTGGACGCTTGTAGATTTAGACCTTAAAAGTTCATATGTACTTAACGGATCTACTTTCCCAAATCAAGGAACTCCTAAATCATTTATAGTTTTTAACAGAGCAGGATTAGTTCCAGCTACAACTTCAACTCAAACGCAAGCAAGAACTGGAGAAAAATCTATGGCATGTTTTAATGTAAGTACGCCAGCGCCTTTGGTGAATAATGACTGGTTAATCAGTCCGCAAATGACATTAGGTAGTACTGGTAACACAGTGAGCTTTTGGGCTAAACCTCTGAATGCCCTTTATGGTCTAGAAAAATTCAATATATTAGTTTCAACAACAAACAATACTACAACAAGTTTTACTAGAGTTAATGCAACAACAATTGTGACTCCGTCAGCTAATACATGGGCTCAATACACATTTAATCTTGATGCCTATGCAGGTCAAACTGTTTATGTAGCTATTCAATGTGTTTCAGATGACCAATTTGCATTATTCGTAGATGATTTTAAAGTTACTGCAACTTCGCTTTCAACTAATGATTTCTTCGCGCAAAACATTTCAATGTATCCAAACCCAGCTAACGGAATTGTAACATTGGCGTCTAAAAATGCTACAGCAATTAATTCAGTTCAAGTTACAGATTTGAACGGAAGAATCGTTAAGTCTTTTGAAGCTAACGGTGTTTCTGAAACTAAAATTAACGTTTCTGACTTGACTGCAGGAATGTATTTTGTAAGCGTAAAAACTGACGCTGGTTCAGGTTCTATGAAACTTATGAAAAACTAATTATCAGATAATTATATAGTAAAAACCCGCTCAGAAATGAGCGGGTTTTTTTATGTCTGAAAATAAAAATAAATGTTAAAGTTTAAAAGGGTGCATTGCAAATCCAAAAATAGTTCTGAAGTTTGCACCATCAAAAAGTAACAAAATGAAAACTATTATTTGTCATATGTATTGCAAGATGTGGAAAACTTCCGCAGAGCGTACTATTGCCAAATTTTAAATTTTTTAAAATATATAGCAAAAAGCCTCTGCAGAAAAGCAGAGGTTTTTTTTTGGAAATAAATCAAGAATTAAAAATACCAGAATTGAAATTCTCTATTAACTAACTCAAACCATTTCAATTCTCCTCCTCAAAAATTATTTTTTGAGGAGGTTAAAAAAACTAAAAGATGAACGCAACGATGATGATTTGCTGTAAAAAACTTATGTGGATTTATTGCCACCTAAAACTCCATTCCCAAAAGACAACGACTTAATCTCTGTTTATATACATGTGTAAAGTCCTTTTGGTAAGCTAGCCAAAAGGACTTTTTTATTTTATCTCAATACTCAATACTCAATATTAATACCTCAATACCCAAAATTATGAAAGCGATAAATGTTTTAGGATACTCAAGAAACAACGAACAATTCGTTGTGAAAACTCAAAATGCTGACGTTAGAATTAGCAATAACAATAGATTTCCAGAATTAGACGGGCCAAATCCGTTTGAATATATCCTTGCCGGATTTGCAGGATGCATCAATGCAGTCGGGCAAAATGTTGCAGCAGAGTTAGGAATAAATCTAAAATCACTGCAAGTGGAAATTACAGGAACCGTCAGCCAAGAAGAAAGGATCGGATTCAATAAAATCGAAATCGTCTTGAAACCAACAACCGATGCTTCTTTAAAAATCTTGCAATCGTGGTTAAAATTAGTCCAGCAAAAAAGCCCGGTTTATGATAATTTAATCAATCCCACGCCAGTCGAATTGATTTTATTCAAAGAATATAATTATGCTGCTTAAAGCATAAGTTACAATCGTTAGTTTGTTTTATTTGTTTTGTTTGTTTGTTGAAAAGACTGCTTTTGATCGCCAGTCAAAAGCAGTTCTTTTTTATTTAGGCAATAGAAATTAGCCAAGAGGCAAAAGTTCAACGAAGAGTTGAAAAGAAAAATTAGTGAAAATTCGAGCAATTCGTGGCAAAATAAAAATCTGAGAAAATCCTCAAATCTGTGTTTAAAACTAAAAAATCATGTCAACAAAAAAAATAAATATCATCCTTTTCGGAATCGAAACCGTCGGAAGTTCCTTGATAAACCAAATACTTTCCAACCAAAATTCCTTCCTTTCAAATAAAAATCTTGAAGTAAGACTTCCGATAATCACGAATTCCACAGTTGCTTTTTTCGAAAAACCAACTGTCAAAAATTCGTGGGAAGCCAATTTCATCCAATTCGGAATTCCTTTCAAAGTCGAAGACATCATCAGTTTTGTTCAAGAAAACGAACTCGAAAACTTGATTGCAATCGACACTACAGAAACTAACGATTTGCTTTCAGAATATTTCGAATTACTTCAAAATGCTTTTGATATCATCAGCATAAATCCAGCAATAGAAACACTTCTGGCAGATTTCAATGCTTCGATAAACGCCAATGTAAAAAAATTCGGAAAAGATTTCTTCTTCATCAATCCAATAAAAAACGAAGCCATTTCTCAAGCCATTTTAAACAAAATCATCAAAATCGCCGAAAAACCAGATTTGAAAATCGCCGTTTAATTTCAGCAGAAATTCAAAAAACAGTTGTAAAACACAAACAAATTGCCTTACTTTGCAACGTTCATACACTTATTGACAGTTATCACGAAAGGCCGAGGGATTAGACCCGTTGAAGCCTTAGCAACCCTTTATCACTAAAGAAGGTGCTACATTCTACCAATTTTTTGGATAGATAACACAACTAAATACACACTATTTCCTCACTTTCCTGACAACATATCGATATTTATAATTTTTTTTAGAAGCGAATGGTCGTTGCTTTTTCAGCAATCCATTTTCCCGCTGGAAGAAATATCTTTTGTTCTGAACTCCAGAACAAAAGGATATTTTCTGCCATCGGGGCTATCTGAGAAAAGGTATTGAACTTTTGGTTTCAACAGAACCATTGCGTAACAATTAGTACCGAAAAAAAATGTCAGACATACACAAAGCCATTTCAGAAAGAATCTTAGTCCTAGACGGCGCGATGGGAACAATGCTGCAGCGATATAATTTCTCTGAAGAAGATTTCCGTGGCGAAAGATTCAAAGATTTTCCGCATCCGTTAAAAGGAAACAACGATTTATTGTCGTTGACCCAACCGCAAGCCATAAAAGATGTGCACCGCCAATATTTTGAAGCTGGCGCAGACATCGTGGAAACCAACACCTTTTCAGGAACCACAATCGGAATGGCAGATTACCATCTCGAAGATTTGGTTTATGAATTAAACTATGAATCCGCAAAATTAGCCAAAGAAGTCGCTGACGAATTCACTGCAAAAAATCCAGACAAACCTCGTTTCGTTGCAGGTTCCATCGGGCCAACGAACAGAACGGCAAGCATGTCGCCAGACGTAAATGATCCGGGTTACAGAGCCGTGACTTTTGACGATTTGCGAATTGCTTACAAACAGCAAGTTGAAGCTTTGATTGACGGAGGTTCTGATATTTTATTGGTAGAAACAATTTTTGACACTTTAAATGCAAAAGCAGCGCTTTTTGCCATCGAAGAAGTCAAGGAAGAAAGAAATTTAAATATTCCAATTATGGTTTCCGGAACAATCACCGATGCTTCCGGCAGAACACTTTCCGGTCAAACCGTTGAAGCTTTTTTGATTTCCATTTCCCACATTCCGTTATTAAGCGTAGGCTTTAATTGCGCTTTGGGAGCCGATCAATTGAAGCCTTATTTGCAACGACTTTCTCATAATACATCATTCAATATTTCCGCGCATCCCAATGCAGGCTTGCCAAATGCTTTTGGTCAATACGACCAAACTCCAGAAGAAATGCAGGTTTTGATCAGAGAATATCTTGAAGACAATCTGATTAATATAATAGGAGGATGTTGTGGTACAAATCCAGAACACATTCGCCTGATTGCTGACGTTGCAAAAGAATATTCACCGAGAATTGTTGAACCAGTCTAGAAACTGTAGAAAAAGAAGAACACAAAATGGCAGATGTCGATTGTAAGAAACATTTAAAATTATCCGGTTTAGAACCGCTCATTATTACTCCCGAAAGTATTTTCGTGAACGTCGGCGAACGAACAAATGTTACCGGTTCTCGAAAATTCTTGCGTTTAATAAAAGAAGAGAAATACGAAGAAGCTTTAGATATCGCGAGAGCTCAAGTCGAAGGTGGTGCGCAAATCATCGATATTAATATGGACGAAGGAATGCTTGACGGCGTTCATGCGATGACCACTTTTTTGAATTTGATTGCTTCTGAACCCGATATTTCTAGAGTTCCTGTGATGATCGATAGTTCCAAATGGGAAATTATCGAAGCAGGTTTGAAAGTCGCTCAAGGAAAAAGCGTTGTCAATTCCATCAGTTTGAAAGAAGGCGAGGAAAACTTCATTCGTCAGGCAAAATTGATTAAAAAATATGGAGCCGCGGTAATTGTGATGGCGTTTGATGAAGTTGGTCAAGCCGATAATTACGACAGAAGAATTGAAATCTGCAAAAGATCGTATGACGTTTTGGTAGATAAAGTTGGTTTTCCTGCGGAAGATATAATTTTCGACCCAAATATTTTTCCAGTTGCAACAGGAATGGAAGAACACCGCCAAAATGCAGTCGATTTTTTCAGAGCTACAAAATGGATCAAAGAAAATCTTCCGCATGCGAGTGTCAGCGGAGGTGTGAGCAATGTTTCTTTTTCTTTCCGTGGAAATGACCGAGTTCGTGAAGCAATGCACTCGGTTTTCCTATATCACGCTATCAATAACGGAATGACAATGGGAATTGTAAATCCAGAAATGCTGGAGATTTACGACCAAATTCCGAAAGATTTATTAGAGCACGTCGAAGATGTTTTGCTCGACCGAAGAGATGATGCAACAGAAAGATTGCTGACTTTTGCCGAAAATATCAAAGGCGATACCAAAGAAGTTACTGAAAAGCAAGCTCAAGAATGGCGTTCTTTCCCAATTCAAGAAAGATTGACACATGCGTTAGTAAGAGGAATCGACGAATTTATTGAAATAGATATTGAAGAAGCGCGACAATTAGCCACAAAACCAATTGAAGTTATCGAAATCAATTTGATGACAGGAATGAACGTTGTCGGAGATTTATTCGGAAGCGGAAAAATGTTCTTGCCACAAGTTGTTAAATCGGCAAGAGTTATGAAAAAAGCAGTAGCTTATCTTCTTCCATTCATTGAAAAAGAAAAAGACGGTAAATCAAGTTCGGCCGGAAAAGTCTTGATGGCAACCGTAAAAGGCGATGTTCACGATATCGGAAAAAACATTGTAGCTGTAGTTTTAGGTTGTAATAATTATGAAATTATTGATTTGGGTGTAATGGTTCCGCCAGAAAAAATCATCCAAACTGCCATTGAACAAAATGTAGATATTATAGGTTTGAGCGGATTAATTACACCTTCGCTAGACGAAATGGTTTATTTGGCGAAACAAATGGACAAGATGAACGTCAATATTCCGATTATGATTGGTGGAGCGACAACTTCGCGTGCACATACGGCCGTGAAAATTGCTCCTGAATATCGAGAAACTGTCGTTCATGTTAACGATGCTTCACGAGCTGTTACTGTTGCTGGGAATTTGATCAACAAAAATACAAATCAAGCCTATTTCAAAAGTCTTCGTTCAGAATATGACGAACTTCGTGAAGGCTATTTGAACCGAAGTCGTGACAAAAATTTCCATACGATTGAAGAAGCTAGAAAAAACAAATTAAAATTAGATTGGGATAATTTCAAACCCGTAAAACCAAATTTTATTGGAGCAAAAACCATCGAAGTAAAATTGGATGAATTAGTTGATTTCATTGACTGGACGCCATTTTTTAGGACTTGGGATTTACACGGAAAATATCCAAATATCTTGACCGACGAAGTTGTTGGCGAACAAGCTGTTATTTTATTCAACGATGCCCAAAAAATGCTAAAGCAAATGCTCGAAGAAAATTGGCTCGAAGCAAAAGGAATTTATGGCATTTTCCCAGCAAATCAAATTAATGATGACGATATCGAATTGTTTGATGAAAACGGAAAACACCTGCAAACTTTCTTGACGTTGAGACAGCAATCCGCAAAAACAAAAGGCGCTCCAAACATCGCTTTGTCTGATTTTATTGCTCCAAAAGATGCTGGAATTACAGATTATATGGGCGCTTTTTGTGTGACGACAGGGTTTGGAGTGGATGAAAAAGCAGCGGAATTTGAGAAAAATCTAGACGATTATAATTCGATTATGGTGAAAGCTTTAGGCGACCGTTTTGCAGAAGCTTTTGCCGAATATTTGCACAAAAAAATCCGTAAGGAAATCTGGGGTTATGCTTCTGATGAGGTTTTGAATAACGAAGCTTTAATCAAAGAAGAATACAAAGGGATTCGTCCCGCGCCAGGATATCCGGCATGTCCAGACCATTTGGAAAAACCAACAATCTGGAAATTATTAAAAGTAGAAGAAGAAATAGGAGTAACCTTGACCGAAAGTATGGCGATGTGGCCGGCTTCTTCCGTGTCAGGATATTATTTTGGAAATCCAGAAAGCAAGTATTTTGGCCTAGGAAAAATTAAAAAAGACCAAGTCGAAGATTACGCAAAACGCCGAAATGTTTCTTATGATTATGCCGAAAAATGGCTGAATCCGAATATTGCAGACTAAACAAGTCATAAAGTCAAAGGTCATCAAGTCGTAACGGACTTTTGACTTTTGACTTTCAAACTTTAAGACATAAAAACAAATGAAAGTAACCGAACATATAGAAAGAGCAAACGGAAAACCATTATTTTCCTTCGAAATATTACCGCCGTTGAAAGGCCAAAATATTCAGTCGATTTTTGACAGCATTGATCCTTTGATGGAATTCAATCCGCCATTTATCGATGTGACTTATCACCGTGAGGAATACGAATACAAAGAATTGCCGAGCGGATTATTAGAGAAAAAAGTCGTAAAAAAGCGTCCCGGAACGGTAGGAATTTGTTCTGCAATCCAAAATAAATACCAAGTCGATGCGATTCCGCACATTCTTTGTGGCGGATTTACGAAAGAAGATACCGAAAATTTCTTGATTGATTTAGACTTTCTTGGAATTCAAAACGTAGTCGCCTTGCGCGGTGATGCGGTTAAAAATGAAACGTATTTCAAGCCAGAAAAAGAAGGAAATCATTATGCGACTGAATTGGTAACGCAGATTTCCAATCTAAACAAAGGAATTTATTTGGATGATGAATTGCAAAATTCTTCTGCCACAAATTTCTGTATCGGCGTGGCCGGATATCCTGAAAAGCACATGGAAGCGCCAAGTTTGGACAGCGATATTTATTTCTTGAAACAAAAAATTAAAAACGGAGCTACCTATATTATTACCCAGATGTTTTTTGACAATAAAAAGTTTTTCGAATTCGTTGCCAAATGCAGAAAAGAAGGAATTACGGTTCCGATTATTCCAGGATTAAAACCAATTGCTACAAAAAAACAGCTGAATTTGGTGCCGCATCGTTTTAAAGTTGACATTCCAGATGAGTTGATTATGTCAGTCGTTCGTGCAGAAACTCCCGAAGCGGTGAAGCAAATCGGAATTGAATGGTGCATCGACCAAAGCAAGGAATTGATTAAAGAAGGAATTCCAGTGCTACATTATTATTCGATGGGAAAAGCGGAAAATATTAAAGCAATTGCGTCTGAGATTTTTTAATCTGATTGCCATGTGGTTTTATTTGGTTATTTTTGGCACTGAAAATTACTTATAAGTGCCAAAATTCCGAATATACTTCCTTTTTTTAATGTTTTCTGTGAATCTTTTCTCACAAGAAAAAAATAGTTCCTTTGTCGTCGATGCCAATTATTTCTACGGAAATATTCTGCCACACAACAACACAATTCGCCATTTGATTACAGAACATCCTGACGGAATTTTAATCAGTTTCAACAAGAAAACTTTTGGAAATAAAGAATGGGAATCTGCCTATAATTTTCCAGATTATGGAGGCTCGTTTCATTATGAAAATACAAAAAATGAAACTTTAGGAAACCTATACGGATTGTACGGCCACTATAATTTTTACTTTTTAAACCGAAATTTGACTTTTCGAATCGCACAGGGAATTGCGTACAATACAAATCCATACGACAAAGAAACCAATTTTAGAAATTTGGCTTACGGTTCAAAATGGATGCCGTCGACTTATTTCATGCTAAATTACCGAAAAGAAAATCTTTATAAAAACATCGGAATCCAAGCCGGCTTGAGTTTTTTTCACCATTCAAATGCCAATATTCAATCGCCAAATACAAGTACAAATACTTTGGCGATAAATTTAGGTGTGAATTATTCTTTCCAGAAAAATGAGCAGAACCAACGTCTGACAAAAATTGTTGATACTATAAATTATAAAAAACACCCTATAAAATTTAATATTTCCTTTAGGGCTGGAGCCAACGAAAGCGACATTATCGGAAGTGGCACATTTCCTTTCTATGTGCTTTCTGCCAATATTGACAAACGCCTTTCCAGAAAAAGCGCGCTTCAATTCGGAGCTGATTTCTTCGCCTCAAAATACCTCAAAGAATACATAAAATTCAAGTCAGTGGCTTATCCAAATGAAAATATTGACAAAAATACAGATTACAAAAGAGTCGGCATTTTTGTCGGCCACGAGCTTTTTGTAAACCGATTTTCCATTGAAACACAAGTCGGATATTACGTCTATTCGCCCTTCGATTACCTCGGTCCGTTTTACCAGCGCGTCGGTTTGAAATACTATTTTACGGAGAAAATCTTCTCGTCGATGGCTTTAAAAACGCACGGCGCAAAAGCCGAAGGATTAGAATTTGGCATAGGAATTCGATTATGATTTTCAGCAGCGCATCGGCAGTGAGAAAATAAACCATTTTCCCGCTGTCTGCAGTAGCTTTTTCTGCCGAACCCCGGCAGAAAAAGGCTACTGCCGCCCATCGGGGCTAGATTAAAAACTTTAGGCATTCTTTTAACTTTTGGACAAAACGTGATGAAAAAGACGATATTTATAACCTTGCAGTTTCTATTTTTAATAGTGTTTTTTGCCTGCGACTCAGAAAACGGAAGCGATTGCTTTCAAGCTTCAGGTTCAAAAATCACGAAAGAATTTGCGGTAGCAAATTTCAATAAAATTAATATCTCCGAAGGAATCGAACTGGTAATAAAAGAAGGATCAGAAACAAAAGTCGCCGTAGAATCTGGCCAAAATCTGATAAGTGGCATCACAGCAGAAGTTCTTGACGGAAAGCTTTTCTTAAGAAATTCAAACGGCTGTAATTGGGTTCGGGATTACAACGATACCAAAGTTTTTGTCACAACGCCCACGTTAGAAAATGTGTATTCGTCCTCACAATTTGCAGTAAAATCAAACGGAATCTTAAATTTTCCAAGTCTTAGCCTTCAGTCTGGAATGTTTTCAAATACCGCTTCCGGAACCTTTGAGCTTGAAGTAAATTGCAGTAATTTGACAATTGAAGATAACGAATCGACCTACTTTAAGGTATCTGGAAAAGCAACAAATCTAAGCGTGAATTTTTATGACGGAAATGCAAGATTTGACGGTTCTAATTTAATTGCGGATGCCGTTTTTTGCTTCCAAAGAAGTTCCAACGATATCATTGTAAACCCAATAAATAAAATTTCAGGAACCATTTACAGCACCGGAAATATAGTTTTGAAAAATACGCCGCCGCTAATAGAAATCGAACAGTTATATAAAGGACAGTTGGTTTATCCTTGAAATAAAAATTTGCGATAAATAAAAATCATAAATCTGTGACCCGAGACCGAAGGACGAATAGACGAAGTAATCTGCGGTAAAATTATTTACGAGTAGCATCTCTAAAAATCGCCTCCAAATTCTTATTTTTCAAATTCAATTGCAGCGTTTTCAAACCATTTTCATGCGCAAAATCAAAAATCGCAGGACGCATATCTTTTGAAGTGGAAAAAGTCAATTCCCAAATCATATCGTGCGTATTTACAAGCGAAGTTAAATTCGGGATGGTTTTCAATAATTGCTCTTCTACTTTATAATCAAATTCCACTTCAATAACCTGCTCGTTTTCATTTTTTAAATTACTGATTTTCTTATCGGTAACTAATTTTCCTTGGTTGATAATAATCACGCGGTCACAAATTGCTTCAACTTCCTGCATAATGTGCGTGGAAAGAAAAACCGTCTTGTCTTTTCCGATATTTTTAATTAATTCGCGAATTTCGACCAATTGATTCGGATCCAAACCGGTTGTCGGTTCGTCTAAAATCAAAACATCAGGATTGTGAAGCAAAGCCGTTGCCAATCCAACTCTCTGGCGATAACCTTTCGACAATTGCCCAATTTTTTTATGACTTTCAGGCGTCAAACCAGTCATTGTAATCACTTCCTCAATTCGAGATTTCGCTACTTTATAAACGTCAGCATTGAACGCCAAATATTCACGAACATACAAATCTAGGTACAACGGATTGTGTTCTGGCAAATAACCAACCGATTTCTGAACGTCTTTTTGGGAAGTTGAAACATCAAAACCATTCACAGAAGCTTTTCCAGAATCGGCAGTAATAAATGTCGTCAAGATCTTCATCAGCGTCGATTTTCCAGCACCATTCGGACCTAAAAAACCAACGATTTCGCCCTTTTGAATAGAAAAAGAAATGTTATCCAAGGCTTTCTGGCTTCCGTAATTTTTTGAAATTGATGTAACTTCGATTGACATAATTTGTGATTTTGAACAAAAGTAATAAAAATGAGTTATGAATTATAAGTTATGAGTTATCATTTGTGTCTGAAGAAAATTAAATGAGTTTCCTAAATCGTTGTAGTCTAAATATTTTCTAAAATTTTCAAATCTTTTGTAAAACCTAAAACAAAATTTTCTACTTTAGCCAAATAACAAAACAAAAAATGCAAAGCAACCGTTTTTATTTTAGCAATTCTTTTTATTTCTGGAAACAGAAACGGGATTGTCGTGTTGTTATCTAAATAGAAAATATTTATAAAATCAATATAAAAATCCCGATGTGAGTCGGGATTTTTTTTTGCCCAAAATGTATGGAAACAAAAATTGCAATTCAAGGAATCAAAGGTTCTTTTCACCACCAAGTTGCCAACGAATATTTCAGAGAAAGCTTGGAATTAGACGAATGCATGTCGTTTGATGCCTTGGTTAACAGCCTTGTCGGAAACAAAACGCAGAAAGCTGTGATGGCTTTGGAAAACTCAATCGCAGGTTCGATTATTCCAAATTATGCGTTGATTGACAGAAACAATTTGCACATCATCGGCGAATATTATTTGGATATTCACATGAATTTGATGGTTTTGCCAGGGCAGAAAATTGAGGATATTAAGGAAGTGCATTCGCATCCAATCGCGCTTTTGCAATGTGGCGAATTCTTTAAAAAGTATCCGCACATAAAACTGGTGGAAAGTGGCGACACGGCAGAAACAGCGCAGAGAATTCAAGAAAACCAATTGAAAAATATCGCCGCCGTTGCCAGCCCGATTGCAGCAGAACTATTTGGTTTGGATATTTTGGCATCTGGAATTCATACGATAAAAAGCAACAAAACGCGCTTCGTGATTTTAAAAACGCAGAACAAAGTGTTGCCAAAAGAAGAAATCAACAAAGCGTCGATAAAATTTGAGTTGGACGACACGCCAGGAAGTTTGGCTACGATTTTAAACGTAATGAATAACTGTAAATTGAATCTTACAAAGATTCAGTCGATGCCGATAATTGAGAGTCCGTTTCAATATTCATTTTTTGTGGATGTGGTTTTTGAAAAGTACAAACATTATGAAAAAGCAAAATCGATTTTGGAATTAATGACGACACATTTCAAGGTTTTGGGCGAATATAAAAACGGAAGAAAAAGCTAAGAGTATGAGCAATACAATTTTAAATACCGATGTAATTTTAGGAAAAGGATTTGCCAATCGCTTGAATACGGTAGAAGAATATTATTTTTCAAGAAAACTTCGTGAAGTGCGCCAGATGATTTCCGAAGGAAAACCGGTCATCAATATGGGAATCGGAAGCCCAGATTTGGCACCGCCGAAAACCGCAATCGAAGCGATGAAAAATGCGATGGATGATGATAAAGCGCACGAATATCAAAGTTATCAAGGGTTGCCGGAATTGAGAAAAGGGATTGCCGATTTCTATAAAACTCAGTTTGATGTTTCACTAGATATCAATTCAGAAATTTTGCCTTTGATGGGTTCGAAAGAAGGAATTATGCATATTTCGTTAGCTTTTTTGAACGAAGGCGATGAAGTTTTAATTCCGAATCCAGGTTATCCTACTTATTCTTCTGTGACGAATTTGGTTGGAGCAAAATCAGTTTTCTATGATTTATTGGAAGAAAATAATTGGCAACCGAATTTGGAACTGTTAGAAAAACAAGATTTGTCAAAGGTAAAATTGATGTGGATCAATTATCCAAATATGCCAACAGGAGCGAATGGGAATTTGGAATTATTCCAAAAATTAATAGCTTTTGCGAAGAAACACCAAATCGTTTTGGTCAATGACAATCCGTATAGTTTTGTTTTGAACGAAAATCCAATGTCGATTTTTCAAGTGGAAGGCGCTACAGCTATCGCATTGGAATTAAATTCTTTGAGCAAAACTTTTAATATGTCAGGTTGGCGAATCGGGATGGTTTCAGGAAAGTCAGAATTTATCGATGCCATTTTAAAAGTAAAAAGCAATATGGACAGCGGGATGTTTTACGGAATCCAAAAAGGCGCGATTGAAGCTTTAAAATGTGGGCAAGAGTGGTTTGATGCGCAAAGCGAAATTTATGCAAAGCGCAGAAATCTGATTTTTGAATTGGCCAAAAAACTGAATTGCACGTTTGATAAAAACTCTGTTGGAATGTTTGTTTGGGCAAAATTGCCAGCAGGAATCAAATCTTCCGAAGAATTTATCGATAGCATTTTAATAGAAAAAAATATCTTTATCACACCGGGAACCATTTTCGGAAGCAACGGCGAAGGTTACATCAGATTTTCATTATGTATAAAGGAAGAAAAAATCAGGGAAGCAATTTTAAGGCTTTAAGCGATAAGCTTTAGGCTGTAAGCTTTCAAAACTTTGCGAAAAACTTTGCGGACTTTGCGTTAAAATACACCAAAGATTCACAGATTAAAAAACAAAAACTAAATAATAACTAACTTTGGAAATCCAAAGAAATACCAAAAATAAAAATGGAAAATTCAAAACAATTAAGAACGTGGTTAGATGATTTCAATTTATCACATCCGCTAGTAATTGCAGGACCTTGCAGTGCAGAAACCGAAGAACAAGTGCTGAAAATTGCACACGAATTAAAAGATTCTGACGTCAGCATTTACCGTGCTGGAATTTGGAAACCAAGAACGCGTCCGGGTGGTTTTGAAGGCGTTGGTGCTATTGGTTTAAAATGGTTGCAGAAAGCAAAAGCCGAAACAGGATTGCTGATGGCGACAGAAGTGGCAAACGCGGCGCACGTAAAATTAGCTTTGGAACACGACATCGACGTGTTGTGGATCGGCGCGAGAACGACCGTAAATCCGTTTGCGGTTCAAGAAATTGCTGATGCTTTACAAAATACAGACAAAATCGTCTTGGTAAAAAACCCTGTAAATCCAGATTTAGCATTGTGGCTTGGCGGTGTGGAACGTTTGTATAATGCGGGAATCAAGAAATTGGGCGTGATTCACAGAGGATTTTCAACTTACGAAAAAACAAAATACAGAAATATTCCAGAGTGGCAGTTGGCGATTGAATTGCAGAATCGTTTTCCAGATTTGCCTTTGATTTGCGACCCTTCTCACATTACTGGAAAGCGTGATATGATTCAGGAAGTTTCGCAACAAGCGCTTGATTTGAACTACGACGGATTGATTATTGAAACGCACATCGACCCAGATAATGCCTGGAGTGACGCTGCGCAACAAGTAACTCCGACGAAATTAAAACAGATTTTTGAGGATTTAAAAGTTAGAAAAGAAACAGAAGAAGGTTCTGATTACAACCAAAGTTTGAGCCGTCTTCGAGTGGATATTGACGAATATGATGCAAAATTGTTAGAGATTTTAGGTAAAAGAATGACTGTTGCCGACAAGATCGGAGCATTGAAAAAAGAGAAAAACGTAGCGGTTTTGCAAAACAAAAGATGGAATGAAATCTTAGGAAAAATGATTCTTGAAGGTGAAGAAAAAGGCTTAAGCGAAGAATTTATTTTGAGAATTTTTAAAGCGATTCACCAAGAAAGTATCAGTCATCAAGAGAAAGTTTTGAATCAATAGTTATTCTGAAACTTGTCATTCCGACGAAGGAGGAATCTCCACAACTAGAGCAACTAACGAAGATTCTTCCTTCGTCGGAATGACAAAATGCTTTAATGTGATACGCATAAAAACAATTATCAAAAAGCCTGCAATTCAAACCTGCAGGCTTTTTTTATATAAAAATTTAAAGTCGTCCCAACCTTTTGTAAGTTTTTGCGCTCTATCATAATATACAACCTTAAAGATTCGTGTTATGAAATCAAAAATCCATCCATCCGAAGCCAGAAAATCTCAATCGAATTTGAGATTTTTATTTTATGTTTTATTGTTTTTAGGAACAAAAACTTTTGCGCAAAGTCCAGAATTTACTGTCAAGGGCGAAGGTTCTGAAAAAGTCAGAATGAGCCAATTATTGGTCAATGTGAAAGTCGTGGGAAACATCGCTTACACAACTGCCGAAATGCACTTTTTCAATTCGGGCAACCGTCAGATGGAAGCGGAATTGATTTTTCCGTTGCCGGAAAATGTTTCGGTTTCACGATATGCGATTGACATCAATGGCAAAATGCGCGAAGCAGTTCCGGTGAATAAAAATAAAGGGAAACAGGTTTTTGAGGCGATTGAACACCGAAGAGTTGACCCAGGATTATTAGAAAAAGTAGATGGAAATAACTTTAGAACGAGAATTTATCCGCTGTTGCCAAATGGCGAACGAGTTGTGATTATTGGCTATGAGGAAGAACTTTCTGCTTTTGATAAAAATAATTTGGCATATCAATTGGTGAGCCGTTATCCGAAGAAATTAGATAAATTTGAAATAAATGTTTCAGTTTTAGGAACAAATTCTGCTCCGATTATTGAAAATTCCGTAGATGAAATTTCATTTTCAAAATGGAACCAATCGTTTCAGGCTTCGGTAAAAAAGGAAAACTATCAGCCTTCAGAAAAACTGCTTTTCAAAATTCCAATTCAGGAAAATATGCCGAGCGTTTTGATGCAGAATGTTGGCGGACAGCATTATTTTTATGGAAATACTTTTATCGAGGGAAATAAAATTGCAAAGAAAATTCCGAATTCTATCGGATTAATTTGGGACAATTCCTTGAGTGCCAAAACGCGCGATTTAAGAAAAGAATTGGATTTGTTGGAAGCTTATTTCCAAAAAATAAAAAACACAAAAGTAACTTTATACCTTTTAAATTATACTTTTGAAAAGCAAAAAGAATTTGTGATTTCTAACGGAAATTGGGCCGAATTAAAAACCTTTTTGCAAAATACAAAGTATGACGGAGGAACACGCTTTTCACAAATAAAGCTTCCGAACCACGATGAATACTTGCTTTTTTCTGATGGATTGTCATCTTTAAGCGAAAATACTTTGCCTAAAACCAAAAAGACAATTTACACAATCACGTCTTCGGTTTCTGCAGATTTTGCTTTTTTGAATTTTTCTTCGATGCAGACCGGCGGGAATTTCATCAATTTGAATCAATTGAATTTGGAAAATGCTTTGGATAAATTGACGAATAACAACTTGAAATTTCTTGGAATAAAAGAAAATTTTACGATTACTGATTTGTTTCCAATGATTGGAAGTTCGGTTTCAGGAAGCTTTTCTTTTTCGGGAATTTCTTTGAATCCGAAGAATGAAATTACGCTGTTATTTGGCTATGAAAACGGAGCGGTTTTAGAACGAAAAATTACGTTAGATGCTTCCGTTCAAAAGACCGAAGACGTAAATATTGAGAAACTTTGGGCACAGAAAAAAATCGCTAATCTTGACTTGCAATATGCTAAAAACTCCGAAGAGATTGAACTTTTGGGCAAGAAATACGGAATCATCACCAAAAATACTTCGCTGATTGTTTTGGAAGATATTCGGGATTATATTGCTTATGACATTGTTCCTCCAACGGAATTGCGAGCTGAATTCGATAGAATAAAAAAGCAGGAAAATGAAAGCAGATTAGCACAGCAGAAAAATAATTGGCAGAATGTAGCGTCTTACTTTGACGCATTAAATTCTTGGTGGAAAAAAGATGTAAGATATGTAATTACAAAGCCAATGCCAAAACCAAAGAAGCGCAAAAGTCCAACGGTAGCTTATAACGAGCCTGTAATGATTGAAGAAAGACAGACAGAATCAGAAATGATTAGTAAGGATAAGGAAAGCGACGGTTCGCATTTAGACGAAATTGTAGTAACAGCTTATAATGTGCAAAGAAGTAAAATGGCAATATCTAGTTCAGTAACAACTGTTTCTGCATCGCAAATTTCAGAAAAGAGTGAAAGAAGTTTTTCCAATCAATTGCAAGGAAAAGTTTCAGGTGTCGACATAGAAGAAGTAAGTGCAAATTATTCTGTGACTGACACACTTGATTTTGGATATGAGCGATTTCACGTTAATCCGCAGGTGAAATCATGGAATCCGGACCGACTGTATTTAAAGGCTTTGGCTTCTGCTTCGAAGGAAAAACAATATGACTTGTATTTTGAATTAAGAAAAGAACAAGAAAGAAATCCGAGTTATTATTTTGATGTGGCGCACTTTTTTTACAATCAAGGAGATACTGAAAAAGCATTGCAAGTGTTGAGTAACATCGCAGATTTGGGATTAGAAAATCACCAATTGTATAAAACTTTGACCTATACTTTACGCCAATGGAATGCTTTTGACGATGGCTTATTTACGGCAAAACAAGTGGCGAAATGGCGCGCTCACGAACCACAAAGTTTAAGAGATTATGCGTTAGCTTTAGAAGATTCGGGGAAAAACCAAGAGGCTTTTGACCAATTAATTAAAGCCTTGGAAGTAAATTATTATGGAGAAATGAGCGGCCAATATGAAGGCGTGGAAGATATTATTTTAATGGATATCAACCGATTGATGTCAGAACAATCGGGTTTGAAAACAGGCAAATTAGATAAAAAATACATGGCAAAAATGCCAGTTGATATCCGAATTATTATGAATTGGAATTTAATGGATGTCGATTTAGATTTGCACATTATTGAACCAACGGGTGAAGAATGTTATTATGGCCATCGCGATACGGAAGCCGGCGCAAGATTTTCAAAAGACTTTACACAAGGTTATGGGCCAGAACAATATTTGATTCGCAATGCGGTGAAAGGTAAATACCAAATCAAGACAAATTATTTTGGTGAAAGCGAATTGACAGAAAATGGTCCGGCGACTGTGATGGTTGAAATTTACACGACTAAAGCTGGAAAAACCACTAAAACTCTAAAAACAATTCAATTAGGAAAAATTAAAGAGAACGATATTTTGGCAGAAATCAACTGGTAAGATTTTTAAATTCAGTTTAGATTTTTAATTTTAGAGTGCAAAATTACGCTGTTCACAAGTAAATAGCGTAATTTTGCACTCTTAATTTTAAAGCATAAATCTGATCCCGAAGCTTCGGGACAAAAATCATAAATCTGAATGACAGGAACCGTTTATAAATCTACAGGAAGTTGGTACACCGTAAAATCGGAAGGAGGAGAATTCTTCGAATGCCGTATCAAGGGGAAATTCCGTATTAAGGGAATAAAAAGTACAAACCCAATCGCTGTTGGTGATGTCGTAGATTTTGAACTGGAAGAATCATCAGATAAAACTACAGGAACGATTCATAATATTCACGAAAGAAAGAATTATATCGTTCGAAAGTCAGTGAATTTGTCGCACCAGATGCACATTATTGCATCTAATTTAGATTATGTCTTTTTGCTGATTACAGTAAATAATCCGCCGACAACTTTCAATTTTATCGACAGATTTTTAGTTACGGCAGAAGCTTACGGCATTGAAACGATCTTGGTTTTTAACAAAATCGATACTTTAAAAGACGATACGCTTGACGAACAACTTTATATGCAATATGTTTATCAGCAAATTGGCTACAAATGCCTTCGCGTTTCTGCGGCCGAAGGAAAAGGAATTGATGAATTGAAAGAAATAATGATTGGAAAAATCACAATGTTTTCTGGACATTCTGGCGTTGGAAAATCGACTTTGGTGAATGCGATGGAACCGAGTTTACACTTGAAGACAAAAACAATTTCTGAGCAAAGTATGCAAGGACAACATACGACAACTTTTGCAGAAATGTATGATCTGTCGTTTGGCGCAAAAATCATCGACACGCCTGGAATCAAAGGTTTCGGAATCGTAGATATGGAAAAATCAGAAATCAGCGGTTATTTTCCAGAGTTTTTTAAATTGCAAGACCAATGCAAATTCAACAATTGCCTTCACAAAGACGAACCAAAATGTGCCGTGAAAGAAGCCTTGGAAAAAGACAAAATTTCATGGACGCGCTACAACAGTTATTTGAAAATCCTCGAAGGTGATGATGAAAATTATCGTACCGATGATTATGCAAATGAAAGAGCTGAAAGCGACGAAAACAGAAATAAGCAGTAAAAGGCGCTGAGGTGCTAAGTTTCAAAGATACTAAGTTTTACCCTAGACCTTAAACCCAAAACCCTTTACCCAAAAAAATGAAAGCCGTTATCCAGAGAGTTTCCCAAGCTTCAGTGACAATTGATTCTAAAAAAGTAAGCGAAATATCGAAAGGTTTGCTGGTCTTAGTTGGAATCGAAGATGCAGATTCTCAAGAAGATATCACTTGGCTTTCTTCAAAAATCGTCAATCTCAGAATTTTTGGTGATGAAAACGGCGTCATGAATTTGTCGGTAAAAGATATTGACGGGGATATTATTGTAGTCAGCCAGTTTACGCTTCAGGCGTCCACAAAAAAGGGAAATCGGCCTTCTTATATTAAAGCTTCGAAACCTGACATTGCGATTCCTATTTATGAAAAATTTGTAAGACAAATTGAATTAGATTTAGGTAAGAAAATTCAAACAGGAGAATTTGGTGCCGATATGAAAGTTTTGCTTTTAAACGATGGCCCTGTGACAATTGTGATTGATACAAAAAATAGAGAATAGTCTTGGAAATTAAAATTAAACCAGTACTTTTGGTTTCAATTTTAACTTTTCTTTATGAAGAAAATATTCCTCCATTTAGCCTTATTTTTAAGCTTTGTAACCTGTTGTGCTCAAACTGCTGATTATTCTGTAGCAGGAATTCCTTCCGAATTAAAAGAAAATGCCAATGCTGTTGTTCGTTTGAGACAACGCGATGTGAAAATAGGCTCTAGGAAATCGGTGGTTACTATTTCAAAAAATGTTGTCACTGTTTTTAATGAACTCGGAATTTCTCATGCTGGCGCAACCAAATATTTTGACAACTCTACTAGAATAAAATCTATTGAAGCGATTATTTTAAATGCAGATGGAAAAGAAATAAAAAAAATCAAGCGAAAAGATTTTCTAGAAAGTTCTGTTTCACAAGGGCTCATTTCAGACGGAAGAGTGCTTTATCTTAATTTTACACCTACAGAATATCCTTTTACGATTATTTTTCAGTCAGAAACAGAAAGTTCAAATACCGCATTTCTTCGGGAATGGGATGCTATTGAGCATCCTAATGAAAGTGTTGAAAAAAGCATAGTCACAGTTTCAAGTTTGCCGAGCTTAGGGTTAAAGTATAAAGAATTTAATACAAAAGGAAATACGAATATTATAAAACAGGATATTTCAAATGGAGTTTCTTTTAGCGCTACCAATTTATCTGCGGTTAAAAATGAAGAGTATTCGCCTGAAATGACCAGTTTTATACCCCAAGTTTTATTTGGACTTGAAAATTTTAATCTAGAAGGCGTTGACGGAAATGCTTCTACATGGAAAGACTTTGGGACATGGATGTATTCTAATCTTTTAAACGGAACAGACGAAATTTCTATCGAAACTCAAGCGAAAATAAAATCGCTCGTTGGAACTGAAAAAGATCCGGTTAAAATTGCAAAAATAGTCTATCAATATGTGCAGCGCAAAACGCGCTACATCAGCATTCAGCTTGGAATCGGTGGCTGGAAACCAATGCTTGCCAAAGATGTTGACCGATTGGGTTATGGCGACTGCAAGGCATTGACAAATTACATGAGAGCGCTATTAAAAGTTGTCGGTATTCCGTCTTATTACACAGTTGTTTATGGAGATACACAGCGCCGCGACATTCTTCAAGATTTTGTTTCTATGCAAGGAAACCACGTTATATTAGCTTTGCCAGTAAATGGCAAGATGTATTGGCTTGAATGTACTAATCAGAATACTCCTTTTGCCTTTCAAGGCAAATTTACTGACAATAGGCTGGCACTCTTGGTGAAACCAGAAGGCGGGGAAATTGTCAGAACGCACGAATATGTAGCAAATGAAAACACCCAGATTACCAAAGGAAATCTAATTTTAGACGAATCAGGGAACTTTTCGGGTTCTGTTTTTATTAAGTCTAAAGGAACCCAGTATGATAACAAAGTTGGCAATTCAAAAAAATCTACGGTTGATTTGAATAAATTTTACAAACAGTATTTCAGTCATATAAACAACTTGAAATTAAATAAAATTAATTTTTCTGATGACAGAGAAGAAGTTGAATTTTCTGAGGAAGTTGCTCTTGAAGCATCGCAATATGCCAACAAATCTGGCGACAGGTTAATCTTCGCCTTGAATGCTTTTAATCCATATTCTTCAGTTCCGGCGCGTTATAGAACTAGAATGAATCCGTTTGAGATTTCACGAGGCTTTTATGATTATGACGAAATAACAATTGATCTGCCTCAAGGTTTTGCTATTGAAGCCAAGCCAGAAAATTTTGAACTGAAAGATAAATTTGGCGATTATAAAACAGAATATGTGATTTTAAACGAAAACCAAATTTTGTATAAAAGAACCTACCAAATGAACTCAGGTTTTTTTGACAAGTCAGAATATGAAAGTTTTAGGAAATTTCGCGAGCAGATTGCAAAAAGTGATAACGCTAAGATTGTTTTAGTAAAAAAACTTTAGGCGTGATTTTAAGAAAGATAAAATTGAATAAAAGAAATTTAAAAATTAAAGATTATGTGTAAGAAAATATTCAGTTTATTTCTGTTAGTTGTCTGCGGGTTCGCAGATGCACAAGAGTTTGAATTAGGAAATGTTACAAAGGCAGAGCTAGAAGAGAAAAGCCATCCGTTAGAGCCAGGTGCTGAAGCGGCAATTCTATACGAAGTCGGAAAAACTTGGATGGATTTTAATGAAAATGATGGTTTCAGTTTGATAACAGAAGTTGATGTGAGAATAAAAATTTATAGCACTGAAGGATATGATTGGGCAAATAAAAGTATTCCTTTTTATATTGGAAATAATCCAAAAGAGAGAGTAGAGTTTTCAAGAGCTGTAACTTATAACCTTGTTGACGGAAAAATTGAAAAGACAAAACTCAAGAGCGACGGCGAATTTTTAACCTCATTGAATAAGTTTTGGTCAGAGCGAAAAATCGCCATGCCCAATGTAAAAGAAGGCTCAATCGTAGAGTTCCGGTATGCAATCAAATCTCCATATCTTTCTACATTTCCAACTTGGAATTTCCAAAATTCGATTCCTGTAAATTATTCAAAATATATAACTAGAATTCCTGAATTTTATGTCTATAATCCAAATATGCGTGGGTATTTTAACCCAAGGAGAGATGTTGCCAAGGTTTTGAAAAACTATCAATTTACTTCAAAAATCAGAAATGACGGTTTAGTTTCATCGACGAGTTTTGAACAGGGAAAAATTGAGTATAATGAAATAATTACGACTTATATTTGTGAAAAGCTTCCTGCTATGAAAGAGGAAAATTATGTAAACAATATTAAAAATTACACTGCGAGTATTGAGCATGAACTTGCTATGACGAAATTTCCAAATAGCGCTCAAAAAAACCTCTCCCTTTCTTGGGACGATGTAGTTAAAAACATTTATGACAGTGCCGACTTTGGTGACGAACTAAAAAAAACAGGTTATTTTGAAAGTGACCTAAACGAATTATTGGCAGGTGCAAATTCTCAGTCAGAACGTGTTGCAGTCGTATTTAACTATGTAAAAAATAAAATGAACTGGAATAATATGGTTGGTTATTCTTGTGATAGTGGCGTAAAACAGGCGTATAAAACAAAAACAGGAAATGTTGCAGAAATCAATCTGATGCTGACTGCAATGTTACGTCACGCAGGCCTTAAAGCAAATCCGGTTTTGGTAAGCACTCGCGCAAATGGAATTTCTATTTTTCCGAATAGAACTGCTTTTAATTATGTGATTGCCGCCATTGAAATTGATAATGATGTGATTTTGTTAGACGCGACTGATCAATATTCGATACCAAATATACTTCCTGTTAGGGTTTTGAATTGGAACGGGAGATTGATTCGTTCCAATGGAACTTCTGCATCTGTAGATTTAGAACCAAAATCAAATTCTAAAGACATCGTGAATATTCTAGCGTCTATCGATACGCAAGGCAAGGTAACCGGTAAAATTCGCGAGCAGCATTTTGATTACAAAGCTTTTGTCCACAGGGCAAGCTATAATAATCTGGCTAAAGATAATTATCTAGAAAAACTTGAAAAAGAATATAGCGGAATTGAAATCGGAGACTATGAATCTTTAAATAATAAAGATCTAACGAAACCAATTGTTGAAAATTACTCTTTTCAGCACAATTCGATTTCTGAGCTGATTGGAGACAAGATTTACTTCTCGCCAATGCTTCATTTTACAGAAAAAGAAAATCCGTTTAAGGAAGACAAAAGAGAATATCCGGTAGATTTTGTTTTTCCACAACAATTCAAATATACATTTACAATTACTATTCCCGATAATTATGTTATCGAGTCTATTCCGACGCCCATTTCCATTCAAATGCAAGAAAACATTAGCAGTTTCAAATACAATATTGTAAACGCAGGAAAACAGGTTCAGGTAAATGTTTCCTTAGATATAAATTACTCTAGCATTCCCGCAGATTATTACGAAACCTTGAAAAATTTCTACAAAACAATGATTGAAAAACAAAATGAAAAAGTAGTTTTGCGAAAAGTATAAGTCATGGATATTAAAAACGCACAGCAAGAAGTCGATAATTGGATCAAAGAACACGGCGTTCGCTATTTCAATGAATTGACAAATATGGCACAGCTGACTGAAGAAGTTGGCGAAGTAGCCAGAATCATAGCCAGACGTTATGGCGAACAGTCAGAAAAAGAATCTGATAAAAATAAAGACCTCGGAGAAGAATTAGCCGATGTAGTTTTTGTAGTTTTGTGTCTGGCCAACCAAACCGGAATAAATCTCCAAGAAGCCTTTGACAAAAAACTCGATTTAAAGTCAAATCGTGACAAAGACCGACACAAGAATAATGAAAAATTAAAATAATAAGAGAAGCGTTGGTCAAAAGTCAACGCTTCTTTTTTGAATAAAATAGTATGAATATTAAGCTCCACCAATCTCAAACCAACAAAAAATCAGCAATAAAAGTCACCGGAAGCAAATCGGAGACCAATAGGCTTTTATTGCTTCAAGCACTTTTTCCGAATATTTCTTTAGAAAATACATCTAATTCAGATGATTCTGAAGTAATGATGAAAGCTTTGGCCCAAAGTCCTGAACCCAAAACCCAATACCCAGAAACAATCGATATTCACCACGCCGGAACCGCAATGCGTTTTCTGACCGCTTATTTCGCAATGCAAGAAAGCCGTGAAGTAATCATAACAGGTTCACCGAGAATGAAAGAACGCCCGATAAAAATTTTAGTCGAAGCTTTGCAACAACTCGGAGCAGCAATTTCATACGAAGAAAATGAAGGATTTCCTCCAATAAAAATCAAAGGAAAGAAATTGTCTGAAAATAAAGTCTCACTTCCGGCAGATGTCAGCAGTCAATATATTTCGGCACTTTTGTTAATCGCTCCAAAATTAGAAAACGGTTTAGAATTGACTTTGGAAGGAAAAATTACCTCAATTCCTTACATAAAAATGACTTTAGCTTTGCTTAATGAAATAGGCGTTGAAACAATTTTTGAGGGAAATAAAATCGTTGTCACATCGAGCGCAGTCGAGATGCCAAAACAAAAATTAATTGTAGAATCTGATTGGTCTTCCGCTTCTTATTTTTATTCAATCGTCGCTTTGTCTGAAATCGGAACTGAAATAAAACTTTCGAGTTACAAAGAAAACAGCTTGCAAGGGGATTCGGTGTTGTCAAAAATCTACAAGAATTTAGGCGTAGAAACTATATTTGAAAACAATCAGATTATCTTGAGAAGATCTTTCGAGTTGAATCTGCAATCTCAAATATTAGATCTAAACGAAGCGCCAGACATCGCCCAAACCATCGCCGTGACTTGCTTCGGATTAGGAATCGGTTGCCATTTGACAGGATTGCATACGTTGAAAATTAAAGAAACCGATCGACTAGAAGCTTTAAGAATTGAATTAGAAAAATTAGGCGCAGACATCACAGTTACTGATGATAGCCTAACTTTAAGAATATCTTCAGTTACTGAAAGAAATGTCGCCATCAACACTTACAACGATCACAGAATGGCAATGGCTTTCGCACCTTTGGCCTTAATTACAGACATAATTATAAACGATACTGAAGTCGTATCAAAGTCATTTCCGGATTTTTGGAACGATTTAAAGCAAATCGGTTTCAATGTTGAAAATAGCTAACAGCCTAGTAAACACAAGCCTTTGCACTTTGCAACTTTACAACTTTGCAACTTTGTAACTAAATAAAAGCCAAAACACTTGACAACGCCTATCTCACAATCGTATATTTGCACACGTTTTAAGTTTTAGGCCCATATGTCTGAAATCTAAAATCTGAAATCTAAAATCTATTATGAAATTATCACACTTCAGTTTCAATTTACCAAAAGAATTGCTTGCAGAATATCCAGCCGAAAACAGAGACGAATCTCGTTTGATGGTTGTGGACAGAAAAAAACAAACAATTGAGCACAAAATGTTCAAAGACGTTATCGATTATTTCGACGAAGGTGACGTAATGGTCTTGAATAATACTAAGGTTTTTCCAGCACGTTTATACGGGAATAAAGAAAAAACCGGAGCTAGAATCGAGGTTTTCTTGTTGAGAGAATTGAACGCAGAACAAAGATTGTGGGACGTTTTAGTGGATCCAGCAAGAAAGATCAGAATCGGAAACAAATTATATTTCGGTGACGACGATTCATTAGTTGCTGAGGTAATCGACAACACGACTTCTCGTGGAAGAACATTGCGTTTTCTTTACGACGGTTCTTACGAAGAATTCAGAAATAAATTGACAGAACTTGGAGAAACTCCAATCCCAAAATACATCAACCGTGAAGTAACGCCAGAAGATGCTGACCGTTACCAAACAATTTACGCAAAAGAAGAAGGAGCGGTTGCCGCGCCAACTGCAGGTTTGCACTTCTCAAAACACCTTTTGAAAAGATTGGAAATTAAAGGAATCGACTTTGCTGAAGTGACGCTTCACGTAGGTTTAGGAACTTTTAATCCAGTTGAGGTAGAAGATTTGTCAAAACACAAAATGGATTCTGAGGAATTAAAAATCACTCAAGAAGCCTGCGATATCGTGAACAGCGCGAAAGAAAAAAAGAAAAGAATCTGTGCCGTCGGAACCACGTCAATGCGTGCCATCGAAAGTTCGGTATCCTCAGGAAGAACGCTAAATCCGTTTGAAGGCTGGACAAACAAATTCATCTTTCCGCCGCACGATTTCAGCATCGCAGACTGCATGATTACCAATTTCCACACGCCAAAATCAACACTTTTGATGATGATTTCAGCGTTTACAGGACACGACTTAATGAAAAAAGCATACGACGAAGCCATCAAAGAAGGATATAAATTCTACTCTTACGGTGACGCAATGTTGATCATCTAATCTGAAATTCAGATATAAAATACCAAATCTCGTCAGCAATGGCGAGATTTTTTTTTGAAGCGAATCACCGATAATTACCAGTAATCCATTTTCCTGCTGCAGGAACTCGCTTTAAACCTGCTTCGCTGGCAGGTTTAAGAGCTCAAACAATTCCAGCATCAGGGCTATTTGAGAAGCTATTTGAATTTTTGTAAACGCCAGTCCCAATCGTTGTCGACAAACGTTGTCAGAATCACATCACAAAAAGAAATCCGTGCAAATCCATGTCATCCGCAAAAATCCGCGTTCCATAAATTATGCGATTGCTTCCTTCGTCGCAATGACTTCACTAAATCAATCTTTTTTCTTAATTTTACCACCAAGCAAATCAAACAACCAATGACCTTTCAAAACAACCGCGAGTTTGCACAAGAACTCGATGCACAAGATAAATTGCACCACTACAGAAACGAATTTCTCTTCCCGCAAGTCAACGGAAGAAAAGTAATCTACTTCACCGGAAATTCCCTTGGATTACAGCCAAAAAGAACACGCGCCTTCGTTGACGAAGTGATGGACGACTGGGCAAAACTAGCGGTAGAAGGACATTTCTATTCTGAAAAACCGTGGTGGGATTACCATGAAAGATTCGCAGAACCTTTAAGCAAAATCGTTGGCGCCTTGCCAAGCGAAGTAACCGTGATGAATACTTTGACCGTGAATCTGCATTTGCTGATGGTATCATTTTACCGCCCGACAGCCAAGAAATTTAAGATACTTTGCGAAGCAAAAGCGTTTCCGAGTGACCAATATATGTTCCAAAGCCAAGTCAAATTCCACGGCTATAATCCAGACGATGCGATTGTAGAAATCCAAAGAAGAGAAGGCGAACACAACATAAGACTAGAAGACGTTCTGGCAAAAATTGAAGAAATCGGTGACGAACTGGCATTAGTCTTAATCGGAGGCGTAAATTATTACACAGGCCAAGTTTTCGATATCAAAACCATCACAGAAGCCGGCCACAAAGTCGGCGCTTATGTGGGTTGGGATTTGGCACACGCCGCAGGAAATATCAAACTAGAATTGCACGACTGGGATGTAGATTTTGCCGCCTGGTGCAGTTACAAATACATGAACTCCGGACCCGGAAATGCGTCAGGCTGTTTTATCCATGAAGACCACCACGACAATTATGAATTGAACAGATTCTCAGGCTGGTGGGGACAAAACAAAGAAAAACGCTTTTTGATGGAACCAAAATTCGCTCCAGAACCAGGAGCTAACGGTTGGCAAATCAGTAATCTTCCGGTGTTGACATTAGCGCCTTATTTGGCTTCCGTAGAAATGTTTGCAGAAATCGGAATGGAGGCTTTGATTGAAAAAAGAGATAGAATTACGTCGTATTTAGAATTCATCTTGCACGAAATCGACAAAGAAGTAAACAGCACTTTTGAAATAATTACGCCAAGCAATCCAGAAGAAAGAGCAAGCCAATTGTCAGTTTTCTTGCACGGAGAAGGCCGAAGCTTATTCGAATACTTAATGACAAACGGCGTAATCACTGACTGGAGAGAACCAAATGTGATTCGTTTAGCGCCGGTGCCATTGTACTGCTCTTTTGAAGATATGTATGAATTCGGGCAGATATTGAAGGCGGGGATTCAAGCGCACGGTTAAGAAAAGTAGAACAAAGAAGAAAGAAACAAGAGAAAAGAAATCCGCGAAAACCAGCGTCATCCGTTCAAATCCGCGTTTTAAAAAAATACAACTCATGAACAAACAAGAAAAAATAAATTCCTTCGATCCATCACAACCAGGATTAGCAGACCAAAGCATTTTCGGCCTTCCATTTTCAGCCGAAGAAAGCGAAATAATAATAATTCCGGTGCCGTGGGAAGTAACGGTAAGTTATGGAGCAGGAGCTTCTGAAGGGCCCGAAGCCATTCTAGACGCTTCCTTCCAAGTAGATTTGCACCATCAAGAATTTCCTGAATTATGGAAACTCGGAATGTTCTTAGACCTAAACGAACAAACCGCAAAATGGAGCGACGACAGCGCAAAATATAAAGGATGGGCACAGCCGATCATCGAAGCCTTAGAAGCAGGGGAAGACATTCAAGCCGATAAGGACTTGAAAGCTGATTTAGACGAAATCAACCAAGTCTGCGCACAATTAAAAGACGAAGTAAAAGAACGCGTACTTTATTGGACCAAAAAAGGCAAAAAAGTGGTTTTATTAGGAGGCGATCATTCCACGCCGCTTGGTTATTATGAAGCTTTGGCAACACAGCACAGCGAATTCGGATTATTACATTTAGATGCCCACATGGATTTGAGAATTGCCTACGAAGGATTCACTTATTCCCATGCTTCCATAATGTATAACGCCTTGCAGATTCCGCAATTGAAAAAAATCGTTCAAGTTGGCATTCGTGATTTCTGCCAGCAAGAAGTTGAAACTGCTTTTGAACAAGGCGACAGAGTGATCGTTCACACTGACACCGACTTGAAAGCAGAAACCTTTGCAGGAAAAACTTGGGAACAGCAGTGCGACCACATCATCTCGGCATTGCCACAAAAAGTAACCATCAGTTTTGACATTGACGGCATGTATCCTTGGTACTGCCCAAACACGGGAACGCCCGTACCAGGAGGATTTTCTTTTGAACAGGCCGCTTATCTTTTAAGCAAGCTGGGCGAAAGCGGTAAAGAAATCATCGGTTTTGATTTGGTGGAAGTAGCTCCGGGCGATGACGACTGGGACGGAAACGTTGGCGCCAGAATGCTTTTCCACATGTGCGGCGTTTTAGCAAAAAACAACGGACTGAACGTGGGCGAGAAGATCAAGTTCAACAGATAACAGACAATAAAAAAAGACGAGCCATGCGCCCGTCTTTTTTTATGCACCAGAAAAAATAACATGCGCCATTCACGCTTCTTCCTTATATTTGACAAAGAAGTCATGTCTTCTGCCCCAAAACTATGAAAAAGATCCTGCTCTTGATGGTCGTTTCGCTGAGTCTGAATGCCTGCATTATAGATGATTCTGTTGACCCTGTTGGCATTGACGTGATAACAATTGCCCGCGGCGCTTTAGGAACCAATGAAGACGAGCCGATTTTAAAAGGCGCCTACCTCGTGAATTCCAGCGAAGAATGGAGCACGATGAAAACCAAGATAAGTAAATTCGGCACCGTCAGCTATTCAGAAACCGCCATTGATTTTGATGCTTTTCAAGTGCTTGCTTATTTTGATACCATCCAAACGCCAAAAGAACGATACTATAATCTGTATATTTTAGGCATAAGCGAGTTCAGCGGTACGCGGTCATTCGGACTGCAGCGCAATACGCTAGACACGCATTTCAATACCTACGAACAGCCGTTCCACATAGTGAAAGTGGGAAGAAGCGAACTGCCATACAATCTAGAAGAACAAGAATAAGTTTAGCTATCGCTATGATTATTATCAAGACGGACGTAATGTTCGTCTTTTTTTGTGTTTAGAGCGCACTGAAAAAACCGTTCGGCCTACAACAAAATCCATCCGGCCCACGTAAGAATCCATCCGGCCTAGTATAAAATGCATCGCGCCTACTACAGAATGCGTTCGGCCTACTACAAAATCCATCCGGCCAATATAAAAATGCAATCGGCCTAGTACAAAATCCATCCGGCCGACATCAGAGGACATTCTCCCTTGATTGTTTTACAATTATTTTCACGTTTTGCGGAAAGCCGTAATTATACCTAGAAGAAAAGGAGTAAGTTTGATTATATTTGGCTGATGGCAAAACAAAAGCTACTAAAATGAATATTTTACAAATACATAGTTTTTAAAATACGTTAAACATGAAAAGAAATATATTACCAATTGAGTACAATAATCCAAATTTTATTTTAAGGTTTAACCCCACTAGCTGGACTGAAGCATATTGGTTTTATAATGGACAGATCTTTACTGGAATTATGAAATATAACATAAACTTCAGTTTATATGGAGAAAGCGAATTTAAAAATGGTGTTTTAAACGGCAGGCAGGTGGAATATTGGCGCGACCTATTTATAAAAACAGAATTTTTTCAAAAGGATGATTATTGCATTGGTTCTTTTAAAAGATGGAACGAAGAAGGACTGTTAATAAGCCACGAAGAATTTGACGAATCTGGTAATTATATAAAAACCATAGTAGGTATAGAAGGACAAGAATTTAACTTCTAGTGAGGATTTGCAGTCGCTGCCAGCATGCGAAATATAAAGCTGGGACTAACAGCAATTTTACAAAAAAGCTAGATTATTTAAATAATGACAGCCGTTTATACAGACAAATAAAAACCACTTATTCTACTTCCGTATAATTATTTTTCCTACATTAGTCACTTAACAATTAAACAATTAAAAAAGATTTCCCCTCATAATACCACACGCCAAATAAGTAATTTTTAAAACCAAATATTATGAGTACAAAGTTGAGAATCGAAGAGTATTTGCCAACAGGTTCCTTTCTTAAAACAAGTTTTTCAAGAGACAGGGCAGAATTAGAAGAAGATTTTAGTGAATTTACGCCAGAGTATGAAGCGGCATTTGAAACCCAGTTGCAGACTGTTGCCAAGCTTGAAGACCTGCTGGTGCTGACAGACGAGCAGAAAGCCGTGACCAAAAGCCTTTATCTGGCCACCGCTGCGGTAAACAAAGAACTTAACATTTTAGCGTTTCACTTTAAGCGCGCCAAGCTGGATACCAAGCCCCTCACTGAGGTAAAAAAAGAATTGACAAAAGCAAACGCCGAAGGTGCCCACCTGAAGCTGAAAGCAATCATTCAGTTTATTGATTCAAAAAAAGACCTTCTAGAATCAAAGGGAATGAAGGCGGGCTACACTGACCAGCTGACAGTTAAAAATAAAGAACTGCTGGATAAAAATATACTTCAAAACAAGTTGATGGACAACAGAGGCCAATTATCAGAAGACAATGCCAAAGTTTATAAAGAGTTGTTCAAATACATCAGCACCATCGCCGAAGCAGGAAAAATCATTTATGCCGGACAAGGAAAACGCGACGAATATGTAATTTCAAAAATCGTTTCAAGACTAAGAACCTCAGGAGGCATTTAATTTTAAGAATCAGAATTTTATAAAAATAAGAAAACCTGCAACAGTAACATTGCAGGTTTTCTTATTTCAATCCAAAAAAGTCTAAAAATCTAAGAAGTCTAAAAAGTCTAACTAAACCGGCGCATTCTCCTCAATCAATTTCTCCTTTTTCAATTCCTTCCAAAAGTCAGCAGGAATCTTAACTTTCATTGCTTCAGCATTTTCTTTCGCCTGTTTTGCCGTTCTCGCTCCGGGAATCGTGGCAGAAACCACCTTTGGCGCAGCCGTGAATTGCAATGCCGCTGTTCTTAAATCTACGTGGTGCGCTTTCGCCACTTTTTTAATCTTCTCTCTTTTTTCAACATGTTCTTTCGGAAGCGTTCCTCCATAATCATAACGTTCCACGCCGGCCAAGAAACCCGCGTTTAAAGGCGCGCCGACAACAATCGAAACGCCGCGTTTTTCACAAGCCGGAAAAAGCGTGTTGAGGTCGTCTTTGTGCTTGATCATCGAATATTGCGTAGCTGAAAGAAAAATATCTGGATCAGCAACTTCCAGCGTTTTCATTGCTGGTTCTATGGTATTCACACCAAGTCCCCAAGCTTTGATGAGCCCTTCTTCACGCATTTTTGTCAGCTCTTTCATGGCACCGTTTTGGGCAATCTTAAAATAGTCAGGCCATTTTTCACCCAAATCTTTATTGTCAGGAGAAAGGTCGTGGATGAAAACAATATCCAACGACGGAATGCCCATTCTTAAAAGGCTGGCTTCCACTGAACGGCGAACCCCGTCAGCAGTATAATCATATTTATAGTTGAAATTCAAACGACCTTTCCACATTTCGTGCTTGAAAGCAGCATCTGGATACATCAGCCTTCCCACCTTTGTGGAAATCACGTACTCCTCAGGATTTTTACTATGGAGAAAATTCCCCATTCTGCGTTCGCTTAGTCCCAATCCATACCAAGGCGAAGTGTCAAAATAACGGATTCCCGCATCCCAAGCGCCTTGCATTGCCTGCAAAGCTTCGTCGTCAGTCGTTTCTTTAAAAGCATTTCCTAAAGCCACGCCACCCATCCCGATTTTATACGGTGGTCGGTAATGTTCTTTATTGGTGGCTGTTTCAGTGACAATAGTATTGATAATTGGCGGTTTTTCGTTGCTGTGCAGCGGTTTCCCAAAAGCATCGGTTAAAAAAGGAGATAGGGTTGCGGCAGCGATTCCTTTGCCGGCGGTGTTTAAAAAATTGCGTCGTGTTGTGCTCATAATCAATATTTTTAGTTGTGTTTACTAAATTAAGAATTATGAAAGGGCAGTCAAAAAAGTCAATCTTAAAGTATTGGTAATTTTTGGAGAATTTAAAGAAGTTGTAAAAGGATTAAAATGAATGCAAAATATTTTTTAAAAGGTAAGAAAATTATTAAAAATAAAAATAAGATCTCGAGCTAATTATAAGTTGTAAAATCGCATTACGTAAGGATTTTCAGGATAAATATATCTAAAAATGACAAATTGTGATTTGTTAAAATTTTATGATTATATTTGATAAAGTCATTGCTAGTTAAATAGTTACATTGGCAAAAATGTTATAGTAAGGAGAAGCCCCCTCAAGATATTATGACGAATATACTACATATACCTACCTTCCTTCAGATGAATTTAAAATCAATTCATCCCCCTTAACTTTTGTCCTGTTTTATCGTACCCCCAAATAAATATAAACTTAAATTATAAAATCATGAATAATAAGATATACCTACTATTAGTCTTTTTCTTTGGTGTTATAGGAATGAATGCTCAAAGTGATTATTACTATTATTATAAAGGCAAAAAAATTGCGCTGACTTTAGATAAAAATTTCGTTCACATTAGCGCAACAGATAAATTTAATCCTGAGTCTGTAACAAATTTGCGACTTAAAGAGTTTAGGCTTGAAGAGGATAATGCTTCGGGTGAACTAGAAAAAATATCCAAATTAGAATTTCAGCAAGAACCTTCTGATGCGGCTTATTTAGAAAGTGTAAGGGCTTTAAAGCAAACGGCAGGAGTGAAAAATGTGTCATTGTATTTTAAAAGAACAAATGCACCATCTATTGGAACCTCTAGTATTTTCTATGTAAAATTAAGAGACTCTAAAGGATATGAACAGTTACAAAAAGTAGCAGAAGAGAACAATGCTAAAGTAGTTGCAGAAATCCCAAATATGCCACTATGGTACAGAGTGGCACTGAACGCTGGAAATGCCAGTAATTCTTTAGAAATTTCAAATGCTTTTTATGAAACAGGATATTTCGCTGAAGTAGATCCTGCTTTTATGTTCAACTTTAAGCCTGTATGCACAAATGATCCAAGTTTTGGAAGTTTGTGGGGCTTAAATAATAGCGCTAATGCAGCAATAGACATTAATGCCTGTCAAGCTTGGGGAATCACACAAGGAAGCGGTACAAAAGTCGCCATCATGGATCAGGGTATCTACAAGCCGCATGGTGATTTGGCCAATAATATTTCTACTTTGAGTTATGATGCACAAAGCGGTACTGTGCCAAGTGTATTTGTTTCGGGAAATATCCATGGAACACATGTTGCTGGTACAGTTGGCGCTGTGAAAGATAATAATCTTCAAGTTGTGGGTGTTGCGCCTCAATCAAAATTAATTTCGGTGAGCCATACGCTTTACTTAAATCCTAATTTTTCAGCTCAACTTGCTTCTGGAATCAGTTGGGCAGCTGCAAACGGAGCAGATGTAATCAACAATTCTTGGGGTGATCAAGGTGGCGCATTTTATGGGCAAATTTACAGTACGATCCTTGAGAACGCCATTATTACTGCAATGACGACTGGAAGAGGAGGCAAAGGAACATTAGTAGTTTTCGCTGCAGGTAATTATGGTAGTTCTGGTCCTGTGATGGATTATCCAGGTAATTTTAACGATGATATCATCACCGTGGGTGCGATTACTTCTACAGGGTCACGCTCTAGTTTTTCTGGATATGGAACAAAACTTGACGTGGTAGCACCAGGTAGTAATATTTTATCTACAGTGCCTAACAATGGGACGGCGCCTTTAGACGGAACTTCAATGGCAAGTCCTCATGTAAGCGGATTGGTAGCTTTAATTCTTTCTGTAAATCCTTGTTTGAAAGCAAAAGAAGTTAGAGATATTATTGAAAAAACTTCTCAAAAAATTCCAGGTTATACTTATTCTACAACTGCTGGAAGACCAAACGGAACTTGGAATAATCAATTAGGTTATGGTTTAATTGATGCTTATGCAGCTGTAGTAATGGCGCAACAGTTATATTCTCCAACTCTTGACTTGCTTGTAAAAGATACGCCAGCTGATACTGGAATCGAACCAAATTTAGTGTCGCCATACATGTGGGCGAGTGAAGATATCTGGATCAGAAATAGCAATGATAACGGATTAATACATCAAAATCCTGAATACAGTTCAAGTACTCCAAACTATGTTTATGTTCGCGTAAAAAATAAAAGTTGCGTTGCTTCGCTAGGAAATGAAAAAGTCAAGTTATATTGGTCAAAAGCGGGAACTTCTTTAGCTTGGCCTAATAACTGGAATGGAAGTTATTATATAGGAACTGTGCTTATGGGAAATCAGATCGGCACGGCTACTGTTCCCGCTTTACAGCCTGGGCAAGAAGCTATAGTTCAGTTTACTTGGACGGTGCCAAATCCTGCGAATTACACATCCATTAATCCTGAACCGTGGCATTTCTGTCTTTTGGCAAGAGTAGAAGCCACAAACGATCCAATGACTTTTACTGAAACTTCTGATCTGAATTCAAATGTAAAAAATAACAATAATATTGCTTGGAAGAATATTACAATAGTTGATGCGCTTCCTAACAGGCCAGTTGGAGGTGTCATTGGTGTTGGTAATCCAACTAGAGAACCAAGAACATACTTTTTAGAATTCATTGCAGATGCTCCTGCTAATGGAAGACCAATTTTTGAACAAGCTGAAGTGACCATCAAGTTAGACAATATCCTTTATGAAAAATGGATGAGAGGTGGAGCTCAAGCAGGAGGAATCGTTAATGGAAGAGAACGAGGAGATAAAATCGTTAGGGCAGAAAATGCAGCTTTGAAAAATATAACTTTTGAGCCTAATGAATTAGCTACATTGAACTTGACGTTTAGATTTTTGAGTGATGAGATAGAACAAGAAAATTTTACTTATCATATTGTTCAAAGAGATGCGAGAACTGGAGAAATAGTAGGCGGTGAGACATACAATATCAATCGATCTAAAAAAGGAAAAGAGTCTTCAAGACAGCTGGCAGATGCAGGAAGTACTAAAGTTGCAGATAAAAACGACGTGATCACTTTAAGCGCTGCACAGGCTAATGAAGAAGCTACTTATAACTGGTATGACCAGACAGGAACGCTGATTTTTCAAGGAAAAGACATGACAGTTTCTGTTGACATGGCTAAAAAATATAAATTAGAAGTAATTGCATTGTCTGACGGATTTAAAGATTATGCTGAAGTTGAGGTGAAATTGAAACCAAGTTCTTTAGGAATACTTGCTCCAAATCCAGCTAAAAATAAAGTTGATATTACTTATAAACTTAATGACGCTAGTTCAGCTTATTTAATGGTAGTTGCAAGCTATGGTGCTGGAAAATCGTCTAACAATTATATTTTAGACTTGAATAGTCAAGAAACGCAAATTGATGTTTCTGGTTTCAAAGAAGGTCTTTATAAAGTTGCATTAGTTTGTAACGGAAAAATTGTAGATGTAAAAACTTTGGTTAAAAAATAAACTAAACAGTTCAATAGTAACCAGATTAAGTTGCTAACAAAAGAAATCCCCAAACTTGACGTTTGGGGATTTCTGTTTTTTTATAATCTATAAACAGGAGATTGAATAATAAACATACGTCAATCATTATATTGAATAGTGAAATCAGTTAAATATATCTTTCTTTTCAAAATTTTGTAATCTTATTTCCCTAAATTTGATATCTTATAATTACATTTTCTTTTTAATGCAAAATCCTTTAAATATTGCCATTGTAGGATCCGGTTTGGTCGGTTCATTGCTGGCAATATACCTCAAAAAAGCAGGACATACCGTTCACGTTTACGATAGAAGCCCTGATATCAGAAAAATCCAGTTTTCTGGGCGATCTATTAATTTGGTAATGTCAAACCGAGGCTGGAAAGCATTGGAAGATATCGGTCTTGACGACGAAATCAGAAAAATTGGTATTCCCGTTGAAAAAAGAGCGATTCACACGCAAGACCGCGGTCTGACTTACCAAAATTATGGCAAAGACGGCGAAGCGATTTTCTCTCTTTCAAGAGGAATTTTAAACCGAAAAATGATTGACCTTGCTGAAGAAGCGGGCGTTGAATTTTTCTTTGACCACAGAGTCTGGGACGTGACTTTGCCAGAAGCTTCCCTGCATATTGGGGAAACCGAAAGAGGCGAGTGGCAGGAATTAAAATACGACAAAGTTTTTGGTGCTGACGGCGCTTTTTCAAGAGTTCGCCACAGAATGCAACGCCAGAGCATGTTTAATTATTCACAAGAATTTTTAAGAATAGGATACAAAGAACTGCATATTCCCGCCAATGCGGATGGTTCGCATAAATTAGACAAAAATTCACTTCACATCTGGCCGAGAGGCGAATACATGCTGATGGGCTTGCCAAATCTCGACGGAAGTTTTACCTGCACGCTTTTCATGCCGCACGAAGGTGAAAATTCATTTGCTGATTTGAAAGACAAAGAAACGCTGGTGGATTTTTTTGCAGCGCATTTTCCTGATACTAAAGAAGTGATTCCAAATCTGGTTGAGGATTTTTTCAAAAACCCAACGAGTTATCTGGTGACGATGAAATGTTTTCCTTGGACATTTGAAGACAAAGTGGCTTTGATTGGAGACGCTTGCCATGCAATCGTTCCTTTTTATGGCCACGGAATGAATGCCGGTTTTGAAGATATCACAGTTTTGCACCATCTTATAGAAAAATACGGCGACGACTGGACAACAATTTTCAAGGAATATGAAAACAGCAGAAAGCCAAATACTGATGCCATTGCTGAATTATCCTATAGAAATTTTATGGAGATGAGCTCGAAAACGGCTGATGATAAATTTTTATTGCAAAAGAAAATAGAAAAATGGTTTTCTGAAAAACATCCTGACAAATGGCTTCCTTTGTACAGTCGCGTGACTTTCAGCCTTGATCCTTATTCAGAAGCATTGGAAGTGGGCGATTTCCAAAATAAGATCATGGAAGAAATTCTTGCCATTGATAACATTGAAAAAAACTGGGAAAGTAAGGAAGTGGAGGAGAAGATTCTTTCTTTATTGGCTTTAGGCAAGAGGCTTTAAGCAGTAAGCTTCATAAATTGTAAATAAAAAGTCCTGAAATTAATTTCTAAATCTAGATTTAATTTCAGGACTTTTTATTTTTGCCTATTGCCTATTGCCTATTGCCTACCGCTAATTCTTAATCTTCTTAGCCGGTTTAATCAAAACCCTCAAAGTCGAATCATTGCTAAAATAGCTGTAAGCCCAAGTTATGAAAATCGAAAGTTTGTTTCTCACGCTCAAAATCAGCATCAAGTGGACAAACATCCAGGTGAACCAGGCGAATCTTCCTTGAAAGCTGAAACTTGGCAGGTCAACAACAGCTTTTCGTTTACCGACTGTTGCCATTGAACCTTTATCGTGGTATTCAAATTCTTTTCTAGGCTTGTTTTTCAGCAGCAGCTTGAAGTTTTTAGCCAAAACTTTTGCATGCTCATTGGCAACGCTCGCCACTTGCGGATGTCCGTTTAAGTATTTTGGAGTCGTCATGTAAGCAATATCGCCGATGGCAAAGATGGAATCGACGCTTTGCACTTCGCTGAAACGGTTGGTGATGAAACGATTCCCTCTGGTGATGGACTCTTCAGGCATTCCGTCAACTTTGTTTCCTACAACGCCCGCAGCCCAAATTACGTTTTTGGCTTCAATCGTTTTTCCACCTTTTAGTTGCACCGTGTGGCCGTCATAATTTTCAACAACAGTGCTCGTTTTTACGATAACCCCAAGCTGTTCCAAATATTTCCTAGACATTTTTTTAGAATCTTCACTCATCGGATTCAATACGTTTGGAGAGCCTTCCAATAAATAAATCGTCAGTTTTGAAAAATCCTTATCAGGATAATCTTTCGGGAGCACATTTTTCTTCATTTCTGCCAAAGCTCCGGCAAGCTCAACGCCTGTTGGTCCGCCGCCCACAATTACGAAGTTTAAAAGATATTGCGCATTTTGTTCTTTCGTAGTTACAGCATCTTCAAAAGTTTCTAGAATTCTGTTTCGCAACTGAATCGCTTCAGGAACAGATTTCATCGGAAAAGCCAGTTTCTCTAGATTTTTATTTCCAAAGTAGTTCGTCTTGCAACCAAAAGCAAAAACAAGATAATCATAAGAAAAATCATCAATCGAAGTCTTTAGTATTTTATTTATAGGATCAACAGCTTCAACATCTGCAATCCTGATTTTTACATTTTTTGAGCCTTGAAAAACCTTTCGCAGCGGAAAAGCGATGCTTGAAGGTTCCAGTCTGGCGGTGGCCACTTGGTACATCAAAGGCTGAAATTGGTGGTAGTTGTGTTTGTCTATTAAGTAGATTTCATAATCAGTGTTTTCAAGGTCTTCGGCAAGCGTCAAGCCAGCAAAACCAGCACCAACGATTATGATTCTTTTCTTGGTTTCCATGCGATAGTATTTGTACGTAAAGTTACCACATATATCGATTTTACTGACGTTTATTAACGTTTCTTATAGAAAAACGATTGCGTTATTTAAAAGAAATTGATTGATAGATTGTTCGAAGTTTGCGAAATCGAACAATCTAAAAATCGATACTCTTGAGTATTATTTTTTAAAAATTTTAGACAAAACTCCAAAAACGCCTCGAATAAAAGTAGCGCTGGTCAGCACTTTTACCACACTTTTTGTCGTCTGGCTCATTGGTTCATTTGCTGATTTCTTTTCTGCTTTTTCCTGCTGTTTCTTTTCAGCCACTTCTGAAGCATGGGCTTGTGCTTCGGCAATTTTTTTATTCAGCATTTCATAAGCGCTTTCACGGTCGATGAGTTCGCTGTATTTTTTGACTAATTTCGAATTGGTATTGATTTCCTGAATTTCGCTTTCTGTTAAAACATCCATTCGGCTCATCGGCGCGCGCATCATTGTTACGGCAAGTGGTGTCGGAACTCCTTTTTCATTTAAAGCGGTGACCAGAGCTTCTCCGATTCCGAGATTTGTCAGCGTTTCATCAGTTTTATAATATTCAGAAATCGGATAATTTTCGGCAGTCATTTTAATGGCTTTTCTGTCGTTTGCAGTAAAAGCGCGAAGTGCATGCTGTATTTTTAAACCCAATTGTGCCAAAATAGCGCTCGGCACATCCATCGGATTTTGAGTAACAAAATAAATTCCGATGCCTTTTGAACGAATTAATTTGACGATGCTTTCGATTTGGTCAAGCAAAGCTTTGCTGGCTTCCTTAAAAATCAAATGCGCTTCATCGATAAAAATCACCAGTTCTGGCTGGCCTGAATCGCCCTGTTCTGGCATCTGCTGATAAATTTCTGCCAAAAGGCTCAGCATGAAAGTAGAAAATAATTTTGGCTTGTCTTGAATGTCGGTCAGACGTATGATATTGATGTAGCCTTTGCCATTTTCGTCGATGCGCATCAGGTCGTCGATTTCAAAAGATTTTTCTCCGAAGAAAAGATGGGCGCCTTGCTGTTCTAATTCAATAATCTTGCGAAGAATAGTTCCGGACGTGGAGGTTGAAATCTTTCCATAATGTTCTTCGATTTCTGCTTTTCCTTCTTCGGTGATATAATTTATTACTTTTTTGATGTCTTTTAAATCTAAAAGTGGCATCTGGTTGTCATCGCAATATTTGAAAATTACAGAAACTACGCCAGCCTGAACGTCATTCAGGTCTAATATCCTTGAAAATAAAACCGGACCGAATTCAGAAATCGTGGCACGAAGACGAACGCCATTTTGTTCAGACAAAGTCATCAGTTCTACAGGAAAGCCGCTTGTGGAATAAGGAATCCCGATTTTTTCATGACGTTCAGTAATAAACGGAAGCTCTTCTCCGGGTTTTGAAATACCGCTGAAATCACCTTTGATGTCCATCATTAAAACTGGAATTCCGTTTGAGGAAAGCTGTTCAGAAAGCACCTGGATGGTTTTTGTTTTTCCGGTTCCTGTTGCTCCGGCAACCAAGCCGTGGCGATTTAAGGTTTTCAAAGGAATTTTTATAAGCGTATTTGGCAACGGTTCTCCGTTTAAAATAGCGCCGCCAAGCGTTATGCTTTCTCCTTTTGAAGTATAACCAGCATTTATATGATTGATGAAATCTTCAGTTGAAGCCATATTTTTTGATGTTTTTTCGTTGATTAAGCTGAGCTATTGATACAAATTTAATATTGTTTTTAGTTTTAGGCGTAAATTCTTATTCAAATATCGAGAAAAGAATGATTTTTCTACTTAAGAAAATAAATTTATCGTAAATGAGTTATATATATCGTTATAGCTAATTTTTTTTTAACATTGAAATTGACCCAGAAATATCGTTTTTGATTTATGTAATGTTTTAAAATTCAAATGATTAATATGTAATTTCAAGAATAATAAATTTGTAATTCCTATTATTTATTCGTTAACGTAATGATAATATATCGTTAAGAGAGAATAAAAAGTAGTAATTTATTTTTTTTTATCCACTAAAAATATAAATTTGTCGTTCTGATAATAAATTATCTATACCAAAATTTAAATTCTAAAAATTAAAAAAACTAAAAATTAAAAAAATGGCAAAGGCATCAAACGCATCGGTTGAACAAAACGCAGGAAGCAAAAGCTCTAATGTATTCGCAGGATTAACTATCGTAATTTGTATCATCATCGGAATTCTAGTATGGAAATTCGTAATGGGAGACGGTTCTCACTTTCAAGGTGGAAACAACGAAGGACAACCATTACAAGGAGATTATTTAGGAATGGTTTACAAAGGAGGAGTTATCGTTCCTGTATTAATGGGATTATTGTTAATGACAGTAGTATTCTCATTCGAAAGATTTTTTGTTATTTCTAAAGCGTCAGGAAAAGGAGATGTTGAGAAATTCGTTAAAAAAGTACAAACTCAAATCGCTGCAGGAGACATCAATGGTGCTCTTGAAGAGTGTGACAAACAACAAGGTTCTGTTGCAAACGTTGTGAAAGCAGGTTTGATCAAATACCAAGAAGTAAAAAGAGAGAACTTTGATACTGAAAAAGCATCAGAAGTTATCCAAAAAGAAATCGAGCAAGCAACTTCATTAGAAATGCCAATGCTTGAGAAAAACTTAACTATTCTTTCTACATTAGTATCTTTAGGTACATTATTAGGATTGATGGGAACTGTATCTGGGATGATCAAGGCCTTCGCTGGATTGGCAACTTCTGGAACTCCAGATCAAGCTGAATTGGCAAATGGTATTTCTGAAGCACTTATCAACACATTGACAGGTATCTCGACTTCAGCTCTTGCGGTTGTTGTTTACAACTACTTCACGTCTAAAATTGACACATTGACTTATTTTATTGATGAAGCTGGCTTCACAATCACTCAAGCTTACAGAAGAGCTACAAACCGTGACTAATTAAAATAAGTTTCAATAATATTTTAAAGTCAAGAGAAATCTGAATTGCTTTCTCTTGACTTTGAATAAAAAAATAAAGATATACAATGGCTAAATTAAAAATGTCGAAAAAAAGTACAAAAGTCGATATGACTGCTATGTGTGACATGGCGTTCTTATTGTTGTCCTTTTTTATCATGACAGCTACAGCTAAAGTCCCTGAAGCTTTGCCAGTAGAAACTCCAGCCTCAACGGTTCAGACAAAATTGCCAGATGAAAATCTTGGAACATTGTCAATCGCAAAAGGAAAAGTTTTTTACGGAGTTACTGGAAGAGATATCAGATCAGAGACTTTAAAAAGAATGGGCGAAAAATATAACGTTGCATTTTCTGAGGCAGATTTGACTAAATTTGCTTTGATCGACGGTTTTGGTGTTGACATTCGTCAAATGAAACAGTTGATCGATATGAAAAATGAAGACAGAATGAAAGAAGGAACCCAGCCGGGAATTCCTTATGATTCTATCAACAATCAATTAACAGATTGGATTCAGATTTCAAGAAATGTAACTAAAGATTTGCATACTAAAGATTTAGATATCGCTATCAAAGGCGATGCTAAAGAAGAATATCCAACTGTCAAAAAAGTCTTAGACATTTTACAGAAACAAAGCAAGAACAACTTCTTCTTGGTTACTGGTCTAAGAAGTGATGATTTTTAATAAAATAAATTCGTAAGAAAATGGCAGAATTAAATACAGGCGACGGCGGTGGTAAAAAAGGCGGTGGCAAAGTAAGAAGTAAAAAATCAAACCCTGGAGTTGACTTAACAGCAATGGTGGATTTGGCATTCTTATTGATTACTTTCTTTATCCTTACTACAACGTTGTCAAAACCTCAATCGATGAATTTGGCTTTGCCAGATGAACTTAAGGATGAAACTCCACCAGAAACTCCAGCTTGGAGAACTTTGACAATTGTTTTAGGTTCGGGTGATAAAGTTATCTGGTATCACGGTGGACTTGATAATCCAATTGACGGGCCGATTGTTGCAACTTATGGCAAATCAGGAATTAGAGATTTGATTATCAACAAAAAGAAGTATGTTGACGATAGAAATAAACGTGAAGGCGCAGATCTTGAAAAAAGTGGTATCACAGTTATATTGAAACCAAGTGAAAAGTCAAATTATAAGAATTTCGTAGATATTCTTGATGAAATGGCTATCACGGGTATCAAAAAATATGCTACTGTTGACATTACTCCAGAAGACATTAAATCGTTAGAAACTAACAGCATTTACTAGTCTGATTCATTAATTTTAAAAAGAAAAGATATGTCAAGTTCAAAATTAGACTTATTCGAACAAGAATGGATCGATAATGTTTTTGAAGGCAGAAATAAAAGCTACGGTGCGTATGAATTACGTACAAATAGCGGCAAAAGAACCTTAAAGGCTTTACTTATCGGTGCAATCATCTTCGTACTTTTAGTTCTCACGCCAGTAATCTCTAAATTTATTTCTGAGAATATTGGTAAAGAAGAAGAAGTGTTAGACGAAAAGGTGGTTATGGCAAATCTTGCCCCGCCTGTTGAGCAGCCGAAAGAAGAAATTATCGTTGAACCAATCGTTCAGAAACAAACGCAATCTAACGTAGATATCCAAAAATACGTACCGCCAGTAATTGTAGAAAAAGAAGTTGTTAAAGAAGAAGTAGCTGTAGTTACTGAATTGAAAAAAACAGGTTCTGAAACTGTAAAAGCTAAAGAAGGTGGTGAAGTAGTATTGGATAACACGGCTAGTGAAATCAAAGTGGATGCTGAAGTTATTGAAGAAGATCCAACAAAAATCTATACTTCTGTACAAGTACAGCCAGAATTTCCTGGAGGTATGGCTGGATTCGGAAAATATGTTCAAAAAAACTACAGAGTTCCTGAAGTTGATGACGATGTTAGCGGAAACGTAATCGTAAACTTCGTTGTAGAAAGAGACGGTTCGTTAACTGATATCAAAGTTATCAGAGACTTAGGTTATGGAACTGGAAAAGAAGCAATCAGAATGTTGAAAGCGGCTCCAAGATGGAAACCAGGTATCCAAAACGGAAAACCAGTACGTGTTTCTTACAACCTGCCAATCAGATTAGTGATTAAATCTCAGTAATGATTGATAGAAGAAATTCAGATAATAAAGATAAGAAATCGCTCCTAGAGCGATTTCTTGTCATTTTAGGATTTTTGTTTTTTATGTTGTACTTTGTATTGGGAATGGGAATTGTCTTTTGGGAAAAATTTTATCCTGAAAAAGAATTTCCGTTAGACATGGAAATGAAATACAGAATTGCCTTTGGAATTCTCTTAATAGTATATGCTTTTTACAGAGCAACCCGATTTTACACAAAAGCAAAAAACGCTTAATTACAAATTAATTTAAGATGCCGAAATATTTAAAAATAATTTTCTTTTCATTCGTTTTAGTATTTGCAATTGTTTTTGTAAATTCTTGCAAGGATAAAAAAGCAATGGAAGAAGCAGCATTGAAAGAATCAAAAGCTACTTTTTTAGTTGATGAAACTGTGATGCCATTTATGGAAGACCAAGTTTCAGTCTATGAAAGCCAAAAGCCTGCAAAAATTACATTGGTGCCAAAAGCGGAAACGGAAATCTTAAGCCAAATTGAAAAAGGCGAAGACGGATTGCTTGTAATGTCAAGAGTTTTAAATGAAGGTGAGCAAAGAGCATTTACAAATAAAAAAATTGTTCCAAAAATTACCCAGATTGCCATCGACGGAATTGCTTTGATCGTAAACAAAAAAGCAACAGATTCAGTTGTTGACCTTCAAAATATAATTGATTTCATGCAAGGAAAATCAGTGCCTTCGATCAAAGGATTGGTGTTTGATAATCCAAATTCGAGCACGATTAATTACATGAAGACGTTGTCAAATATAAAAGATGTTGACGGTAAAAATGTCTTCGCTTTGAAAACAAGCAATGAAGTCATCAAATATGTAAGTGAAAAAGATGGGTATATTGGTGTTGTGGGTGTGAATTGGATTACACAGCCTCTGCCAAATGTGAAACAATTCACAGACGCTGTCAGAATTTTGGCAGTGAAAAATGTTAAAACTGCAACTAATTCTACAGACTATTATAAACCTACTCAAGTCAATCTGGCTGAGGGATCGTATCCTTTAGTTCGAAAAATCTATATGTTAAATTATGAAGGTTCTAGAGGTTTAGGTACAAGTTTTGCAAGCTTTGTTGCAGGAGACGTCGGTCAGAAGATTGTAACCGCTGCCGGATTGGCTCCTGTGAGGCTTGAGCTTCGTGAAGTAAAAGTTAGAAATAAGATTAACACCGAAAATTAATAAATTAAAAAACCAAAAAAAATGAAGAAGATCAAATTCATCAGTTTATCACTATTGTTTTTTGGAACTGCTGTCTTCGCACAAGATTTAGAGCAGGCAAAAAAAGCAATCGATGCTGAGCAATATCAAAAAGCCAAAACAATTCTTAAAAGTTTAATCGCTTCAAGTCCTGATAAAGGAAGAAACTACTTCCATTTAGGAGAAGTTTACATGGCATTAAACAATGCCGATTCAGCAAAAATTTACTTCGATAAAGGTGTTGCTGCAAAAACAGACGGAACTTTCAACTATATTGGTTTAGGTGAAATCAGCTTAGATAAAAAAAATACTACTGAAGCAGAAGCAAATTTCAACAAAGCTTTGGCAGACGTAAAGAGAAAAGACACTGACCAATTTTTATACATTGGTAGAGCTTACATCCACTCTGAAAATCCAGAGTATAAAAAAGCGATTGCTACTTTGAAAAGAGCGGTTGCTGTAGATGCAAAAAATGCTCAGGTGCAATTGAGCCTTGGTGATGCACAGTTTGGAGATTCTGATGTGAACAGTGCTTACAGTTCTTATAGAACGGCTTATGATTTAGACAAATCTTTATTGAGAGCTAAAATGCAATTGGGTGTAATTACCAAAAATGCAAAAGCATTCCCAGAAGCAATCGCAGCTTTCGACGAAGTAATTAGACTAGATGCTAATTATGGACCGGTATACCGCGAACTAGCTGAAACCTATTATTTCTGGAGTGCAAGCACGGGAGACAAGGATAAACGTGATGAATACATCAAAAAAGCACTTGGGTTTTATGAAAAATACATGAGCCTTACTGATTATTCATTAGAATCAAGAATGCGTCACGCCGATTTCTTGATCTTGGCAAAAGACTATCAAGCATTGCAAACAGAGGCGCAAGCTATGCAGCAATTGGATAAAGTGAATCCGAGAATTTTGAGATATTTAGGTTATGCAGCTTATGAAAATAAAAACTATGACGAAAGTATTCAAGCCTTGAATGATTTCGTTGCAAAAGCAGATGCCAAAAGAATCAGCGGAAGAGATTACCTTTTCCTAGCAAAAGCGAAATTAGCCAAAGCAATTTCTGCTGAAGGGGCAATCGCTGACAAAGCATTATTTGATAGCGCAATGCAAGATTTGAAAAAGGCAACTGACATTGATCCTGCAATTGGCGGTGAATTCAGTGACTTGGGAGTTTCGTTATACAAGCAAAAATTATATCTTGAATCAGTGAAAGTTTTTGAAGAAGCAACTAAAGCTCCAAATTCAAGCAATGCTTTATTAGATAATTTCTACTTAGGTAACGCAGTTTTATTCTATGTTGCAAATGACTTGAAAACTGATGCGGAAAGAAACAAACCTGAAGTTCAAGAATTGCTTAAAAAAGCAGACACAGCTTACGGAAACGTAGTTGCAGGTTCGCCAACAACGCAAGATGCGCACTTGAACAGAGCAAAAATCAACAGATTTATCGTTGGTGAAGAAGCTAAAGCTAATGCTGTAGCGCATTACCAAACTTATATCGATGTTGTACATGCAAAAGGTGAAGCTGAATTGTCAAAAGACAGTGTAAAATCAGGTTTAATCGGTGCCTATTCATACATCGGATCTCACTATGCGATTACAGACAAAGCAAAAGCGAGAGAAAATTTCGAAAAAGCTCTGGCTCTTGATCCAACAAGCAAATACATCAAAGAATCGCTTGATGTTTTGAAAAAATAAGGAATAAAATTCTTTTAATATAAAGAACCGGCAGTCATAAACTGTCGGTTTTTTTGTGCCCAATTCACCCAAAACCCTGTACCCAAAACCCTGTACCTTTTTCATGAGCCAAACTTTCGGAATTTTTTAAATGAAATTCCCGCTGCAGCAACTCGCTTTAAACCTGTTTGGTCACAGGTTTAAGAGCTCAAACAATTGCAGCATCGGGGCTAGCTGAAAACTTTCAGGCATTTTTTTAACGCCAGTTTCCCTTAGAAACCGCTTACCTAAAATCGTCGTAAATCCAAAATCAAATGCGTATCTTTGCAAACTATTTTAAAGAAGATGTTGAAGAAAGAAATGCAGACCGCCGTTGAAAAAGGAACAATGCTTCCGCTTATGGAAGAATTCTACACCATTCAAGGCGAAGGATACCACACCGGAACCGCCGCTTATTTTATCAGAGTTGGAGGTTGCGACGTCGGCTGTCACTGGTGTGATGTAAAAGAAAGCTGGAACGCAGAATTGCATCCGCCGACAGAAATTGATACCATTGTTGAAAACGCAAAACGAGAGGCAAATACCATAGTAATCACAGGCGGCGAGCCGCTGACTTGGGACATGGGACCGCTTACGCAGAAATTAAAAGACGAAAATCTAAGAGTCCACATTGAGACTTCTGGAGCTTATCCGCTTTCGGGAACTTGGGACTGGATTTGCCTTTCTCCGAAGAAAAATAAATTGCCAACGCAAACTGTTTATGACAATGCGCACGAGTTGAAAGTAATAATCTACAACAAGCATGATTTTATTTTTGCAGAAGAGCAGGCAGAAAAAGTAAACGGCAATGCGATTCTATTCTTGCAACCAGAATGGAGCAAAAAAGAAGAGATGACGCCATTGATTGTAGATTATGTAATGAAAAATCCAAAATGGAGAGTTTCGTTGCAAACGCATAAATACCTGAATATTCCTTAAAGCATATTTGAGCTTAAGATGAAAATTTGTGTTTGTATTTGCAACGGATTTTTAAAACAAGTACCTTTAGCGTAACAAAATATACAACATGAAAAAAATAGTATTGACAATTGCATTCATTGCAATTACTCAAATCAATTTCGCACAAGATGCGTTTAAAAATGACGTAAAAAAATTAATTGAAGTTTCTGGTGGTGCTGCTCAAATTGACGTAGCAAAAAAACAAATCATCACTATGATTCCAGAAGCCAAGCAGGCAGAATTTCTAAAAGAATTTGATGCAACAATGCCGACTTATTTCCAAAAATTCTATGAATTTTACATGAAAGAATATACGCATGAAGATGTCAAAGCCATGCTAAAATTCTATGAATCTCCTGTCGGAAAAAAAATCAATTCAAAAGCAGGAGCAATGGCTGAACTTACAATTAGTGCAGCTCAAGCTTGGGGCACAGAATTGCAAGGAATTTTGATGAAATACATGCAACAATAATTTCAGGATAATAAATTACCAACCCAAACTAAATTTTAGTTTGGGTTTTTTTATGCAAAAAATATGAAAAACAATTTCCTTTTAGACAAATCAGTTACGTATTTGAACCACGGCTCTTTTGGAGCTTCGCCAAAACCGATTTTTGAAGAATACCAAAGACTGCAATTGGAATTAGAAAATGAGCCGGTACAATTTATAACAAAGAAATCACTCGCTTATTTAAAAACAGCGAAACAAAAATTAGCTAAATATATCAGCTGTCAACCCGAAGATTTCTTTTTTACGCCAAATCCCACAGTTGCTGTCAATACGATTCTTCGAAGTTTGAATCTTCAGGAAGGCGATGAAATCCTTTCGACGAATCACGAATATGGCGCAATGGACAAAACTTGGAATTTTTTCTCCAAAAAAACGGGTATTAAATATATCCGTCAGGAAATTTCACTGCCGATTATTTCAAAAGAAAAGCTTTTGGAAGAATTCTGGAGCGGTTATACGTCAAAAACAAAGGTCATTTTTATCAATGAAATCTCAAGTGCGACAGCATTAATTTTTCCTGTTAAGGAAATTTGCCAGAAAGCGCAAGAATTAGGATTAATCACAATTATCGACGGAGCGCACGTTCCAGGTCATATTGATTTGAATATCGAGGAATTAAATCCAGATTTTTATACGGGAACGTTGCACAAATGGATGCTGGCCCCAAAAGGAAGCTCATTTTTATATGTAAAAAAAGAATTTCAAAATGACATCGATCCTTTGGTAGTGAGTTGGGGTTATGACAATGCAGTAATTTCCGAAAGCCAGTTTTTAGATTACCACGAATATCAAGGAACGCGCGATATTTCTGCATTTTTATGTACGCCAAAAGTTATCGATTTCTTAGAAGATAATAATTGGAAACAAATTTCTAAAGATTGTAAAACAATTGTTCGAGAAAATTATCAGCGTTTCTGCGATTTATTGAATACAAAACCGCTTTGTCCAATTTCTGAAGAATTTTTGGGACAAATGGCCAGCGTACAAATTCAGACGGAAGAACCAGTTAAACTGAAAGAATTATTATTTGAAAAATATAAAATCGAAGTTCCGGTAATGCCGTTGAATGGAAAAGTATATTTGCGCTATTCGATAAATGGCTACAATTCTCAAGAAGATTTGGATATTTTATACAAAGCTTTGGAGGAGATTCTTGAAACTACAAATCTGATTACGGTTTAATTTATACAAAAAGGCGGGCCAAATAATCAAAATGCTCGCCTTCTTGAATCAATTCGCAATTCAATCCGTTGTCAATTGCAGCATTTTGAAGCGTATTGTAATCCAGATAAAGCCAGTCAAAAGTTTCTTCCGTCTCATTTTTATAGGAAACCGTGAAAGTCACTTCACCATAATAATCCACATCGCCGGGAATCCAATAACCGCCTTCGGAATCGTCAGACTCATCTTCGTCATACATGTAAATAATATCAGAAGAATCGATTAAAATTTGTCCGTTTGGCGAAAGCAAAGATTTTAATTTTTGCAGAAATGCTGGCGTATTTTTCAATTTGCCGAAAATTCCGGTGCCGTTCATTAATAAAAGAATGGTATCGAATTTTATTTCTGAATCCATTTCCATCAAATCTTGCAGTTTTGCATTTTTCAAACCTCGCAATTGGCAAGCTTCAATAGCCTTTTTAGAAATATCAATGGAAATAACTTCCAGATTTTTTTCATTTTGCAAATACAAACTATGGCTTCCTGCGCCGCAACCCACATCCAAAACTTTTCCCTTAGATAATTCCAAGGCTTTCTGTTCGATTTTTGGCATAGCCGAAAAATTTCTAAAAAGATAAGCCACGCTCATTTCATCGGTTTCTGAAATGGAAGTTTCAGTAATCAAATCTTCGGGAGAATTATCGGTCTGGTAATCTAATATCGCTTTGCCAAAAAGGTCTTTCATAAATATAGTTTCAAGTTTAAAGCTCAAAGTTTTTTTTGTTGCTTAACTTTGCGACTCAACTTTAAACTTTAAACTTGAAGCCTCAATTAAACGAACTTGTAAAGCTTGCCAAAGATAAGCATATCGAAAACAAAAAGTATTTTGATAAGCTGAAAAAGAAGGCGCCAAAAAATATCGATTATGTGATGCAGGAATTGCACGATCGCGAATTCAAGAAAACCGACTGTCTGAAATGTGCCAATTGTTGCAAAACCACTGGCCCGCTTTTTACGATTGCCGATGTAGAAAGGATCTCGAAACACTTCCGCCAAAAGCCACAGCAGTTCATTGACCAATATTTGAGGATTGACGAAGACAACGATTATGTCTTGCAAAGTGTTCCTTGCACTTTTTTAGATGCTGAAAATTACTGCATGATTTATGACGTTCGCCCAAAAGCATGCCGGGAATTCCCGCATACGGATCGAAAAAAGTTCCAGCAGATTTCAAATCTTACCTTGCAGAATGTAGCCATTTGCCCTGCCGCTTATAATATTGTGGAAGAAATGAAAAAGAGAATGCCACTTTAATATCTTTGCAAAATCAAAATCATCTTTTATGAAACGTGGAAAAATTATATTCTTGCTTTTTTTAATTGCTTTTACAATGTCGCTGCTTAGCGTTTTTTCGACAGAAGACGTGGTCGTGTCAAGTACATTTCAAAAATTAATGGAAGTCGGCATCCTGACAACCGTGATTTTTGTGATTCTACTGATTTTATATTTCATCTTAAGAAAAACGTTCTCTCAAGCGAGCCGATTAAAATCGAACATACATAAAAAAGACCTTAATCAATAAGGTCTTTTTTGGTTTTATACGAAAATATAATCTTCAGGAAGTTCGATTTCATCGCTGAACCTTCCGCCGATGGCATCCACCACATAATCGATTCCTTGTTTTATATAATCTAATATTTTCTCGATCCATTCTTTTGCCTTGTGAAACAATTCAATGGCTTGGCCAACATAAGAATTTATCATTTCGAAGAATTCCTCAAGTTTGTCCATATAGTCTAAAAGCATTTGTGAAGCGGCCATGGTGGTTATGTTTTAATGGTTAATTTGTGAATTATTTAAATTGGTATATCTAAAAATAGTCAATTTTGAGAATATGGCAATTAATATATTTGATAATTTTTTCTTATTTTTTTAAAATCTTCCAGACCTTTTGTCCATGTTGCCCTGATTTCATTTTCAGACATTCCTGATTCGATTTGCTGTTGGAGTTTTTTTGTCCCCGCTAATTTTGTAAAAAACGGAATGAAGAATTTCGATTTGTCGGCAGTTTCATTGTAAGCTTTCAATAACCATTTCAATTCTAATTTTGAAACTTTCTGGCTTCCAGACAAATCTTCGCCATAACAAAGCTTGCCATTGTGCAAAGGATCTTTTGCGCCAAAGTTTGGTTTTGGTGTAAAGCTGAATCCTTTTTTTGGTAGAAACGGAGAACCGTAAATCTGGAATTGCTTCTCAGTTCCTCGTCCCAAGCTTACATTTGTTCCTTCAAAAAAGCACAAACTTGCATATAAATTTATCGATTGGTCGTTCGGAAGGTTCGGCGAAGGCTTTACCGGAAGCGCATAAAACATTTCTCTTTTGTAATTCAAGCACGGAATTACGGTCAGCTCGCATTGGATTCCGTTTTTCAGCCACTTTTCGCCGTTGATCATTTTTCCATATTCGCCAATGGTCAATCCGTGTAAAACAGGAATAGGATGCATTCCTATAAAACTCGTATTTTCTTTTTCTAAAATCGGTCCGTCCACAATGCCACCATTCGGATTCGGTCTATCTAAAATTAGTAGTGGAATATTATTTTCCGCGCAGGCTTCCATTACATAATGCAAAGAAGAAATATAAGTATAAAATCTGGCGCCGACATCTTGCAAGTCAAAAACTAAAATATCGATTCCTTTTAATTGTTCTGGCTTTGGTTTTTTATTATCGCCATAAAGTGAAATAATCGGCAATCCGGTTTGCGTATCTTTCCCATCTTTGACCAATTCTCCAGCATCGGCAGTTCCTCTAAATCCATGTTCAGGAGCATAGATTTTCTGGATGTCTATTTTTTTATCCAAAAGAAAATCTACAAGATGTGTTTTGTTGGAAAGAATTCCGGTCTGGTTTGTCACAATTCCAACTTTCTTATTTTTCAGTAGAGGCAAATAGGCATTGAAATTGTCAGCTCCGGTTTTAATCGCTTCAGCAGGATTTTCATTTGCAGTCATAATTGCTTCTTTATTTTTGCTGTCTGAAGGAATTGTATTCCCGCAAGAAAGAATCAAAAAAAGCCCAACGGCCAAAAACTTCGAATAATTGATAAAAGTATACATATATATAAGGTAGGATTAATTAGTCTGAAATCTGTACAACCAAAATTAAGCCGAAAAATTTAATAGTGCTAATAACGAAAGACAATTCGTCGAAAATTCTATAATCACGCACAAATAACTTTATGTATCTTTGTTTTGAATCAAACAGCAAAAACTTGAATTTAGAATATTTCATTGCAAAACGACTTACTGCGACTGACAAGAATAAAAGCAGCATTTCAGCACCAATAAAAAACATCGCTATTGCAGCCATTGCCATCGGAATGATCATGATGATTATTTCTGTCGCAACGGGAATTGGACTGCAACAGAAAATCCGTGAAAAAGTAGCCGCTTTTAACGGCCACATCATTATTTCGAATTATGACGGAAACCAATCCGAAGTTAGTCGCGAGCCAATTTCTATAAACCAAGACTTTTATCCAAAGTTCAAAAACGTTTCTGGAATAAACCATATCCAGGCGGTCGCAACAAAAGGCGGTATCATTAGAACCGAAACCGACTTTGAAGGAATCATATTTAAAGGAGTAGGCAAAGATTATAAATGGAATAATCTTCAAGAATACCTAATCGACGGAAAACTACCCGATGTTTCAAAGAGCCTAAATGCGCAAGTGCTCATTTCAAAATACCTTGCTGACAGATTGCATTTAAAAGTAGGCGACAAGTTCAATACGTTTTTTATGAAAGACGACAATAACAAGTTGCCAAACCGCAGGTATTTTGAAATCGCAGGAATTTATAACTCCGGTTTTCAAGAATTTGACGCTACCTATATAATAGGAGATATTCGTCATTTACAAAGAATCAACAAATGGCGCCCAGACCAGGTTGGTTCTTTTGAAATTTTCATCGACGATTTTGATCAGCTAGAACAAAAAGGTGATGAGATTTATGAAAACACTCAAAACAAAGAAGACGCCTCAAAAACATTAGACACGCAAACCATAGCTGAAAAATATTCCTATATCTTCGAATGGCTCCAGCTTTTTGATTTTAACATTGTCGTCATACTAATTATCATGATCATCGTCGCAACCATTAATATAGTAGTAGCACTTCTGGTTCTCATCCTCGAACGCACGCAAATGATCGGAATCTTAAAAGCGCTGGGCGCAAATAACTGGACAGTCAGAAAAATTTTCCTTTACAACGCCTTCCATTTAATCCTTCGTGGACTCATCTGGGGAAATATAATCAGTATCGCGTTCATCATCATCCAGCAGCAATTCGGCATCGTCACCCTCGATCCGCAAAGTTATTATGTCAATGTCGCGCCGGTATATTTAGATTGGACGTATATTTTACTCTTAAATATTGGAACCGCAATCATCGCGCTGGCCGTACTTTTGATTCCTTCCTATATAATAACAAAAATTTCTCCAGTAAAAGCCATCCGCTTCGAATAGTTTTTTTCCAGCAGCGAACGGCCGGTGACTTATCAGTAGAAGCAATTCCCGCTGGCGCCGCTCGCTTCCCGCCACCTTTCAGGGGTGGCGGGAGAGCTCAGACAGACGGCGCCATCGGGGCTATTTGAGAAAGGCCATCGCATTTCAGGAAACTCCGGGACCGGCATTGCGCGCCAAGCGTTGCGCAGCAGCAGAACTTGAATGCCCTTCCATGCCTTCTATGGTAGATTATCTCCCCCAAATGACATATGCCTAAAAATCAAAAAAAAAACTTTCCCTTCCAAAGCGAAGATTTCCAGCGAGTTGTAACGAATGTAAAGAAAACGTCAAAAAAAGATGGCCAGAAAGCTTGCATAAGCGGAAAAAGGGGTTACTTTTGCACCCGCAATAGAGGCGAAGTTCACAAGCAAGACTGGAATACGGCAGATGGAAAAAAGGGAGTAAAATTCTTAAAAATAAATTTGCAGGAAACAAAAAGAGTTCTTACTTTTGCACCCGCAATAACGGCGAAGTTCTTGACATACTGAAGGCGGATTTTCAAGGAAAAAGAGGTTAAAATTTTTTTCACGAAAAGCTTGCCTGATATAAAAAAAGGACATACCTTTGCGCCCCGCAAGAGCGGGAGTTCATTGACAGACTGGCAGGCTTTGGAGAAATAAAGAGATGAAAAATTTCTTTAAAAAAAACTTCAAGAAAAGCTTGCGGGAATGGAAAAGGAATTCTACTTTTGCACCCGCTTCCTGAAACACGGATTGCGGAACTGAAAACAGAATGACACGTTCATAGACATATTGGATTGACAGCAAATTAAAGAGAGAGCACATCTTGCCTTATTTTAGGGAGATAAAAAAAGCCAAGCGAAGCGTCTATAAATTATTAAAAATATACGATGAAGAGTTTGATCCTGGCTCAGGATGAACGCTAGCGGCAGGCTTAACACATGCAAGTCGAGGGGTATAAGGGGCTTGCTCCTTAGA